>OJRG01000607.1_pt1 | contig 18112 bp, 14 predicted proteins | sample 1599121 | NCBI WGS metagenome assembly OJRG01 (sample SAMN03922528, study PRJEB24848) | human gut metagenome | isolation source: stool sample | host: Homo sapiens | place: Germany | collected 2010-05
AATACGACTTGAACTCAACGCGGAATCAGCCTTGCGTGCTGCACTGAAAATACGGCGCGCATTCGGTATTCGCAATACATTTGTTCACAAAAAAATAACGCACATATTAAAATCATATCATTTTTCCGGACGGTTTGCAACTGTTTTTTTGTATAATTCGAAAAATGAAAAAATCTTTCGTTTTCCCCTTGCAAAGCCAACGGGAATGTTGTATAATTAAATAGTCGCATCCCGTTCGAGGTTTTGCCGCACGGCAAAAGTGGGTGTGTTGACGGCCGGGTCCCGTGCAATTTTCTGCCGTGAACCATGTCAGGTCTTGACGGAAGCAGCATTAAGCGGATAAGACGATGTGCCGCGGGGACGCCTGGCAGGAGCATTCATTCCCTTGCCGTGTGCAGTTCGCTGCTGAAGAACGGGTGCGATTTTTTCTTTTAGATACAGTATCAAAAACAGCACAATCAAATTGAATTACTGAATTGCTGCGGCTCGGACTGGTGCGGAATGTGGATCCCGCATCGGTTTTTTGCGCTTTTTGCTTCACATTCGTGACTTTTATGTGCGTGACTGCCGTTTCGAAAGCTTGTAAACGGCAACAGGCTTTTCACCGCAGAATTCAACGGTATAACCGTCACCGGGTGCCGGCGTGAAGGCGAATCTGCCGTTCGGATTCGGAAAAAAATGCGCAAGCACGCCGCCGATAACGCCGCCGTGGGCAACAACGACTGCATCAACCCCTTCGGAAATGACGGGTTTCAGTGCCTCAAGTGCGCGCGCCGTGACCTGCGCACCGCTTTCGCCGTTTGGACAGATGTTATCCTCATTGTTTCCGGAAATCCATTTGATATATGCAGGATCATCCTTCAGTTCGGCATAATTCCGCATTTCAAAATCTCCGAAGTCCGCTTCGCGCATTCCGTAAAGCACGCTGTGCGGAGTGTCCCCGTAGATAGCGCGAAAACTCTGCTCGGCGCGCAGCATTCCGCTGGTGTAATAACGTTCGGCGGTCGGATAAAAGCCCGTTTTTGCACGTGCTTCAAGCTCTGCATAACTTTCGGGAAGAATGGGCAAATCGGTACTGCCGTAATAAATACGCAGCATGTTGCCGCGGGTCATGCCGTGCCTTATCAGAGTCAGCTTCATTGTTGAAAAACTCCTTTCGCTATTTTAACCTTTCGGGAAGTCCGCAAAAAAGCCGTATCACGCTGTCTGCTTTTGCTGCGGCCTTTGCAAGGGCGGCGCCGTGCAGCTCGCGCCAAAGGCGGTCCTTCTCGGAGAGAGGAACAACGCCGCAGCCGATTTCGCGCGCAATGAGTGCAGTCCGTTTTTTTTCGGACAATGTGAACAGCGGTGCAAGAAAATCATCGTCAAGCCGTTTGACTGCCGCGTCAAGGTCGGCATATTCGGCGGCAATTTTTTGAGTCAATGCCTCAAAATGAATGTAAACACTGCTGTTCCCGCCGATAACGGAATCGAAAACATTTGCTTCGGGGCACTGTGCGGCGGCAAGGTCGAGGACGGCGGCAGCATTGAACCCAAGCCGCTGCACGGCATAGGTCAGCTTGCCCTGATATGCGCCTCCGATAATCAGCGTCAGCCCGCCGCACTTATAAATTTCATATGTTTCGTTTGAGTTCATATAAATACCTGTTTCAGCTGTTTTTTATCGATTCAATTGCTTTGATCCGTTCACATGCGGCCAAACAGAAGCAGTGCCGCAATGCCCGCAAGCTCCGCAAGTGTAAGCGAAAAGCCTGAAATATCTCCGTTCATGCCGCCGAGCTGCTTTTTTTCGCGCAGAATGCAAATCCAATATACCGCAACAGCCGCAATCGGCGCAAAACCGACTTTGCCGCAGAGCAGCGGGGGAAGTACAAGAAAGAGTGCGAGCTGAACAAAGAGCGAAACGACGGAGGCCGCGCTCCGAACAGCTCCGCTGTACTGGCTCGTTTGCATCGGCTTCAGCGTTTGAACCGCAATCCCGGAACAGGCGCGTGTGCAGGCGGGCAGAACCGCAAGCGTCAACAATGCTTTGAAATCGAAAGATTCGAATGAGAAAAAAAGACTCCATTGCGCGGCGGCGAGCAGAATCATGCATATGACGGCGAACGAGCCGCAGTGGGAATCCTTCAGTATGCGCTGCCGGGTTTCAAGATCGCGCCGCGAAAGCACGGCATCGCAAACGTCCATGAACCCGTCAAGATGCAGAAAGCCGGTCACAAGCCACGGCAAAGCACAAAGAATCAATGCGCGAACGGCAGAGGGTAAATTGAGAGCCGTGCAAAGGTGAGCGGCCGCAGCCCAAATTGCGCCGACAATAAGCCCGATGAGCGGCAAAAAGCCGAGCATTCTGCCGCGTGCAGCTTCATCCCAGCGCCTGAAGGGACAGGGGATTGCAAGAAACATGCCCCATGCCATAAAAAAACCGTAAATAAACAACTTCATAACAATAAAATAAAAAGAAACAAACAGTCACTGTATGCGCGTTCAGAACGTCGGAACATCTCGAAGAAACAACGCATTTCCCTTTATAGTTCGCGTGATTCCCGACGATGCTTCAACCACAATATCGAATTCGGAAGCAAGCTGTCTGCAAACAAAAGCCAATGCTCGGCGGTAGCTTTCGGTAACAGCGTCATATTGCATTCCGTCACGAAAAATGTCATCGCATACACATATAAAATGCATTGCTGCGTTTGCAATTTCCGACAGTTCGGCCGCAACACGTTCCCCGGCTGCAAAATCAACGGAAAAATCGGCATTTTGTGCAGGCGGGGGGAACATTTCGTTTGCAAGCAGAGCCGTCACACTGTCAAAAAGTACGCAGCCTCCGCGAACCGATGCGGAAAAAGCGGAGGTATTTCGGCCGCATTCGATGGTTTCAAAGCCCCAACCGGCTCGTGCTTCAAGGTGACGCGCAATGCGCTTTTCGTCTTCCGAATCGGAAGGTTCCATCGTTGCCCAATAGTACGCAGGGCAGGAGCCGCGCGCCGCAAGCATCCTTGCAATGCGCTGAGCCGCCATGCTTTTTCCGCTTTTGCTTCCGCCGACTATGAGTATTTTCATTTTCGCTCCCGAGTTTTCAAACGGTCTTAACGCAGAACGCCGATTCGTTTCGAATGTTTTCAAGGTAGTTATCGTTGATGCTGGCTTCCTCAAAGGTTGCCATATCGTTCATTGCCGCACAGGCGGCGCGCATGACCTGAAACGCAACAGGGCAGCCGCTGCCCTCGCCGAGCCGCATGTTGAGATTAAGCCATGGTTCCATGCCAAGTTCCGCCGCCGCGGCACGATAGCCGATTTCATATGAAGCATGGGAGAGAAAAATAAAGTCGCGCACCGTTTCACAGAGCCGAACTGCCGCAAGTGCAGCAGTAACGGAAATCAGTCCGTCCGCAACGGCGGGAATGCCGAACAGCGCACAGCCGATGAACGCGCCTGCCATTGCGGCGATATCAAACCCGCCAACCTTTGACAGCACGTCCAAAACATCCGCTCCGTTGGGTTTGTGCAGCGCGAGCGCATCTGAAATGACACGTTTTTTCAGTGCAAATCCCTCGTCCGTAAGCCCGCTTCCGCGCCCGGTGACGCTTTCAACAGGGAGATTCAGCAGGCAGGCAAGCACAGCGGCGGATGTTGTTGTGTTGCCGATACCCATTTCGCCTATGCCGAGTGCATCCGCGCCCGAGTTGTGCGCACGCTCGGCTGCCTCGATTCCGATCGCAAGGGCATCGACAGCCTGACTGCGCGTCATTGCGGGCTGCTTTGAAAAGTTTGCGGTGCCCAACCCCAGTTTGCGGTCAAGAATGGTTTCGGGAACACTGTCGGAATTTATGCCGACATCGATAACTTCAACATCAATGCCGAAGTCACGCGCGATTGCGGACATGCCGGTTTTGCCGCGAGTCATATTTATTGCCTGCGCAAGCGTCACGCTCTGCGGAGTTGAAGCAACACCCTCGGCAACTATTCCGTTATCGGCTGCGAACACAACTATGCGTGTTTTTTCTATGCGATTGCACACGCGCCCTGTAATTCCCGCAAGTCGGACGGAGATTTCCTCAAGTGCTCCGAGGCTTCCCGGAGGCTTTGCGAGTTTGCTCTGCCTTTCCTTTGCGGCAGCTTTTGCGGCTGAATCGGCGGGGCGAATGCGGGAAAGCAATGCTTTCAGTTCGGTTTCGTTCATAAGCTCAATCCACTGTATATATTTTGCATATCATGAATTATTTACTCAAAAAGCCGTTATCAACCAGCCAAACAACGGACGGCGCGGCAGTCATGTTTTCAATCGTAAAGGTTGCATCCGGAGATTTTCGGATGATATATTCAATCGTTTCCCGCATCGGAATATTTCCGCTGCCGAGAGGGTTGTGAAGATCGTCCCCGCCGAAATTGTTGTGCAGGTGAACATGCATAAGTTTCGGTGCGAATCGGTCGATCCAATGCGGCAGCGGGGTTTCGGAAACGCGGCTGTTTGCATGCCCAATATCAAGGCAAAGCCCGAAGCGCGAATCGTTAACTCCCTCGGCAACCGCCGCTGTGATTTCCGGTTCGGGTTCCATAACGTTTTCAAGCAAAAAACTCATATCGTTCGGTGCGTTTTTCAGAAAAACACGCCAAAACTTAACGGATTCGTCAATGAAATACTCTTTATAGTAAACAAAAGGTATGAATCCCGAGTGAAACACAATTCGTTTTGCTCCGATAACATCCGCCGCAAACAGTGCTTGGTCAAATCGCCGCCGAACAACGTCGCGAACCAGCGGATCTATTGCACACGGAGAAAGCTCCGCAAACGGGGCGTGAAGCAGCAGCCGCAGACCGCAGCCCGATTCGGCAGTAAGCTGCGAAACGCGGCGAAAATGCGCCGCACTGTCCGTATCCATGTTCGGCGCATAGCAGAATTCTGCAATTTCAAGTCCCAGCGAGTGTTCCCGCGCAGCAGCAGCGCAGTCATCCGCAATGGTTGAAACGAAAAGTTTTTTGAAAAATCAAAAGTCATTTTGCATGTTGTAAGCTTGAGTCGGTTTGCATCCGTATCAGCACTGTATCCGCACTTTCCGCACCGCTGCAACAGCACGAACGGTGATGCATTCAAGATTACCCTCCGGGCCGGTTCCTTCGGGCGTTGTAAACTTGACGCCGATATTTTCCGGCGGAACGCCGAGAGCCTTGGCAAGGTTTGCACGCATTGCTTCGCGGAAGGGCGCAAGCTTCGGCTTTTGAGCCGTTATCACGGAATCGATATTCACAGTTTCAAATCCGGCTGCGCGAATGCGTGCAGCGGCCTCTTTTGCAAGCAAAAGGCTCGATATGCCGCGAAATGCTTCATCACTGTCGGGAAAATGCTGTCCGATGTCGCCGAGTGCGCATGCGCCGAGGAGGGCATCAATCACGGCATGAGCAAGTGCGTCCGCATCGGAATGCCCAAGCAGTCCGAGTTCAAACGGAATTTCAACGCCGCCGAGGATGAGCTTTCGCCCGGCTGCAAGGCGGTGGGTGTCTTCGCCGATGCCGATTCTGAACATATTACTTACCTCCGTTGCTGACAAAGCCGGGCTGTTTCCCGAGCGCGGCTCCGCAGCGGAAATTGCGGACACATTGCCCGAGGGGAGATTCCGCTCACTGCGTTTTGAAAGCAAAAACTCAAAATACGGAATATCGTCCCGCGTTGTGAGCTTCAGATTCTGTTTGCTGCCCGGAGAAAAATGCAGCTGTACTCCCGTTGAGCGGCAAAGGTCGGCATCATCCGTGAAGCTGCCGACAGCCTTGCTGTATGCATTCAAAAGAATATCTCTGCGGAAACTTTGCGGAGTTTGTGCCGCAAGAAGCCTGCTTCTGTCAAGCGTTTCTCCGGTATCGCCGAAACGAACTGTGTCCGCAACAGGCACGGAAGCAATGCCGCAGCCGTGTTGCTCTGCGGCACGCAGGCTGGCTTTAATGGTTTCTCTGTCAACAAGGCAGCGGGCACAGTCGTGAACGGCGGCAATCGTGCCCGATGCAGCGCGGACGGCATTGAATACTGACTCCTGCCGCGTACTTCCGCCGCGAACGATTTTCACGGGGTAGGGTGCGGAATTTGCCGCTGTAAGTGCAATTTCCTCCGTGTCGGGCGAAACGGCAATAACGGCTTCATCGGCAATTCCGCAAAAAGCTTCAACACAAAGCTCGACGGGTGTTTTGCCGCAAAAACGCATCAGCATTTTGTTTTCGCCCATTCGCGATGATGAACCGGCCGCAAGCAGAATTGCGGATACTGTAGTTTTTTCCATGCTGTTTCGGGCCTCTTCCGGCTGCGGTGTCAATCTGCATCGGTATTCAGACTGTCTTCAATGATTCTGTACATGCTGTCCGCTTCCTCTTTGCGAACGGTTTCGCGCACGACAAGTACTTCGGCCGTCAGCCGTTTTGCGCCCATGCGAACGCTGATTACGTCCCCGGGGTTAACATCGGTTGCAGGCTTTGCAACTTTGTCGTTCACCGTTACCCGTCCCATGGAACAGGCTTCGTTTGCAACGGTCCTGCGTTTGATAATTCGCGAAACCTTAAGGTATTTATCAAGTCTCATCAGGTGCTCCTCTTTAATGATTATTCTTTAACATAGTCTTTTCCGACGGATGCGATAAGGTCTTTGTCATACACAATATCGGCGTCATCCATCCATGTATCAAGCAGCTCGTCCCATGCTTCGGTATCGCTTGTCGCTTTGACGATCGTCGTTACTTTGTCAATCACATCAGCAAGCTTAACTTCGCCGGGCGTCTCGTCCGCACCGCGGTAAATGATATGCAGGCTGCCGTCCGTGTCGGTAAACACATCCGAGTATTCACCGGGCTTAAGCAGCGAATAAATCTCCTTGACGGTTGAACTCCAGTCACCCTTTGAGGAGCTGTGCTTTGTTGAAATCAACTGCCCCTTTGTGCGGAAGGTTTCGCAGCCCCCGTAACTGTCGCTGCCTGCAACGTATTCGTTCTCTGTATACTTGAGCATGACCTGAGCAAAGTCCGCTCCGCCTTCAAGCTCTGCAAAGGCCTTGTCGATTTTTGCACGATAGGGCTCAATGAATTTATTGTACATTTCATCGCATTCAGCCTGAAGCGTTTTGTAATCCGAAATCAGCTGCGCAATTCGCTCGGAATTTGCGCCGTCACCGTTTAAGGCATCCGTAAAAAGCAGGGATGTGCATTCTTCACGCAGCGAATCAAGCTGTTCGTTCTTTTTTTTGTAGTCATCGCCGAGTTCGCCTTTGGGAATAACAACAATATCCATGATTCGGGAGTATCCCTCCGGAACAACAAGCGCGGGCGCGGCATCATCGTAGATACCGCAGTATTTTTCAAAGTACTCTTCGTTATCTTTATACTGCCCGGGATTGGAGGCATAAAGCTCCTTATCCGATTTCAGCTGCTTTTCGTACCAATCGGCAATGTCTGCATCCGTCACGGAAAAATCTTTGCAAACATAGTCCTTGTATGCTTCAATAAGCGCCGTGTTGCGCAGTTCGAGTTTATACTCCTCGCAGTATTCATCATAGGTCATGGTTTTGCCGGTGTAATATTCGGAAAGCTCCGCAATGGCGGCATCGAAATACTGCTGAACAGTCTTTGAATCGTCCTTGGCATTGGATTCTTCGGCAGTTTTCATATACTCGTCATATATCTCTTTAAGTTCGGTTTCCGCCTGTGCATCGGATTCCGCAATCTGTTCATCGGAAAGTTTAAATCCCTCCTCCTTTGCCCGGTACAGAACCACCATATCCTTAACAAGATATTCAAGCACCCAATCGCGGAATTTTTGCAGCTCTTCCTCGTTGCTGACGGGATCATAGCCCATTTGTTCCATGTATGAAAGATATGAGTCGAAGGCAGCCGTATAGAGGGCGTAGCTCACGGTTTCGTCCCCGATGGATGCGACTGCAGCGGTCTTGTCGTTCGGAACACCGTTTTTGTCATTATTATTGTTCTTGCATCCGCTGAAGCAGAACAGAAAAGCTGCTGCTGCAATAAAGCAGACAACACGCACGAATGTCGAAGTTTTTTTGGAAAAGCCGGCGAAAATGCTTCCGCATCCCGATCCTGCCGCGGCTGAGCAGCCGGGCTTGCGGCGGTCGTTGTTTGTTGCGGTCATAGTGTGTGATTCCTCCGTTCTGAGTTTTGGAAAAACGGAACCCCCTGATTTTTGATTAACGATTATTCAGAGCATTCCCGAAAATCAATCGATATCGGAAGCAGCGAAAACCGAGGCTTTGCTGCTGACGCTTAAGAACTGCCGAAAACTGCACATTAATTCTGCCGCCGGCAAGCGGTGCGCCGAGAGTATCCATTCCGCTGTCTATTATACAGCATTCAGCCCCGTTTGCCAATGAGTGCGGGAATAAATCACATTTTTCCGCCGAAGGGACACATTCGGTGCCAAAATCACGGTTTCTCGTGCCCGAATCGCGGAGCCGATAAAAACAGACAGCAAAAACAAGCTGAATATAATTTTAATAAAAACTCTTGCCCAAATCGAGGTAAATGCTGTATAATACGATAGATATTTTATGTACATGCGCCGGCGGGTGAATTCTGTGTCCGCAGCGCATGAGCCGACAGTGCCTGCTGCATTGTTCGGGATAAGGAGAAAGCATTGACTCGAAGGAAATTTTCAATATTTACCGCTTTGTTCGCTGCACTGATCGCTTTTGCGGCTGTTCTTCCCGTTTCAACGGGGTTCGCCGCAAATGCGCAGACTGTTCATGGCAATTCCGCCGAAATCACCGTTCTGCCCGCAAAAAACGGAACGGACGCGGCAAGCATTTCGGCAAACCCCGCATTTTTGTCCGGTCCCGGACAGGTCACCGTAAGCATCACGCTTCGCAACCCGGGCGGTGCTGCGGGACAGGGGCTGGATGATACCGCAACAGGTTCCCTGATAAAGGAACCGTCGGATCCCACTCCGACTCCGACATCCGAGCCGACATCCGGCCCCGAGCCGTCAACTCAGCCCGGCGGCGGTGTGTACACAAATGTTTCAATAATCAACACATACGGCGTTTCTTTCAACACTTCCGATGTTCCCGCGGGGGAATCGCGCACATTTACCGGCACGATGAACGTTGCCCAGGAACAAATCGGCGAAACACTGCGCTTTACAATTGCATGGTTCGATACGGCAACCCAAACCGCAGGTTCGCGTGAGTTGACTCTTGTCATTTCCCGTGCGGATACGGCTTATCTTAAGCTTTCGCGCAGCGTTGACAAATCGATTGCTTCGGCGGGTGATATTGTCAAATTGACATATACAATGATAAACACAGGCGCCAAGAATCTCAACAGCATCATCCTTGTTGATAAGAATGTTGCCGGTACACAGGCAATGCTTCCCGCATTCAGCCTTGCCCCGGGAGAGAGCCGCGTATTCACTTATGAATACACAATGCGCACATCAACCGTAACGAGCAAACCGACTGTATCGTTTGTTCCCGAGGGGTCAACAAATGCCCTGTCGGTAACGCTTTCGGGGCTTACCATCGGCCTTATAAATGCGCAGCTCACCAAAACGGTCGAAATCGGCACACCCACACCGGACGGCGTTGAATTTACACTGTATCTGACCAACAACGGCAACCAGAGCCTGAATTCGCTCACCGTTACGGACGATCTCGGAACCGTTGTTCAAAGCGGTTTCAGCCTTGCAATCGGTGAGTCGAAAACCATTAAATATTTCGTCAGAAACCCCGAAGCCGTTCGCTATGTTGTGTTCAACATCACCGGCGTTTATTCGTCCGGCATTGTGTTTAAGGACAACACAAAGAGCTACACTGTTCGCCCTTACATCGATCCGACAACTCTCGGCCTTGAGTTCCGCGCGGAAGTTCGCACTCAACTCAATCGAGAGAATATCATTGGGCTGACTTTCACCGTCACAAACACGGGAAGCACTCCCTACACCGATGTTGTCCTGACCGAAAAAGAACTGGATTATGAAATTCACAAGATTGCCGTTCTTGAACCCAACTCCGGCGCACAGTCATTCAATATCGATCTTAACGTCGGCGGAGAAAGAGATCTTGTGTTCTTCCTGACGGCTCTTGACGCTTCGGGCAACACGCACATGTTTGAGGCGCATCTGACCGCAAAATATATCGATGCCGAAGGCACCGTTCCGAACGAACCCCCGGCAACGGGCGGGGTCACGGTCGTGGACGATCCGAATATCGGCAGCAAGCTGGACGGAATGCTCACAAAAACGGGAAGTGCGCTGAAAGTATGGTACAGTATTCTTATCATTATTGCGGCAGCTGCGCTTATCGCGATCATTGCCCTTGCCGCTGTTGAAATTTACAAGCGCAAGAACGGCGGAAACGCAAAAAAAGCACCGCGCAGACGCGCACAGGAGGACGATGAAGACTGATAAGGCTGATTAAAAACCAAGGCTGAGCGGTCGATTCATTCAACTGCACCGCTTCAGTTTAAACAAGTGACTGTTTATATAACCCGCGCCGGCGGGCGGCTCAGAACGGGTTGCCTGTTGAGCTGCGGGTTTTATAATTTGCCGATAAACGGCATCGGTGAACCGAACCGTGCGGCGGATAACAATTCAAAACAGAGGAAAACAAAGGAGAATAAGGTATGCCGAACACTCAATTCATTACCCTGCTCATCATTACGGTTTTCAGCCTGTTGGCGGGAATCGTTTCGGCTGTTGTTTTATTTGGGCAGCTGAATGCAAAAAAACGCGAACGCGCAGAGCTTGAGCGCAGATTGGAAAATACGGTCGGTGCCGCAATGAACTCCGCCGTCGGCAATGCCTCGGTGGAGCTTGAACGCAGGCTTCAGGACAGGCTGAAGGAGCTTTCGGACGCACTTTATCGATACAACGAACAAACAAAGAATGATTATGAACGATTTAAAAATGCTTTAAATGAAAGCATTGCTTCTTCGATGCGCGAAACCGCTTCCCGCCTTGCGGAGGCACAGACAGCGGCGGCAGAAAGAATCTCCGCAGAACAGAAAGCGTTTTCGGAAAAACTGAATACCGAACAAAACGCGCTTTCCGAAAGGCTTTCTTCCGAACAGAAGTCGCTTTCCGACAGGCTTGCCGCAGGGCAGGATTCCTTCGAAAAACAGATTTCGGACAGACTTGCTGCTCAGAATACTCTGCTGAAAACACAGGCGGAGCAGGCGGAAACGCGCAATAAGCATTTTGAAACGGTCTGCACGGAAAAACTGGCGGCAATGGATGCGAGCGTGAAGCTCATGACGGAACGCAACGAAAAGCAGCTTGATGCAATTCGCGGTGTTGTTGACGAAAAATTGCAGGAGACGCTCACAAAGCAAATCTCCGAAAACTTCAAGCTTGTTGATGAACGTCTTAAACAGGTCTATCAGGGGCTCGGAGAAATGCAGACGCTTGCAAGCGGAGTGGGTGATCTTAAAAAGGTTCTTTCAAATGTCAAAACACGCGGCACGCTCGGCGAAATTCAGCTCGGCGCAATTCTCGGCGAAGTTCTTGCGCCGGAACAGTACGAATGTAATTTTGACGCCGGAAAACAGAATAATGAGCGCGTTGAATTTGCAATAAAACTTCCTAATGACGGCGGAGAAGCGGTTTACCTTCCCGTTGACAGCAAATTCCCTGCGGATATTTATTCCAAACTCTGCGATGCGTATGATTCCGGCGAGGATGTTGCCGCTGCGCAGAAAAACCTGCGTGAAGTTCTTCTGAAATGCGCGAAGGATATAAAGGAAAAATACATAAATCCCCCGCGCACAACGGATTTTGCGATCATGTTCCTGCCCACGGAGGGACTTTATGCCGAAGCGGTGCGGCTCGGGCTTATCGAAGAGCTGCAAATGCGTTTCCGCGTTAACCTTTCCGGTCCTTCAACCATGGCGGCACTGCTTAACAGCCTGCAAATGGGGTTCCGAACACTTGCAATACAAAAACGCAGCAGCGAGGTCTGGGATTTGCTCTCTCAGATAAAAAGAGAGTTCGGAAAGTTTGACGATGTGCTCAGAGCAACGCAGAAATCGCTTGAAAAGGCGCATAATGACCTTGAAACGCTTGTGGGTGTTCGCACAAGGCAAATTTGCAGAACCCTCAAAAAGGTTGAAACCCTTCCCGAAACCGATCCCACCGGGGAATATAAAACCCTTGCGGAAGCTTTGATAAATGCGGATGACGGCGAAAACTGATGCGTTTTCGGTCGATTGCGGGTGAAGCTCAGCCGGAATAAAGCGGGTTCAGCTTTATCGGCGGGTACGGAATCGCGGCGAGAGTCGGAACGGGGTTCGCATAATCAAAGTTTGGATTGAAATACCTGTCGCCGCAAAGCAGTGTTTCGCGATATACGTCATAACAGCGCAAAAGATTGGCTTTGCCTGCATTGGCATAATCATTCGGAAGTCTGCCCGATAACCGCGCCTTTGCAAACGGAGTGAAGCAGTTTGCAAGACCTTTTCGCATGAGCCGAACACAGAACTCCGTGTCCCATCCCACTCCGGACAGTGTTTCGTCAAACATGCCGAAACTGAAAAAGTTTTCGCCGCTGACTGCCATAAATGCGCCGCTGACGGCGGTTACATTGCGCTGAACGTGCAGAAAACTGCATTTTAAAAAGTCTTCAAAATCATCCTTTTCGCCGGAATAAGGGCTTTGTGCCCAGCCGTTAAGGCCGATAACGGTGCCGGCGGAAAGGATGTTTCCGCTTTCGTTCACGATTTTTCCGCCAATCGCACCTGCGCCGTGCCGAAGTGCAAGTTCGGTGAATTCGCGAAGGAATGCAGGGGAGAGAATTTCAATGTTTCCGTTTAAAAACAGCAGCAGATCCGCAGCGGCTTTGCATGCACATGCATTCAGCGTTTCGGGCAGCGGCTGTTCCGAATTGACGTGAACGATCTCTGCCGCCCTGTTCTTTTTGAGTGCCTGAAGATAGCGGCGCATTCGCTCGTCCCCGCTGCCGTCATCCGCAATGATAATTCGTCTGCAATCAACCGTTGCCTGCATCTCCGCCGAGTCAATGCATCGCTGAAGGTTTTCAACTCCGTCCGAACCGGCGATAACAATGCCGACGGAGGGTTCGCGTTTTCTCGGGTAACGCATACGAAGTGTACCCAAAACGCTGCCCTCAAAGCAGTATCCGTTTGTGCGGTTTTTCTTTCCCGAACCGTCGCCGGGATAAAGGGAATTGAATTCACTCTTCAGTATATCGGTGCAGGGAATTTCGCTGCCGTCGCAGTCGCGGATAACGGTCAGCCCGATTCTTGCAATGTGAATGACCTGCTTGGCAGCTGAAGCACAGTCAATGCAGTATGCCCAAAGCTCGGCCGGTGTGCTGCCGCGAAACCCGCCGACAGCCGTATGTACACGTTTGGAAACAAGCATGGGCCGCCCGATGCTGTTGAAGGAACGCAATGTGTCGCGCCCGTAGTCGGGCTTAAAAATCGGGTTTTGCCGAATGCCGTCAATCACGGAGTCCTCATCGGCAAAAACAACCTCCGCTTCGGGATTTGCATGAGTTTGCAGAACAAGCATGTGAAGCGCGTCCGGTGCTGGCAAATCTCCGGGCAGCAGCTGCAAAAAGTATGCACCGTTAAGCATCTTCTCGGCGGCTTTCAGCTGTTCGTGCGCTGTGCCGTTAAAAAGCACAAGCCTGAATTTCGGAATGCCTTCATAATCCGTAAGCCCTGCCTGCGCAAGCTCCGAAACCACGCAAACTTCAAAATTTGCATAGGTTTGTTTGCCGAGTGCTTCGAGTGTTGAGCGAACGGCCGCACGGCTTGCCCCCGAACAGGCAATTGCAACGGAAACGAGCGGTGCAGGGTTCAGCGGTTTTTCACGCTGCAAGTCCAACTCCGCTTGTGCAGGCAGGTTTTCATGCAGATAGTCGGCATAGTCGGAAAATTTGTGCTGATTACAGACCCGCTTCGGAAGTGCGTTGAATGCCCCCGCAACAATATCTGCCGCGGCAGTGATTATTCCTGAAGTGTTTGTTTCTGTCATTTCGGATTCCTCCTGCATCATGCGGTATTTCTGTACCTTGTTTTTTACCGCGTTTGAGCGGTTCGGCGGCTGTTCCGCCGCCTGCTGCATGATAGTATCTGCGGATTCTGCAATTTTGATTCCGAAACGGACTCAAGGAGGACTGCGGTTTATACCTGCGGAAAACAGCTTTTTCTGTCGCTTTCTCAGAACTGCCTAATACTTGCCTTTTGCTGGAACATGTCTTGCGGCAAACAGCTTTTAACCGATAAACGGTGCATTCCACAGTTTCGCGATGTTGCAAAATCCGCTATATTGGTTTATAATTATTTTGTGTTCGCTGATTAATTCGGGAGGTGTCGGCAATGGAACAATATAATGCAAAATTTGCGGAGGTCTATGACCTTTTCATGGACAATACGGATTATGATGCATGGGCGAATTATATAATATCGCTGCTGCCGACCGACTTTCCGAAAGGAGCGAGAATTTTTGAGTGCGGCTGCGGAACAGGCGCATTGACTCTTCGGCTCAACAAAGCCGGGTACGATGTCACCGGTTCGGATATTTCAAGGGACATGCTCGAAGTTGCCGCTGAAAAATCCCGCCGGTGCGGGCAAAAAACAAAATTTATATGCATGGATATGCGCCGCATTGAATTGCATCGTCCCGTTGACTGCATCATTGCGGCATGTGACTGCGTGAATTACCTTACAAGCCGCGAGGATGTTGAAAAATTCCTTCGGACGGCATTCAACGGGCTCAGGCCGGGCGGCATTTTGCTGTTTGATGTTTCGTCAAGATATAAATTGCAGCACATTCTCGGGCAAAACGGCTATTGCGACAGCAGAACGGACGTTGCATACTTCTGGCAAAACTGCTATGATGCGGAGAGCAAGCTTGTGGAAATGGAGCTGGAGTTTTTTGTGAAGTCGGCAAACGACGCGCACGGCGAACCGCTTTATTCCAGATTTTCCGAAAAGCATATTCAACGTGCTCATTCCGAAAGGGAGCTTGTTTCGTGGCTTAAAAATATCGGCTTTGAAAATATCGGGGTTTTTTCGGCATTCACAACGGAACCGCCGCGTGGTGAAAGCGAACGGCTGCAATTCACAGCAAGAAAGCCCGGCAGAGTCGGCAAATAACCTTTGCGGACTGCTCGAATGACCTTTAGCGAAAGGAAAACATTATGAATAACGAAATTGAAAATAAGATGACCGAAAGCGATGCTTCCTCCGACTGCATCGAAAACACATGCGCTGAACGCGACAATATCATTCGCGGTCTGCTTTTTAACCGCACAGTGAACGTGATCGCCGTTTCGGGACGCGAAATAGTTGAAACCGCAAGAGAAATTCACGGAACAAGCCGTGTTTGCACCGCCGCTCTCGGAAGAATGCTGCTCGCCGTTTCCATGATGAGTGCACAGCTGAAAAGCGAAACGGACAGCATAACGGCGACAATTGCGGGCGGAGGGCCTGCGGGCAACATAACGGTTGTCGGGCATATGGGCGGAATCGTAAAGGGGTGCATCACCAATCCGGAGGTTGAACTGCCGCTTAACGAGTTCGGAAAGCTGGATGTTTCGGGTGCTGTCGGCGGCAGCGGTGAGCTGCGCGTTATTCGCGATTTGTCGCTGCGGGAGCCGTATGTCGGCAGGTGCGAGCTTATTGACGGCGAAATTGCAGATGATTTCGCAAACTATTTTTACACAAGCGAACAGCAGCCGTCGCTGGTTTATCTCGGCGTAAGGGTTGAGCCGCAGCAGGGGACCGTGCGCTCCGCTGCCGGGCTGATTATTGCACCGCTGCCCGATTGTCCGGAGAGCGATATTATTCGGCTTGAACAGCTGACGGGCAAAATTGCAAAGCTGTCACAGCATATGGATGACGGAGAGACCCTCGAAAGCGCGCTTAACGCCCTTTTCGAAGGCATGGAGTTTGAAATTACCGACACTCTCTGCCCTGCATACCGCTGCGATTGCAGCAGGGAAAGGCTTGAGCGCGTCATTATGTCGCTCGGCGAAAACGAACTGAAAGATATTATTGAAAACGACGGCAAAGCGGAGCTTGTGTGTTCTTTCTGCCAAACGAAATACGTTTTTAACGAGGATGAACTCCGCGCTCTGCTTGAAGAGGCACAGGCGGGCGGAAACGATTCGGATGAGATTTCCGCAGATCTTGCCGAAGCGATAAACGACTGCGGAAATGAGTGATCTCAAAAACGGAACACAACCGAAATCAACAAAAATCGGAAACTCGCCGAACGGCTTGACTTTAATGAAACGGCTTCAACTCGGCGTCTGCTTAAAACCGGGTGGAGGATATGCAGCATGAGAAGCACAAAAAAGAAACCTGACAACGTTATTGATATCAGCGGCAATGTTGAGCTTGTTATGAAGCTTGCGGCGGACAAACTCGATGCGGGCGATCATATCGGCGCTCTTTCGCTGATGCGGCGTGCGGAAACAATTGAACCCGAAAACGAGGAAGTTATGCTTGCAATCGCGGGAACATACAACGAGATGAACAGGTTCACCGAGTCGCTTGCTTATTCCTCATGCGTCCTGAATTCCGGTCATGAATATGTTCAGGATGCTTTCATGATTGCAGGCTACAGCTACCTTGGGCTCGGTGAATATGTTGCGGCGCGCAAAGCGTACAGGCAGTTCCTGATAAACGTTCCGGACAGCTACACTGATGAGGACTTGATTGCTGTTTACGAGGCTCTTGATATATGTGAGGCGAATTGTGCTTTGAACGAGTCAAGGGAATCCGTTCCTGCCGTTCGCGACAGCAGTGAAGTTGAGCTTGAAGAAACACTGAAACGCATTGAAGCAGAGGAGGATCGCGTGAACGGCGATATGGCATACGGACTTCTCAGCGATGCAATTGAAAAATTCCCGGATTCCTATGAACTGTTCGAAAAGTATCTTTTGAGCTGCTATGCTGTGATGCATTTTAAAAAAGGTATCAAAAAATACGAGGCCGCTCCCGAAAAATGGAAATCGAGATTAACGATTCGGTGCTATGCTGCGCTTTTGTACAGCGGAGCTCACAGGCCGCGCAAAGCAGCCGAGTGTGCAGACAACATCCTTAAAATGAAAGGGTTGGACGAAGAAGAGCTGATGCGGGCATCCGCCGTGATGCTGGAGATTCAAAATGCTTCCGCCGCGATGACTCTCGTTAAAAGGGTCTATTCGGAGCACCCGTACGATCAATTGGTAATCCATAACTATGCTCTGTCAGCCTACCTCAGCGGGGATTATGCTCTTGCCAGAACTCTCTTTGAAAAACAGCTGCGAATAGATCCGAGTGACAGTGTTGCTGCTTATTATCGCAAACTGTGCATAAAAACGCAGGAGGACGGCATTCTGAGAAACGTCAGCATACCCTATGATGTTCCGAGCGGCGAACTGTTCCGCTGCATGACCGTGCTTTCGAACGAACTCGGAAATGAAGATGCAGGCAGGATGTTGACCGAAAGCGAACCGGAGCTTACACAAGAGGAGATTGAAGAGTGCGTAAGGTATTGCGCAGAAAAAACTCCTCCGCCCTTCCGTATCGGCGGATTGATGCTTTTGTACGAGCGTGACCGTCGGTCGGCGATGCATGAGCTTTACAAGATTCTTTTGGATCCGAGTTGTGACGACAGCGTTCGCAGGTTTGCAATCATGACTTTCCGCGATAAAGAGAATATGACAAGGTTCACGATTTTTGATAAGGGAAAACTCTTAACGGGTGAACTGTTCTCAACCGAAAATCAACCCGACAAAACGGATGACGAAGAAAAAGAGGATGATTGTCCGCATTTGCAGGCACCGTTCGGGCGGCTGAATGCACTCTTGCAGCAAAAGCTCTGCAATTGCAGCAAAAAAATCAGGCAGGAAGCCGAAAATATTGTTGAAGCTGCTGCGGAACTGTACAATGATTTGGGGTTGGCATTATCCAATTCGCAGGTTCCTGCATATGCAGCGGCGATTGATTATACATGCCGCTTTATGAACAGCAAAAGAGCAGTTAATGCAAAAAAACTTATAAAGGATTATGATATAACTCTGCGCAGGTTGGAAAATGCGGCGGAGAAGCTTCAAAGCGATCTTTGCGTATACGGAATGTTCGAGCCGGAAGAAATGTGCAAACTTGAAGAC
>OJRG01000609.1_pt1 | contig 18026 bp, 15 predicted proteins | sample 1599121 | NCBI WGS metagenome assembly OJRG01 (sample SAMN03922528, study PRJEB24848) | human gut metagenome | isolation source: stool sample | host: Homo sapiens | place: Germany | collected 2010-05
GGCCCGGGGGGCGCAAGCGCCCCCACGGGCCCCGCAAACGCCGCCGCCCCCCCGGCCCGCGCTTTTTTTATGGAGCCGATGATGCTATACTAGAGGAAAGCCCCGGCGCTGCCGGGGACTCTGTCCAGGGAGGATAGGCGGGTATGCGTCTTTTTATCGGCATCCAGCTGCCGAAAACCTTTCGGCAAGAGCTGATCCGCTTGCAAACGTTGTTGAAGGATACCAGCCGGGGGGGCCGGTTTACCCCGGCGGACAATTTTCATATCACCCTGCACTTCATCGGCGAGAGCGGGGATCTATCCGGAGCCGCGCTGGCCGTGGAGGAGGCGGTGCGGGGGATCCGGCCCTTTGCGCTGCACCTGGGCCGGATCAGCGGCTTTGCCCGCAAGGAAGGGTATACCGCCTATGTACAGGTGTTGGGGCAGTTGGAGGAGCTAAACGCGTTGTACGAATCCCTACAGGCCGCCCTGCAGGAGCAGGGGTTCCCCCGGGAGCAGCGGGCGTATGTGCCCCATATTACCCTGGGCCGTGGGGTGGGGCTGGGGGCAGCGGATCTGGCGGCCTTGGGGGAGGTCCCGGCGAACGCCTCCATGCAGGTACAGGAGATCACCCTGTTTGAAAGCCAGCGCCAGGGCCGGGGCATGGTATATCTGCCCCTGCACCGGGCGAGGATCTAGCTTATGGCGGCGGCGGTATATTTTATCCTGGGCCGGGCGGGCTCGGGAAAGAGCCGGTATTTGCGCAGCCGGATCCGGGCCTTGTTGGAGGCCGGGGAGCCGGTGCGGTGCATCGTGCCGGAGCAATTCACCTATGAGGCGGAGCGCCAGCTGGCGGAGGAAGGCATCGCCGGCGCGCCGGTTTATTCCTTTACCACCCTGGCCCGCCGGGCCCTGGAGGAGCAGGGGGATGGCCGGGTCTTTTTGAGTCCCCAGGGCAAGCGCATGGCGGTGCGCAAGGCGCTGGAGGAGCTGCAACAATCCCTGTATGCCTTTGGCCGGGTGCGGAATACCCCGGGCTTTGCCCAGGCCTGCGCCCAGCTGTTTACCCGGTTCAAGCGCAGCGAGATCAGCCCCGATCGGCTATTGGAGGCGGCGCAAGGGCTGCCGGAGGGGGATCTGCTGGGGGATAAGCTCCGGGATCTGGCCCGGCTTTACGGGGAGACGGAAGGGTATTTGCAGGGCAGGTATTTGGCTGAGGAGGACGGGTTCGCGGCCTTTTGCGCGGCGCTGCCCGCCTCCTCCTTTGCGGGCAAGCACATCGTGCTGGACGGCATCGAGTTCAAGGGCCAGCAGACCTGGCGGGCCCTGGGGATTTTGATGGACGTGGCGGCTTCCCTGTACATCGCTCTGCGGCTGGATCCCATGCCCGGCCGGGACAGCGGCTTGTTTGCCGGGGAGGCCCGGGCCTTGTCCCGGCTCAGCGCCATGGCGGAGGAGCGGGGTTGCCCCCTTTGCACCGTTCCCCTGCCAAACCCGGAATTTCCGCCCCGGGCGGCCGTCCCCATGCTGGCCCATCTGGAACAGGAGGCCTTTGCCTTTCCCTTTACGGCCTATGGAGGCCAGGCGGCGGGCAGCATCCGGCTTTTCGCGGCCCTGGACCGGGAGGGGGAGGCGGCGGCAGCGGCGGAAGCGGTGCTCGCCTGCGCCCGGGATGGCATCCGGTACCGGGATATGGCGGTGATCGCCGGAGACCCGGCCTATATGGGGCCCTTGGAGCGGGCGTTTTCCGCCCGGGGGATCCCCTTCTTTTCCGACGCCCGGCATAAGCTGGCGGATTTTGCCGCGCCCCGGCTGTTGATGGCCGCCCTGCGGTGCGTGAGCCGGGGCTTTGTGCAGAACGACCTGCTGGACCTGATGAAAACCGGCCTGTGCGGGGTGGGCCGGGCGGAAGCGGAATATCTGGAAAACCACCTGCTGGCCTGGGGGCTTCGGGGCCAAACCCTGTCCCGGCCCCTGGGGCAGCCGGACGCGCCGCCCCAGGCGGAGGAAGCCCGGCAGCGGTTGATGGAGCCTTTGCTCCGGCTGCGGGACGCCCTAGGGGGGGCGGCCACGGCGGCGGGCAAGACCGAGGCCCTGTTCGCCTATATGGAAGAGCTGGATCTATATGGCCAGCTTCAGGCCCGCACGGCGGCCCTGGAGGAAGCGGGGGAGCTGGAGCGGATGGAGGAAAACGCCCAAGTATACGCCCATATCCTCACGGTGCTGGATCAATTGCACGCCATATTGGGGGAAACGCCCCTTTCCACCCGGCGGTATCTGGCCATCTTCCAAGAAGGGCTCAACGCCTATGAGATCGGAGCCATCCCCGCCACGGCGGATCAGGTGCTGCTGGGAAGCCTGGACCGGACAAGGGCCCGGGATCTGCGGGCGCTGTTTATCCTGGGGGCCAACGAGGGCAAATTCCCGCCGGATACCCCGGACGACGGGGTGATCGACGACGAGGAGCTGGCCAAGCTGGAAGCCCTGGGCCTACCCCGCTGGGAGAACACCCGGGAGCTGGCCCAGGCCGCCAATATGGATCTATACGGGATGCTCACCAAGCCCCGGGAGCGGCTTTATCTTTCCTATGCCCTGTCCGCCGGGGGCGAGGCGGCCCTGCCTGCGGCCATGGTGGACCGGATCCGGGCCCTGTTCCCGGACCTTCCCCTGGAGAGCCAGTTGACCCCCGTTTTGCCCGGCAGCGACGCGGGGGGGCTGGACGCCCTGGCCCGGGGCCTACGCGCCCTGGCGGATACCGGCCAAGCGCCGGCGGGGTTGGCGGCCCTATACGGCTATTATGCCGCCCAGCCGGATCACGCCAAGACCCTGGCCGGGTTGGAGCAGGCCCTGTTTCCCGCCCTATCCCCCGCGCCCTTTGGCTACGACCTGGCCCTGCAGCTGTACGGGGCCGCGCCGGGGGGCGGCGCCACCCGGCTGGAAGCGTATAATACCTGCCCTTTCCGGCACTTTGTGCAATATGGCCTTCGGGCCCAGCCCCGCCGGGAATACAAGGAGCGGCGGGCGGACGAGGGGGCCTTTTGCCACCAGGCGCTGGATGGGTTTTTACAGGCCATCCGGGAAGAGGACCCCGCCGCCCTGGATGAAGCCCGGGTGGACGCCCTGCTGGATGGGATCCTGCCCCCCCTGCTGGCCGCCCATAACGGCGGGGTGCTGATGGATACCGCCCGGGGCCGGGCCAAGGCCGCCCGGCTGGTGCGGGCGGTGCGGGCCACGGCCCAGGCCATGGTGGCCCAGCTGAAGGATAGCGGCTTTCGGCCCGGGGAAAGCGAGGTGGCCTTTGGGGAAGGCTGTCCCTACCCGCCCTTGCTCCTCCGGCTGGAGAACGGGGCCGTCTATCAGCTCAGCGGCCGCATCGACCGGGTGGATACCGCCCAGGTGGACGGTGCGGCCTATTACCGGGTGGTGGACTATAAGCAAGGGGGCCAGGCCTTTGATTACGCCCAGCTCTATCACGGGCTACGGCTGCAATTGCCCCTGTACGTGGCCGCCCTGGAGGCGGCGGAATCCCTTGCCGCCCCGGCGGGCATGTACTATATGCCCGTGGGGGACCCCGCCCTGCCCGAGGAGGAAGCCCCCCTGACGGAGCGGCTCCAGGCCGCCTTCCGGCTTCAGGGCCTTACCCTCAGCGACCCGGTGCTGGAAGCGGCGGGTATGCTGGGGCCGGGGGCGGACACGGGCCGGGGCAAGGGCCTGGTGAGCCGGGACGAATTCCAGGCGGTGGTGGATTATTCCGTGGCCAAGGCCAAGGACACCCTGGGCCGGATCATGGAGGGCGGGGCGGCGGTCTCCCCGGCCCGCTACAAGCAGTCCGACCCCTGTAAAACCTGCCGCTACAAGGGGATCTGCGCCTTTGACCCCCAGCTGGGCTGCCGGGCCAGGGGCTTGGGCAGCATGAACAAGGACGCCTTTTTGACCGCCATTGGGAAAAAACAGGAGGATGGCCATGAACTGGACGGATGAACAATTGCAGGCCATCGCCCAATCCGGCAGCCTGTTGATATCCGCCGCGGCGGGCAGCGGCAAGACCGCCGTGCTCACCGAGCGCATCGCCCGGCTGGTGGCGGAGGGCTGCCCTTTGGATCAATTCCTGGTGATCACCTTTACCCGGGCGGCGGCCGGGGAAATGAAAAAGCGCATCGGTGCCCGGCTGTCCCAGATGGCCCGGGAACCCCGCTGGGAAGATCAGGCCCAGCGCCTCAACAGCGCGGCCGCCGGGGTGGGCCAGGCCAACATTTCCACCATCGACGCCTTTTGCGCCCATGTGCTCCGGCGGCATTTTCACGCCGCCGGGCTGGACCCGGCCTTCCGGGCCGCAGACGAGACCCAGGCTGCGGTGCTCCAGCAGGAGGTATGGGACCAGGTGCTGGAGGAAGGCTATGGGGAGGGCGCCCTCAACGGCCTTGCCGGCCTGTTCGATTCCGAGGACAGCTTCCTTGTGAGCCTGCAACGGCTGTATGAATTCCTCTGCGCCCAGCCGGATATGGAGGCCTGGCTCGCCCAGGCCCAAAAGGCCTATCAGGTGGACGAGGCGGGACTTTCCGCTTCCCCCCACATGGCCGTTTTTTTGCAGAGCCGTAAGCGCCGGCTTGCCGCCCGGATCCAGGCTCTGGCGGACCGGCGGGCGGACATTGCCGAAGCCTATCCCAACGCGGCCAAGGTGTTGGATCAGGAGCTGTTTCAGGTGCGGGCCCTGCTGCTGCCCCATACCTACGAAAGCCTGGGGGCCCAGCTAAAGAGCGTGGCCTTTGGCCGGCTCTCCTGGCCCCGGGGCACGGAGGGGGCCGTGAAGGAGCCGGTGGTCAAGGCCCGCAACAGCCTGAAGCGGGAATTGGAGGAGCTGGGCAAGGAGCTGGCCCTGCCCCTTTCCCAGCACGTTGCCCGGCTCCGGGAATTGGCGCCCCACATGGCCCGGCTCCAGCGGCTGCTGCTGGATTTCCAGGCCGCCTATGCCGCCCGCAAGGGGGAGCTGGGGCTGGTGGATTACGGGGATATGGAGCGGCTGGCCCTGGGCCTTTTGCAGCAGCCCCGGATTGCGGCGGAATACCGGAGCCGCTTCCAATACGTATTCGTGGACGAATACCAGGACGTAAACCCCCTGCAGGAGCGGATCATCCAGGCGGTGTCCCGGGGGGACAACCTTTTCCTGGTGGGGGATGTGAAGCAGTCCATCTACGGCTTTCGCATGGCGGAGCCAGGGCTGTTCTTAGCCAAGCAGGCCGCCTTCCGCAAAGGCCGGGGGGGCCGGGCCATCGACTTGCAGGCCAACTTCCGCTCCGGCAGCGGGGTCATACAGGCGGTCAACGGCCTGTTTTCCCGGGTAATGGGCCGGGAAGCCGGCGGCATCCAATATGGCCCTGAAGCCGCCCTGCGCCAAGGGCGGGCCGGACTTGCCGCCTACGGGGAGCTACACCTGATCAAGGCCCAGAGCCTGCCCGAGGACGAGGAATCCTGCCTGGATCCGGAGGAGCTTGCCGAGCAGCTGCAAAGCGCCGAGGCGGAAGCCCGGCTGGCGGCCCAGCGGATCCGCAGCCTGAAGGGCCGGCCCGGCCCGGATGGCCGTCCCCTCTCCTATGGGGATATGGTGATCCTCCACAGCGCCCCCAAGCGGGTGGCGGAGCTTTGGACCCGCACCCTGGCCCGGGAGGGCATCCCCGCCTACGCGGAGCTGACCGGCGGCTACTTTGAGGCGGTGGAGGTACAGGTGATGCTGAACCTGCTGCGGCTTTTGGACAACCGGCGGCAGGATATCCCCCTATTGAGCGTGCTGCGCAGCCCCATCGGCGGCTTTTCCACGGAGGAGCTGATCCGGCTCCGGGCCGGCGGGCAGGACCGCCCCTGCCTGGATTCCCTCCTGTCCGCCGCCCAAGACGATACCCCCCTGGGCCATAAGGCGGCGGGCTTCCTGGCCCGGCTATCCCTCTGGCAGGAGCAGGCGGCCCTGCTCTCCCTCCCCGCCCTGATCGCCCGGCTGCTGGAGGATACGGGCTTTGCCCGCTACGTGCGGGCCCTGCCCGGCGGCGCCGCCCGCCAGGGCAACCTGACCGCCCTGCTGGAGCGGGCGGAGCAATGGGCCCAAAATGGCCAGGGCCTCGGCGCCTTCCTCCGGTTCATGGACCGGGCCAAGGACACGGACCGGATGGGGGCCGCCCAGGTGGGCGGCGCGGATGTGGTGCGGGTGATGTCCATCCACAAAAGCAAGGGCCTGGAATTCCCGGTGGTGTTCCTGGCGGGCCTGGGCAAGGGCTTCAACCTGCGGGACGCCTCCCAGCCCATGGTGCTGGACCCGGCCCTGGGCATCGGCCTCAAGCCCGTATGCCGCAACGCCCGGCTGAAAAACCTCTATTACAGCGCCATCGCCAGCCAAACCGCCGACCGGGCCGTGGCGGAGCAGATGCGGGTGCTGTATGTGGCCATGACCCGGGCCGTTTCCCACCTGATCCTGCTGTGCGCCCTGCCGGACCCCTTGGCTGCCCTCCAGCGGGCCCGTTTCCAGCTTTCCCCCGGCAACAGCCTCCTGGCCCGCTCCTTCCTGGACTGGGTGCTGCCCGCCGTCCTCCAGGAGCCCGGGGCCCAGGCCCTGCGCCAGGCCGCCGGCATCCCCCATCAGCCCCAGCCGGGCCCGGACACGGGGCTGGCCTGCTATCTGCATCCCGGGGTGGCTCCCGTCCAGGGGTCGGCTGTGCTGGACCCCGATCAATACCGCGCCTTTGCCGCGGCCGCTTGCAGCGCGCCTCCGGATCCCCAGCTGGCGGCGCGGTTGAATTGGGCTTACCCCTTTCCCCAGGATACCCGCCTGCCCAGCAAGGTCACCGTATCCGCCCTGGTGGGGAACCCCCCCACCTTGGAGCGCTGCCCCGCCTTCATGCTGGAAAACCAGCCCCTTACGCCCACCCAGCGGGGCACCGCCGCCCATATCCTCATGGAGCACATCCCCCTGCAGCCCCATACCGCCGCTTCGGTGCGGGCTTCGCTGCAAGCACTCCAAAGCCAGGGCCTGCTCTCCCCCGCCCAGGCTGACGCGGTCTACGCCCCCGCCATCGCCGCCTTCTTCCAAAGCAGCCTGGGCCAGCGCCTTTGCAAGGCCCAGCAGGTGGAGCGGGAGCTGGCCTTCAGCTGCCGCCTGCCCGCCCAGGCCCTGGGCTTTGCCGGCAGCCGGGAGCACGTGCTGCTCCAGGGCAGCATCGACTGCTGCTTCCTGGAGGTGGACGCCTGGGTGCTGGTGGATTATAAGACGGATTTCGTCCCTCCCGGCCAGGAGCAGCAGGCCGCCCAGGCCCATGTGCGCCAGCTGCAGCTCTATGCCCTGGCCTTGGCCGAGATCACCCGCAAGCCCGTAAAGGAACGCTATGTGGCCCTGCTGCGCACCGGGGCTGCGGTCCCCGTTTAGGCCCCGGGGGGGCGGCGGCGTTTTTCCCGGGGCTCAGCCCCGGGAAAAACCAAAGGAGCAGGCGGACGCCGAAAGGCGTCCGCCTGCTCCTTTGTGGGCGCTGCGCGCCCCCGCCGCCCCCCCCGGGGCCGTAACGGGGACCTGCGCCCCAGCGAATCGGGCATAAAACCCAAACCCGCCCCTTATTCCTCGATCAGCAGGATATACGCCAGGGGGTCCACGGCCTTGCCGTCCACATACAGCTCATAGTGCAGATGGGGAGCTGCACCGCATTCCGCCACCGCCGTATCCCCAACGGCTCCCACCAGGTCCCCGGCTTGCAGGCGCTGGCCCTCCTCCACGGGGAGATCCGGGTCCAGGTTGCCGTAAACGCTGATACGGCCATCCCCGTGATCCAGCTCCACCATTACCCCCAGGGCGTCGTCCGTATAGACCCGATCCACCCGGCCGCCCCATACCGCGTATACGGTGGTACCCTTGGCTGCGGCGATATCGATGCCGCAATGGGTCATCCACTGGCCCAGGGTCTCGGAATACACCAGTTCATCCATGGCAAAGGGCCATTGCAGCGCGCCCTTTACCGGGGCGCTGGCCTTTTCTTTTTTGGGTTTAGGCACAGGGGTAGCCGCTGGCGCAGGGGTTTCCTCCGCCGGCGAAGGGGAAGGGCTGGGACTGGGCGCAGCCGGGGTGGGCGACGCCTTGGCCTCCTCCAGCCGCTGGTCCTGGGAGAGGGATACCTGGGCCGGGGTGGGGGTGGGGGCGGGGGTTTGCTCCTTGGCGGGGGCATTGGCCAGCCACAGCCCGCCTCCCGCTGCCGCCAGGCCGGCTAGGGCGGCTACATACAGGCCCTTTTCCCGCAAAAAGCGGCGGGCCGTTTCCTTCCAATGGGCGAATGTATTCTTGTTTGATCCTTCCATGCACTTATCACCTCGCCAATAGTATTGACACAAAGCCGGCATCCCCATACATTTTCACATTTCTGGGCATACACCGGGGGGGCTTCTATGCTATAATATAGAATGGTTTGGTAGGCGCATGTCCACCGGGCCGGAAAGGAACGACGAACCAATATGAAAAAATGTACCGTTGGCGGCCAGGCCGTCATGGAAGGCGTGATGATGAAATCCCCCACCGGCATCGCCATGGCGGTGCGGGAGCCGGATGGCAACATTGCCCTGGAGTATCGGCCCTTTGCCAGCAGGGCAAAAAAGGGCACCTTTTTAGGGCTGCCCATCGTCCGGGGGGTGGTGGCCTTTGTGGAAGCCATCAGCGAGGGCATGGGCACCCTGACCCGTTCGGCGGAGCTGGCTGGCGAATCCATAGAGGAGGAACCCTCCAAGTTTGAAAAATGGTTGGCGGAAAAGCTGGGGAAATCTTTGGAAAAGGTGATCATCGCCCTGGCGGTGATTTTGGCTGTCGTGCTGTCGGTGGGGCTGTTTTTCCTGCTGCCCCAGCTGATTAGCTCCGGCATCTTCTCCCTGCTGCCCGGGAGCGATCTGGGCAAAAGCCTCACCGAAGGGCTGGTGCGGCTGCTGATCTTCATCGGCTATATCCTCTTTTGCGCCAGCGTGAAGGATGTACGCCGGATCTTCATGTACCACGGCGCGGAGCATAAGACCATCGCCTGCTATGAGGCGGAGGCGGAGCTGACCCCTGAAAACGCCATGCACTATACCCGCCTGCACCCCCGGTGCGGCACCAATTACCTGTTTTTGGTTATGGCGGTGTCCATCCTGTTTTTCGCGGCGGTGGGCTGGAACGCTAACTTCTGGCTGCGGCTGTTGAGCCGGCTGCTGTTTTTGCCCCTGGTGGCGGGGTTGAGCTATGAGCTGCTGCGTTTTGCCGCCAAGTATGACAACCTGCTGACCCGGATCATCCGTGCGCCGGGCATGGCGCTGCAATACATCACCACCAAGGAGCCCACCCGGGATATGCTGGAGGTGGCCATTGCGGCCTTCCATCTGGCCATGCTGCCGGAGGAGGAAGCCCTGGCCGCGGTAAAGGAAAACCGGGCTGAAAAGGCCGCCCGGGAAGCCCAAGCCGCCCAGGAGGATGCGCCTGCCCCTGAAGAAGCGGCCCAAGAGGCGGCGCCTTCGGAGGCGGACGGCCCGGCCCGGGAGGCGGCGGAGTGACCCTGTCGCAAGCCCTGGCCATGGGGACAGCGGCCCTGGAAGCCGGCTGCGGGGACAGCGCCCGGTTTGAGGCCCGGCAGCTGTTGGCCCATGGGATGGGGTTGGCGCGCCTGCCCCTGGCCCTGGACGCTTCCCTGTCCCCAGTCCAGGAAGCGGCATATAGGGGACTGCTGGGGCGGCGGCTTGCAGGGGAGCCCCTGCAATACATCCTGGGGCAGTGGGAATTCATGGGCCTGCCCTTTTACGTGGGGCCGGAGGCCCTGATCCCCCGGCCGGATACGGAGACCCTATGCGAGGCGGTGCTGGCCCGGCGGCCCAAGGGCCGGGGCGTAAAGCTGCTGGACCTTTGCTGCGGCACCGGATGCATCGGCCTGAGCCTAGGGAAGCTGGGGGGCTTTCTGCCCACCCTGACGGATATCAGCCCCCAATGCCTGGCCCTGGCCCAGCGGAACGCCCGGCTGAACCAGGTGGAGGCCCGGTTCTTCCAGGGGGACCTGTTTGCCGCCCTGCCCCAGGGGGAAACCTTTGGGGTGATCTGCGCCAATCCCCCCTATATCCCCGCCGGGGACATCCCCTGCCTGCAGCGGGAGGTGGGCTACGAGCCCCGGCTGGCCCTGGACGGGGGGCCGGACGGCTTGGCCTTTTACCGGCGCATCGCCCAAGGATACAGGGCCCGTCTCGCCCCCGGGGGGCTGTTGGCCTTGGAATTGGGGGCCGGGCAATTCCCGGCGGTACAGGCCCTGTTTGGAGGCGGGACCGCCGTGAAGGATGTTTGCGGCCACGACCGCGTGATTTTGCTGGAACATGAGGAGGACCCATGCTGAACAAGCTGCAAGGAATCAAAGCCCGTTACGAGGAGCTCACCCATACCCTGAGCCAGCCGGAAGCCATGGCGGACCAGGCGGCCTGGCGGGACATGGTGAAGGAGCACGCCCAGCTGGAGGAGATCGTAACGGTGTTCGACGAATATACCAAGGCGGTCCAGGCTGCCGAGGATTGCAAGGAAATGCTCACAGAGCATCTGGATGGGGAAATGCGGGAGCTGGTGCACGGGGAGCTGAGCGAGCTGAGTCAGAAGGCCGAGGCCCTTACCGAGCAATTGAAGATCATGCTCCTGCCCAAGGACCCCAACGACGACAAGAACGTGATCATCGAGATCCGGGCGGGCACCGGCGGGGACGAGGCGGCGCTGTTTGGGGCGGACCTGCTGCGCATGTACCAGCGGTATGCGGAGCGCCACGGCTTCAAGGGGGAGCTGCTCAACGAAAACCTCACCGAGATGGGGGGCGTGAAGGAAGTGGTGCTGTCCCTGTCCGGCCGGGGGGCCTATTCCCGCATGAAATACGAGAGCGGGGTGCACCGGGTGCAGCGGGTGCCGGAAACCGAGTCCCAGGGCCGCATCCACACCAGCGCGGCCACGGTGGCGGTGCTGCCCGAGGCCGAGGACGTGGAGGTGCAGATCGACCCCAAGGACCTGCAGATCGACACCTACCGCAGCGGCGGGGCCGGGGGCCAGCATGTCAATAAGACCGAAAGCGCCATACGGATCACCCATCTGCCCACGGGCCTGGTGGTCCAGTGCCAGGACGAGCGCAGCCAGCTGAAGAACAAGGAAAAGGCCATGCGGGTGCTCAAAAGCCGGCTGTTGGAGCTTTATCAATCCGAGAAGGACGCCAAGGAGGCGGGCGCCCGGAAATCCATGGTGGGCAGCGGGGACCGGAGCGAGCGGATCCGCACCTACAACTTCCCCCAGGGCCGGGTCACCGACCACCGGATCAACCTGACCCTGTACCGGCTGGAGTCCTTCCTGGACGGGGATATGGACGAGGTGATCGACGCCCTGATCATCGCGGACCGGGCGGCCCAGCTTTCCGGGGACGGAGAAGGGAAGTAATCCCAGTATGCAGACCCAGTTTTTTAACGCCACCTCCCAAAAGGAAAACGGGGTGCGCCTGGCAGGTTCCATCATCCGGTCGGGGGGGCTGGTGGCCTTTCCCACGGAAACCGTGTACGGCCTGGGGGCCAACGGCCTGGACCCGGCGGCGGTAGAGGGCATCTTCCGGGCCAAGGGCCGGCCTTCGGACAACCCCCTGATCCTCCATGTGGCCAAAAAAAGCGACGTGAAGGACCTATGGACCCGGGTGCCCGAGGAGGCCCGGCTGTTGATGGACGCCTTTTGGCCCGGACCCCTGACCCTGATCTTCAACCGGAGCAGCCTGGTGCCGGACCAGGTGGCCGCCGGGCTGCCCACCGTGGCGGTGCGTATGCCGGACCACAAAACCGCCCTGGCCCTGATCCGGGCCGCCGGGGTGCCCATCGCCGCCCCCAGCGCCAATTTGTCCGGCCGGCCCAGCCCCACCACCGCCCAGCACGTGAAGGCGGATCTGGAGGGCCGCATCGACCTGATCCTGGATGGCGGCCCCTGCCGGGTGGGCTTGGAATCCACGGTGCTCTCCCTGTGCGGGACGCCCACCATCCTGCGGCCCGGCGGGGTCACCCGGGAAATGCTGGAGGCGGTCATGGGCAGCGTCCAGGTTTCCAGCGCCGTGCTCGCCCCCCTAAAGGGGGATGGCGCCGCCCCCTCCCCGGGCATGAAGTATAAGCATTACGCACCCAACGCCCAGGTGCGCATCGCCGGCGGAAGCCCCCGCCAGGCCGCGGAAAACATCTGCACCGCCTATGATATTGCAAGCCTGGAAGGAAAAACCTGCATGATTTTTGCTACCAGGCAGACCCAAGCCTTTTATCGGCAGCGCAAGTATGTTATAATAGGCGACAGGGAGGATCCCGCCACCCTGTGCGCCAGCCTGTTCTCAGCCCTGCGCCAGTATGGGGACGATGTGGATCTGGTCCTGTGCGAAGCCCTCCCCCAGCAGGAGATGGGCCTCGCCTATATGAACCGCCTGCTTCGGGCCGCTGGATTCCAATGGTTGGAGGAAGCATGATGCAGCAGGTTCTTTTTGTGTGTACAGGCAATACCTGCCGCAGCCCCATGGCGGAATACCTGTTCAACCAGGCCGCCGCCCGGCAGGGGCTGGCCTGGCGGGCCGCCTCCGCCGGCCTCTATGCCGCGGACGCCCCCATGAGCCAGGGCGCCCTCGCCGCCCTGGCCAAGCGCTCCATGGACGGCTCCCGCCACCGGGCCCGGCCCCTGACCGGTGCCATGGTGCAGGATGCGGATCTGGTTTTATGCATGACCCAGGCCCACCTGGACGCCCTTTTGAACCGCTTTCCCCAGGCCAACGCAAGGCGGTTGGCAGCATATGATATAAGCGACCCTTATGGCGGATCCCAACGCACCTATGATTTTGTATCAGAGCAGCTGGCGCAAGCCATCCAGGCCCTGTTACCAACCCTGTCCGCCCCGGCGGAAACGGAAAGGAGTGACGTCCCATGAAAATCGCCATCGCCAGCGACCACGGCGGCTATGCGTACAAGCAGGAATTGATCCCCTATATGGAATCCCTGGGGCACCAGGTAATGGATCTTGGTTGCCACGGCCCGGAGAGCGTGGATTATCCGGATTACGGCATTCCCTGCGCCCAGGCGGTAGCCGGGGGCCAGGCGGACCGGGGGGTGGTGATCTGCGGCACGGGGATCGGCATTTCCATTTCCGCCAACAAGGTGCCCGGCATCCGCTGCGCCCTGTGCACCGACCCGCTGATGGCCCGGCTCACCCGGGAGCATAACGACGCCAACATGTTGGCCATGGGCGGCCGCATTATCGGCATCGAGCTAGCCAAGGACATTGTACGGGTGTTCCTCTCCACGGAATTTTCCGGGGGCAGGCACAAGACCCGCATCGATAAAATCGCACAATATGAGGCGAACCGCTAAGGGCTTCCCCCCCTGCCGGCGCCTTGGCCAAAGAGACGCCGGCCCCGGGACAAGCCCCGGACGCCCCCGTTGCATTTGGCTTTTGTTTTACCAGGGGCTTTGCGCCCTTTATTTCCATGAATAACCGAAAGGAGATTTCATCAATAATGGGAAACGTCACCGTCATCGATCATCCGTTGGTCCAGCACAAGCTCTCTTACCTGCGGGATACCGAAACCGGCTCCAAGGAGTTTCGGGAGCTGGTCAGCGAGCTGGCCATGCTCCTCACCTATGAGGCCACCCGGGACCTGCCCCTGGAGGAGACCACGGTCCATACCCCTGTGGCCGACGCCAAGTGCTATGTGCTGGCCGGGAAAAAGCTGGGCATCGTCCCCATTTTGCGGGCGGGCCTTGGGATGGTGGAAGGCATGATGAGCCTGGTGCCCGCCGCCAAGGTGGGCCATATCGGCATGTACCGGGATCCGAACACCTTGCAGCCGGTGGACTATTACTGCAAGCTCCCCGCCGACGCCAGCGAGCGGGACATGCTCATCGTGGACCCCATGCTGGCGACCGGCGGTTCCGCGGTGGAAGGCATCAACGTGGTGAAGCGGGCGGGCTGCAAGAACATCAAGCTGGTGTGCCTCATCGCCGCCCCCGAGGGCATCGAAGTGGTGCAAAAGGCCCATCCGGACGTGGATATCTTTGTGGCGTCGATAGATGAATGCCTCAATGACCACGGCTATATCGTCCCCGGCCTGGGGGACGCGGGAGACCGGCTGTTCGGCACCAAATAACCAGTAAAGCGCCGTTGCCTTCCCCGGCCAAGCCCGGGGAAGGCCCCTGCTTTTGGGCCCGGCGACCAAAAATTTTTTCAGCGGATTATATGATAATTTTATAACGAAGTTCGTCAGCCATGTATTGCCCTTTCTCTCTATAGGGGGTACAATGATAGAATAACCCCATATCGTGTTGGGTTTCTATATTTTTGGCATCGGGCGCCATTCTCTTCTCGCGGCGTCCGCCATCCAACCAGATCGAAGGCATTCAATTTTATAAAAGGGAGGTAAGGGAGTTGCCATCCATTATCGACATGGTCTCCCAAGCGGAGGCAGAAGCTTTATCCTTGAAAAAAGACGCGGAGCGGCAAGCCAAAGAAATGGAAGCCGCGGCCCGGCAAAAGGCCCAGGCGCAGATCCAGGCGGCCCAAGAGGCGGGCCGGAACCAGGTGGCGGCCGCCATTGCCGAGGCGGAGGAGGAGGGCAAGCATATCGCCCAAGAGATATGTGACCAAGAGGCGGCCAAGGCGGCGGCTTCCAGCCAACGTGCCCGGGAGGCCCTGCCCCAGGCGGTAGCCTATATTCTGGAAAGGGTGAAAGCATGATCGTACCCATGAAACGGCTGACCCTCATCGGCCTCAAGGGGGACGAGGCGGCGCTGCTATCGGCCTTGCAGGCCATGGAGGCGGTGCAGATCCTGCCCCCGGAGGAAGGCCGGGAGAGCGAGCGGGTGGCCCAGCTGGAAAGCCGGGTCCAGCGGCTCAACAGCGCCCAGCTGGCCCTTCGGCCCTTTGCACCCAAGCAGGGGCTGGGCCCCAAGCCCCAGGCCACGGTCCAGGAGCTGGCGGACGGGCTGGAGGGCGCCCTGGGCCTTTGCGACCAGGTGGAGGAATTGGAACGGGCCGTGTCCGCCTGCCAGGCGGAGGCGGATAAGCGCCGGGCCCTGGCGGCCCAGCTCCAGCCCTGGGAGGGGCTCCAGTGCCGGGTGGAGGACATCCATCCCCGGGCGGGGATCCGGTATATGACCGGGTTCCTGCAAAAGGAGCAGATCCCCGCCCTGGAGGAAGCAGGGGCTGTGGTGGAGGTGTGCGGCGGCGAAAAGGAAGCCGCCGTGCTGATCGCCTGCCTGGTGGGGGACTATGCCCAGGTGAGCGGCCTTGCAAAGGAGCTGCGCTTCAAGGAATACGCCTTCCCGCCCGTACAGGGCACGGTGCAGGAGAACCTGGCGGCCCTTCAGCAGGAGATCGCCGGCCTGATTGCCCAGGGGGAGGCCCATCAGCAGGCGCTGGCAGCGCTGGGCAAGGAGCGGGACGCCCTGCTCCGGGGCCAGGATGCGGCCATCATCCAGCGGGAGCTGGAGGTGGGGCGCACCCTGCTGGCCACCACGGACGCCACCTTTATCCTGGAGGGCTGGGTCCGTTCGGACCAGGTGGAGGATATCCAAAAGGCCCTGGACCAGGTGACGGAGGTCTATTATCTGGACCTAAGGGACCCCGCGGAGGACGAGACGCCTCCCACGGTGCTCAAAAACAAGCCCCTGGTGGCCCCCTATGAGGCGGTCACCAACCTGTATTCCCTGCCGGGCTATGACTCGGTGGACGCTACGCCCCTGTTTGCGCCCTTCTATTTTATCTTTTTCGGCATGATGCTTTCGGATTCCGCCTATGGCCTTGTGCTGAGCCTGGGGTGCCTTGCCTTTTTGAAGAAGCTCAAGCCTACGGGCATGATGCGGGACCTGGCCCTGGTGTTGTTCCAGGGGGGTATCTCCACCATCCTCATGGGCCTGTTCGTAGGTACCTTCGCCGGCATGAGCTGGCCCACGGTTTTTGCGGGTACTGCCCTGGAAAACGTGTTCCCCTTTATCGATAGCGGGACGGATCCCATCTCCATGCTGATCCTATGCTTTGCCTTGGGCATTGTGCATATGTTCTACGGGGTGTTCATCGCCGCCTGGCAGTGCATCAAAAAAGGGGATTGGGCAGGCGCCTTTGTGGATAACCTGTGCTGGCCCCTGATCATCATCGGCCTGCTGCTGCTGGCCGCCCCCATGCTGAACCTGCCTACCGCCCTGGGTACGGTGGGCCAGTGGCTGGCCATCCTCTGCGCGGTGGTGGTGTTCCTGTTCTCCGCCCGTTCCAAGGGCTGGACTGTGGGCCGGTTCATCAGCGGCGCAGGCAAGCTGTACGACATCACCAGCTGGCTGGGGGACGTGCTCTCCTATTCCCGTATCTTCGCCCTGGGCCTGTCCACCGCGGTCATCGGCCTGGTGCTCAATACCCTGGGTGGGATGCTCTACAGCGCCTTCCAGGGGAATATGGCCCTGCAGATCCTGGGCTTCCTGCTCACGGCGGTGGTGCTGGTGTTCCTCCACGTGTTCATGATGCTCATCAGCGCCCTGGGCTGCTTCGTCCATACGGCCAGGCTCCAATATGTGGAGTTTTTCGGCAAGTTTTATGATGGTTCCGGCAAGCCTTTCCGGCCCCTGTCCTATAAGACCAAGCACGTACAGGTTCGCTAACCCAGCGGGAACCGGCGGCTTCCCGCCGGAAAACATACGCATCCTACCAAACTAAGAAATAATTCTGGAGGTTTCTTACAATGACATTCTTCGAATTCCTGAGCAACAACGGACAGCTTCTTGCAGCAATCGGCGCGGTATGCGCTGCCATGTTCGCCGGCATCGGCTCCGCCATTGGCGTTGGCAAGGCAGGCCAGGCGGGCGCCGCCGTCATTTCGGAGAACCCGGATCTGTTCGGCTCCGTGCTGGTGCTCCAGCTCCTGCCCGGTACCCAGGGTATTTACGGCCTGCTCATCGGCTTCGTTATTGCCCAGAAGGCGGGCCTGCTGGGGGCCAGCGACGTGGTAGTATCTGCCGCGGCGGGCATGCAGCTCCTCTTCGCCTCCCTGCCCATCGCCTTCGGCGGCCTGCTCTCCGCCATCGCCCAGGCCAAAGCCGCTTCCGCCGGCATCATGATGGTTGGCAAGCGGCCGGAAGAAGCTGGTAAGGGCATTATCTTCACCGTCATGGTTGAGACCTATGCCGTGCTGGCCCTGCTGTTCTCCTTCCTGATGGTCAACGGCGTGCAGCTTTAATGCAGCCCGTAGGATAAGGGAGAAACACGCATGGCTATGGATGTAAAAAACAGCGAACGGCTGCTGTCCTCCATTTTGGACAGCGCCCGGGCGGAAGCGGATGCCATTATGGCCCAGGGTAAGGAGCGGGCCGATGCCATCCAGGCGGAGGCCCAGGCGGAAGCCGCCCGCATCGCCCAGGAGGCGGAGGCCAAGGCCATGGCTGCCCGAACGGACGTGCTGGAGCGCAGCCGCACCAACGCGGGCCTGGACGCCCGCAAGGCGGCCCTGGCCCAGCGGCGGGCAGTGGTGGACGCGGCCTTTGCGGAGGCCCTAACGGCCATGTGCCAACTGGACGAGGCGGCGCGAAAGGATCTACTGAAAAAGCTGCTGCTGGAAAACGCCGAAGGCGGCGAAAGCATCCGCCCCGCCCAGGGGGATGCGGCCGGCCTGGCCCAGCTGCTCCCGGCGGTGAACCAGGCCCTGGGCCAGGCGGGCAAAGCGCCCCTGACCCTGGGGGATCCCCGGCCGGGGATCCGGGGCGGCTTCTTCCTGTTGGGCGCCAGCTACGAGCTGAATTGCTCCTTTGAGGCCCTGCTGCGGGATCTGCGGGAAACCGAAGTGAGCAAGGTGGCCGACCTATTATTCGGATAAAGAGAGGTAGTTGCTATGCCACAGGATAGCGTCATTTACGGCGTAAGTCGCATACGCTGCCACGAGAAAAACCTGCTGGGGCCGGCCCGGCTACAGCGGATGCTGGACGGCAACGCGGAAGAAGCGGTGCGCCAGCTGGTGGATATGGGGTATGGCTGTCTCTTATACACATCTGACGCTGCCGACG
>OJRG01000611.1_pt1 | contig 18018 bp, 13 predicted proteins | sample 1599121 | NCBI WGS metagenome assembly OJRG01 (sample SAMN03922528, study PRJEB24848) | human gut metagenome | isolation source: stool sample | host: Homo sapiens | place: Germany | collected 2010-05
GTTTTTATACTGATACCGAGCCGCAAAAAGGCCCGCCGTCCTCCACGGACGGCGGGCCGGCGATTTTTTGGGGATACGAAAAAGGCCCGCCGGCAGGCGAGCCTTGTTTCGGGCGTTTTCACTGCGCTCAGACGGCGCGGGTCACCTTTCCGCTGCGGAGGCAGCGGGTGCAGGCGTAGACGTGCTTGGGGCTTCCGTCTACTATGGCCTTGACGCGCTTGACGTTGGGCTTCCAGGTGCGGTTGGAGCGCCTGTGAGAGTGGCTGACCTTGATGCCGAAGGCCATGTCCTTGCCGCAGAATTCACACTTCGCCATGTATGAAGCACCTCCGTTCTCTTAGAAATCATTGACGAGCTTATCTATAATAGCAGAAGCCCCCCGCAAATGCAAGCTGAATTTTCACATTCTGCGGGTTTATTCATAAAGTATTTGCCAAACGTGGGCTATGTGGTTAAAATGGTCGTATAGATTTCAGAAGGGGGCTGCGTCACAATGGTGCGCGAGGAATATTCCGTCAGCCTGAAGAGCATAGTCGAGGAGCAGGGCCTCACCGTCCTGCACGCCGCGAAGGACTTTGACAGCGCGCGGGTCTACACCGCGGACGTCAACCGCCCCGCCCTCCAGCTGGCGGGCTTTTACGACTATTTTGACCCCAAGCGGCTCCAGCTCATAGGCCGCGTCGAGAGCACATATCTGCAGACCCTGGGCGACCAGGCGAGGCTCGCCGCGCTGGAGCAGTTCATGCGCTTCGACATCGCCGCGCTCATCCTCTGCCACGACACCCAGCCCCTGCGTGAGTGCGTGGAGCTGGCCGAAAAATACGACCGCAACCTGCTCGCAACGAAAGAGGACACCTCCACCTTCATGGCCGACCTAATCAGTATGCTGCGCAACGCCATGGCCCCGCGCGTCACCCTGCACGGCGTGCTCGTGGAGATATACGGCGAGGGCCTGCTCATCATGGGCGACTCCGGCGTCGGCAAGAGCGAGACGGCGCTGGAGCTGATCAAGCGCGGCCACCGCCTCATCGCGGACGACGCCGTGGAGATACGCCGCATCTCGCGCGAGACGCTCATAGGGACGGCCCCCGCGCTCATACGCTACTACATGGAGCTGCGCGGCATAGGCGTCATAAACGCGCGGCACATCTTCGGCGTCGGCGCGGTGAAGCCGGAGTCGAACGTGGACCTCGTCGTGAACTTCGAGCTCTGGGACGACGACAAGGCCTACGACAGGCTGGGCCTTGAGACGGAGTACACCAGCATCCTGGGCGTGAACGTCCCGAGCGTGACCATCCCCGTCCGGCCCGGGCGGAACCTCGCCGTCATCCTGGAGCTGGCGGCCATGAACAACAGGCAGAAGAAGATGGGCTACAACGCCGCCGTGGCGCTGGCCCAGGAACACGACAAGCTGGTGGACAACGGCTGGAGGTACTGAGCCTTGCGAGTTACCGACACACTCATAAAGGAGCTGCGCTCCGCCCTGCCGGGGCTGGAGCTGCACGAGAACGAGCCCATGGCCGCGCACTGCTCCTTCCGCATAGGCGGCCCGGCGCGGCTCATGGCCTGCCCGGCCTCGGGCGCGCAGGCCGCGGCGCTGCTGCGCTTTCTGAGGGAGCGCGGCGCGCCCGTGGAGCTCATGGGCAAGGGCACGAACCTCCTCGTCGCGGACGGGGGGCTGGACGCCGTTGTCGTGCGGCTGGGCGAGGCCATATCCGAGGCCGGGCTGCTGCCCGGGGACCGCGTCAGGGCCGGGGCGGGCATCTCGCTCGCGAAGCTCGCCGTGTTCGCGGCCGACGCCGGGCTCTCGGGCCTGGAGTTTGCCCACGGCATACCCGGCTCGCTCGGCGGGGCCGTGTTCATGAACGCGGGCGCCTACGGGGGCGAGATGAAAGACGTGCTCCAGAGCGCCGAGCTCGCGCTGCCGGACGGCACGGTGAGCGAGGTCCCCGCGCAGGAGCTTGAGCTCAGCTACCGCCACAGCGCGCTTGAGGGCTCGGGGGCGCTCGTCACCGCGGCGACGCTGAAGCTCACGCCCGCGCAGCCGGAGGATATCCGCGCCCGGATGCGGGAGCTCATGGAAAAGCGCCGCGCCTCCCAGCCGCTCGACCTGCCCTCGGCGGGCAGCACCTTCAAGCGGCCTGCCGGAGGATACGCGGCCGCGCTCATAGACCAGGCGGGACTCAAGGGCTTCGCCATAGGCGGGGCGCAGGTCTCGGAAAAGCACGCGGGCTTCGTCGTGAACCGCGGCGGGGCCACGTTTGAGGACGTGCTGCGCCTCATGGCGCACATAGAAAAGACGGTCTTTGAAAAAAGCGGCATCCGGCTGGAGCCGGAGGTCAGGATCTTGAAGGGTTAAGGGATGGAATTTCTCATAATTTCCGGCATGTCCGGCGCGGGCAAGAGCCTCGCGGCGGACATACTCGAAGACATGGACTACTACTGCGTGGACAACATGCCCGTGGCGCTGCTGCCGCGCTTTGCGGAGCTCTGCCTTGCGACGCGCGGGCGCTACGAGCGCGTGGCCCTTGTCACGGACGTGCGCGAGAGGGAGAGCATCTCGGGCCTCATCGAGGCCCTGGACAGGCTCTGGGAGCAGGGCCTGGAGTACAGGATACTCTTCGTCGAGGCGGACATGCCCACCATCGTGCGCCGCTACAAGAGCTCGCGCAGGCCGCATCCCATGCTTGCCGGCGGCTCCATCGAGGAGGCCGTGCGCCTTGAAGTGGCGGCCCTCGCGCCGCTCAGGGAGCGGGCGGACTACATCATCAACACCACGGGCCTCACAACGGCGATGCTCCAGGCGCGCATCGCGGCCCTGCTGCCGGGCGGGGCCGGCGCGCGGCGCCTTGCCGTCACTGTGACGGCCTTCGGCTACAAATACGGCCTGCCCATGGACGCGGACCTCGTCTTCGACGTGCGCTTTCTGCCGAACCCCTTCTACGTCGAGGAGCTCCGGGGCCTCTCGGGCCTTGACAAGCCGGTGTCGGACTTCGTGCTCGGCTGCGGGGACGCGCGGCGTTTTCTGGAGAAGCTGGAGGAGCTGCTACGCTTCCTCATGCCGCTCTATCTGGAGGAGGGCAAATACAACCTGAACATAGCCATAGGCTGCACGGGCGGGCGGCACAGGAGCGTAGCCGTCGCCTGCGCGCTGGCGGACAGTCTGGAGGAGGCGGGCATCCCCGCCGCGCGGAGCTTCCGCGACCTTGAAAAGGGGTGAGTACATGAGCAGACGCAGACGCGAGGCCGACCCGCGCATCGTCGTCATAGGCGGCGGCACGGGGCTATCGACCATGCTCCGGGGCCTGAAGCGGCAGTCGGAGAACATAACGGCCGTCGTCACCGTGGCGGACGACGGCGGCGGCTCGGGCATGCTCCGGGCCGACCTGGGCATGCCGCCCCCGGGCGACGTGCGCAACTGCATCCAGGCCCTGGCGAACACGGAGCCGACGATGGAAAAGCTCCTGGCCTACCGCTTCACCGAGGGCAGCCTCAGGGGCCAGAGCTTCGGCAACCTCTTTCTCGCCGCGCTCAACGGCATGTCGGAGACCTTCGACGAGGCCGTGCGCAAGATGAGCGAGGTCCTGGCCATCACGGGCCGGGTCCTGCCCGTCACTAACGAGAACGTCTACCTCGCCGCGGAATTCGACGACGGCAGCGAGGTCACGGGCGAGTCGCACATAGCCGACGCCAAGAAGGCCCGGGACGCGCGCATCCGGCGCGTGCGGCTCATCCCGGAGCGGCCCGCGGCCCTGCCCCAGGTGCTGGAGGCCATAGAGGCGGCGGATATGATAGTTTTAGGCCCCGGGAGCCTGTACACGAGCATCATGCCGAACCTGCTGACCGAGGGCGTGTCCGCCGCCGTGGCGGCCTCGGACGCCTTCAAGGTCTACGTCCTGAACGTCATGACCCAGGACGGCGAGACGGAGGGCTACACGGCCTCGGACCACATCGGGGCGCTGTTTTCAAATTCGGGCGAGCGGCTGTTCGACTGGTGCCTGGCAAACGACAGGCCCATCCCTGAGCGGCTGCTGGAGCGCTACGGCGCGGAGGGCGCGGAGCCCGTCCGCGTGGACGAGGAGGCCGTATCTGCCCTGGGCGTGGGCCTCTTGCGCGCGCCCGTGGCCGGCTGGGCCTCGGGCTATGTGCGGCACGAGCCGGAGGACCTGGCCCGGGAGCTGCTGCGGCTCTACCGCGAGAAATCCCACACGCGGGTCTACGGCTGAGAGGCCGGGCAGGAAGGGAGGCGGGAAAAGGTGACCTTTTCAGCCAGGGCGAAGGCGGAGCTCTGCCGTGTGCCCATAAAAAAGCGCTGCTGCGCCGTGGCGGAGGCCTACGGCGTGCTGCTGTATTGCAGCCAGTTTTCGAGCCGGGAGCTCAGGATAGTCACGGCCAGCGAGGATTTTGCCGAGCGCCTGCCCCGGCTCTTCCGCCGCGCCTTCAACCTCGGCTTCGACGAGACCCCGGCCGCCGGCCGCGCGGGCAAGAGCCGCTTTTCCGTCTCGGATACGGAGAAGATAGCCTCCATCTACCGCGCCTTCGGCATGGAGCCTGCGGAGACGCTGAGTCTGCACATAAATCTGGGCGTGCTCGAAAACGACTGCTGCCGGGCCTCCTTCGTGCGCGGCGCCTTCCTCGCGGGGGGCAGCGTGACGGACCCGGCCAAGAGCTTCCACCTGGAGCTCGCCACCACCCACGCCAGCGTCAGCCGGGAGCTGAGCTCCCTGCTCTTTGAGCTGGGCTTCGAGCCCGGACAGGCCCGGCGCGGGGCAAACTGCCTGAGCTATCTCAAGCAGTCCGAGACGATAGCCGACTTTCTCACCGCCGTGGGCGCGCCCGTGGCGGCGCTGGACGTCATCTCCGCCAAGGTGGAGCGGGACATGCGCAACGAGATAAACCGCAAGGTAAACTGCGACACCGCGAACGCGGACAAGACCGTCGCCGCCGCGCAGGCCCAGCTGTCCGCCATACGCGCCGTGGAGCGCGAATACGGCCTCGACGGCCTGCCGGAGGGCCTGCAGCAGGCCGCGCTGCTGCGCATCGCCAACCCCGAGGCCAGCCTCGCGGACCTCGCGCAGCTCTCGTACCCCCCCGTGACGAAATCCTGCCTCAGCCACAGGCTCAAAAAGCTCACGGAACTCGGCCGGGGCATCGCAAAGGAGGACTGAGCCATGGCCTTTGCCCATCTGCATGTACACACGGAATACAGTTTGCTCGACGGCGCCTGCCGCGTGGAGGCCCTGGCCAGGCGCGCCAGGGAGCTCGGCTTCACGAGCCTCGCCATCACCGACCACGGCGTCATGTACGGCGCCGTCGCCTTCTATGAGGCCTGCGTGAAAGAGGGCGTGAAGCCCGTCATCGGCTGCGAGGTCTACGTCGCCCCGCGCGGGCGCACGGACAGGGAGCACGGCGTGGACTCGGAGTACACCCACCTCATCCTCCTGTGCAAGAACGAGACGGGCTACCGCAACCTCTGCTACCTCGTCTCCATGGGCTTTGTGGAGGGCTTTTATATAAAACCGCGCATCGACTGGCCGCTGCTCTACGGGCACACGGAGGGCCTTGTCTGCCTCTCCGGCTGCCTGGCCGGCGACATTCCGCAGAAGATAGTCTCCGGCCGCTACGACGAGGCCAAGCGGAAGGCCCTGGAACTGCGTGAGGCCTTTGGCGAGGACTTCTACCTTGAGCTTCAGCGCCACGGCATCCCGGACGAGGACGCCGCCGCGCGCGGGCTCATCCGCCTGCACGAGGAGACCGGCATCCCCCTCGCCCTCACGAACGACGCGCACTATATCGACAAAAAGGACGCCTACTACCAGGACGTCCTCATGTGCATCCAGACCGGCAAGACCGTGGACGAGGCCGAGCGCATGCGCTTCGAGACGCAGGAGTTCTACCTCAAGAGCGAGGAGGAGATGCGCGCGCTCTTCCCCGGCCAGGAGGAGGCCGCGGACAACACCGCCCTCATCGCCCAAAAGTGCAGCTTCGACTTCGAGTTCGGGCGCTACCACCTGCCCCGCTTCAAGCTGCCCGAGGGCGAGACGGACAGCGCCGCCTACCTCAAAAAGCTCTGCGAGGCCGGCTTCCTGCGCCGCTACGGCGCGGACCGCGAGGACGCGCGGCGCCAGCTCGCCTACGAGCTCGACATGATAGGCAAGATGGGCTTTGTGGACTACTTCCTCATAGTCTCGGACTTCATCGGCTACGCCAAGGGCCAGGGCATACCCGTCGGCCCCGGGCGCGGCTCCGCCGCGGGCAGCGTCGTCTCCTACTGCCTGGGCATAACGGACATAGACCCCATCAAATACAGCCTCTACTTCGAGCGCTTCCTGAACCCGGAGCGCGTCTCCATGCCGGATATAGACATCGACTTCTGCGTCCGCCGCAGGGGCGAGGTCATTGATTATGTAAACCGCAAATACGGCGCCGACCACGTGGCGCAGATCGTGACCTTCGGGACCATGGCCGCGCGCGCGGCCATACGGGACACGGGCCGGGCGCTGAACATCAGCTACGCCGACTGCGACGCCGTGGCAAAGCAGGTACCCTTTGCCATAGGCATGACGCTCGACGAGGCGATGAAGCTCTCGAAGCAGCTGCGGGAGATGTACTCCGGCGACGAGAAGCTCCGCTCGCTCATAGACACGGCGAAGGCCCTGGAGGGCATGCCGCGCCACGCCTCGACCCACGCGGCGGGCGTCGTCATCACGGAGCGGCCGGTGTATGAGTACGTCCCGCTGGCGAAAAACGACGAGAGCATCGTCACCCAGTACACGATGACGACGCTGGAGCACCTGGGGCTTCTGAAGATGGACTTTCTCGGCCTGCGGAACCTGACGGTGCTGGAGGACGCGGCGGAGCTGGCGCGCCGGCGGCAGCCGGACTTCGACGTCGCCTCCGTGCCGGAGGACGACGCGGACACCTTCGCCATGCTCTCTGCGGGCAAGACCGAGGGCGTATTCCAGCTGGAATCGACGGGCATCACCGCCGTGTGCACGGGCCTGAAGCCGAAGAGCATAGAGGACATCACCGCCGTCATCGCCCTCTACCGCCCGGGGCCGATGGACAGCATCCCCCGCTTTCTCGCCTGCTCGGCGCAGCCGGAGAAGATAAGCTACAAGCACCCGATGCTGGAGCCGATACTTTCCGTCACCTACGGCTGCATAGTATATCAGGAACAGGTCATAGAGATATTCCGGCGTCTCGCGGGCTTCTCGCTGGGCCAGGCGGACATGATACGCCGCGCCATGTCGAAAAAGAAGCACGAGGTCATAGACGCGGAGCGCCGCGCCTTCATACACGGCGACGAGGCGCGCGGCATCCCCGGCTGCGTCAAAAACGGCGTGGACGAGGCCACGGCCAACAGCATCTACGACGAGATACTCGACTTTGCCAGCTACGCCTTCAACAAGGCCCACGCCGTGGCCTACGCCGTCGTGGCCTACCGCACGGCCTATATGAAATGCCACTGGCCCTGCGAGTACATGGCCGCCCTGCTGACAAGCGTCCTGGACTCCAGCGCCAAGGTGGCCGAGTATATCACGGAGTGCCGGGAGATGGGCATCAAGGTCCTGCCCCCGGACGTGAACGAGTCGGACGCGCGCTTCACGGTCGTGGGCGGGAATATCCGCTTCGGCCTCGTGGCCATCAAGAACATAGGCGAGCGCTTCATCCAGCTGCTGATGCAGGAGCGGGCGGAAAACGGGCCTTTCACGGGCTTCGAGGAGTTCTGCCGCCGCATGTCGGGCAAGGAGCTCAACCGCCGCGCGGTGGAAAGCCTCATAAAGGCCGGGGCCTTCGACAGCCTGGGCTGCCGCCGCAAGGCGCTCATGCAGATGACGGACGGCGTGCTTGAATGTATCGCCTCCGACGGGCGCAGGAACATAGACGGGCAGCTGGACCTCTTCGGCCTGGACGAGGCCGGGGAGCCCGGCGGGGGCTCCTCCGTGCCTGTGCCGGACGTGGCGGAGTATTCGAGCCGGGAGCTCATGGCCATGGAGCGGGAGACGACGGGCCTGTATCTCAGCGGCCACCCGATAGACGACTACCGCGAGGCCGCGCGCCGCGCCGGGGCCGTCAGCATAGGCGCGGTCATGTCCGACTTCGCCTCCCCCGAGGGGCCGGAGCGCTTCCAGGACGGGCAGTACGTCACCCTCGCCGGCATCGTGGCCTCCTCCCGCACGCGCACGACGAAAAACGGCCGCCTCATGTGCTACATCCAGTTTGAGGACGACAGCGGCGCCATGGAGCTGCTGGCCTTCCAGAGGACCCTGGACGAGAGCGGCGGCTATATAAGCGAGAACGCCGCCCTCCTGGTGCGCGGGCGCATCTCCCTGCGCGACGAGAAGGAGCCCCAGCTCATGGTGGACACCGTCCGCCCCCTTTCGGACCTCAACGAGCCCGGCGCCTCCGAGCCTCCGAAGAAAGAGCGCAAGCTCTGGCTGCGCCTGCCCACGGCCGATCCGCGCCTCCTGCGCCGCATAGAGCTGCTGTGCGAGATGTTCCCGGGCCGGGAGCGCATGATCCTCGTCTTTGCCGACACCGGCCGCCGCCTGGGCGCCGAGTGCGTCATAAAAAACAGCCTCCTGCGCGAGCTGGAGGAACTGCTGGGCCGGGAGAACGTTGTCGTGAAATAGGCCCCCGCGTTGACAATATACGGAACGGGTGCTATAATTTTAAGAAATCTTTATCACATGGGAGTGATAGTCCTAAATGGACACAGGCAGTCGATTGTCAATAGCGGCGATCATCATCCTCCTCGGCTTTGCAATGTATTTTGCCATCGCCGAGACGGCTTTTGCAACAGTCTCCAGGATCCGCCTCAAGACCAGGCTCGACAAGGGGGATCACAGGGCCAAGGGGGCGCTGTTAGTCTTGGATAACTTCGACAAGGCTATCACCACCGTCCTCATAGGCACCAACATCGTACACATAACCGTCGCGGCCATCGTGACGGTGCTCGTGACGCGCAAATGGGGCATTTCGGCGGTCACAGCGGGCACCTTAGTCACGACGGCCGTGGTTTTTTTCGCGGGCGAGATGCTGCCCAAGTCGATAGCGAAGAAATACAGCGAGCGGCTGTGCCTGCAGACGGCGGGCTCCCTGCGTTTTTTCATGGCGCTCTTCTCCCCCCTGTCCGCGGCGCTGACGGCCATAGGCCACGCCGCCTCGAACCTCACGCGCGGCGACCCCGAGGTCTCGGTCACGGAGGATGAGCTCTACGACATCATAGAGGACATGACGGACGAGGGTACGCTTGAGCCGGAGCGGGGCGAGCTCATGAGCTCGGCGCTGCAGTTTGCGGACTTCTCCGTCGAGACGGTGCTGACGGCGCGCGTGGACGTCGCGGCGATAAACTCCGAGTGGGACAGCGAGCGGGTGCTCGCCTTCATAAAGGAGCAGCGCCACTCCCGCCTGCCCGTGTACGAGGGCAGCATAGACAACATCGTCGGCGTTTTGCAGATACGCAAGTACATAAGGGCCTATCTGAAAGAAGGCCCCTCCGTCAGCCTGAGCGCCCTGCTGGACGAGGCCTATTTCGTCCAGCGCAGCATGAAGATAGACGAGCTGCTCTCCGTCATGAGCCAGAAGAAGCTGAACATGGCCGTCGTCACGGACGGCTACGGCGGCACGCTGGGCATAGTCACCGTGGAGGACATCCTGGAGGAGCTCGTGGGCGAGATCTGGGACGAGGACGACGTCGTGGAGGAGAGCTTCGTGCCCCTGGGCGGCGGCAGGTACGAGGTGGACGCCTCGCTCACCGTGGGAGAGGTCTTCGACCGCATGGATTTCGAGCCGGAGCACGAGGACGAGGACCTGGAGCACAAGCTGATGGGCGAATGGGCCTACGAGCAGTTCGACCGCATCCCGCGCGAGCGGGAGAGCTTCGAATACGAGGGGCTGGCCGTCACGGTCTCGGAGATGCACCAGAACCGCATAGTGAAGCTGGTATGCCGGGCGCTCCCGGCTCCCGGGGAAGGGGGCGGGGAGAAATGAGCGGATACATAGCCGCCTACATAGTCCTCATCTGCCTGTCGGCCTTTTTCTCGGCCTCGGAGATGTGCTTCTCCTCGGCCAACCGCATGAGGCTGGAGTCCGCCGCCGAGGGCGGCTCCCGCGGGGCCAGGATCGCCCTCAAGGTCATGGACAGGTTCGACGACTCGCTCTCGGCCATACTCATAGGCAACAACCTCGTGAACATCGCGACCTCCTCCATCGCCTCTGTCGTCGTCATCCTCATCGCCGGCGACCACTGGACCTGGCTCTCCACCGTTGTGACGACCATACTCGTCATGATCTTCGGCGAGACCATGCCGAAGATCGTCGCGAAGAAGAACGCCAACCGCATCGCGCCGGTCTTCGCCTACCCCATAAGGCCGCTCACCTATATCCTCATGCCGGTCATCTGGATAGTCGTGGGCCTGGTGCGCCTGTTCACCCTGCCGCTCAGGGGCGAGGAGCAGCAGGAGGACGACGAGGCCGCCGTCGAGGAGCTGCAGTCCATCATAGAGACCGCCGAGGACGAGGAGGTGCTCGACGAGAACCGCTCGGAGCTCCTCCAGGCCGCCCTGGACTTCTCCGAGGTCAGCGCCAGCGAGGCCATGACCGCGCGCGTGGACGTCGAGGCCATAGACATAGACGACGACTGGGAGGAGATACTGGAGGTCATAGATAACTCCACCCACTCCCGCCTGCCCGTGTACGAGGACAGCATAGACAATGTCATCGGCTTCCTCTACCTCAACCACTTCCTGAAGGCCCTGACGGAAAACGAGCGTCCCGACATCCGCTCCCTGCTCATGGAGCCGCTCTACGTCTACAAGACGATAAAGCTCCCGCAGGTGCTCTCGGAGCTGCGGCACGCGAAGAAGCACCTCGCCATTGTGACGGACGAATACGGCGGCACCCTGGGCGTCATCTCCATGGAGGACGTGCTGGAGGAGATAGTCGGCGACATCTGGGACGAGACGGACGAGGTCGAGAGCGAGGTCGTCGAGAAGGCCGAGGGCGAATACGAGCTGGACGGCGACATGTCCATCTCCGACTTCCTGGAGCTGCTCGGCCTGTCGGAGGAGAGCTTCGACTGCGAATCCGACACCGTCGGCGGCTGGACGCTGGAGCGCTTCGGCGGCTTCCCCGGGGAGGGGGACAGCTTCCGCTACGAGGACCTGGAGGTCACGGTGCTGGCCATGGACGGCCTGCGGGTGGACCGGGTGCTCGTAAAGCGCAGCGGGCCCGAGCCGGGCGAGACTGAAGAAAACTGATAAAACGGAGGCCCCATTAAAATGGAACTTTTCAAGGGCCGCCCCGAGGACTGCTCCGGGCGGCTTGAACGCGAAAAGCGCACCTACGACCTGCTGGACAGCCTGGGCATGACCTACTGGCGCACCGACCACGCCGACAGGCCCGCCGGCAATATGGAGGCCTGCAACGAGATAGACGCCGTGCTCGGCGTCCTCATCTGCAAGAACCTCTTCCTCTGCAACCGCCAGCGCACGAGCTTCTATCTGCTGCTCATGCCCGGCGACAAGCCCTTCAAGACGAAGGAGCTCTCAAAGCAGATAAATTCCTCCCGCCTCTCCTTCGGCACGGGCGAGGAGATGGAGGGGCTTTTGGGCGTCAGCCCCGGCTCCGCATCCGTCATGGGGCTCATGAACGACCCCGAGGGCCGGGTGCGGCTCCTGGTGGACGAGGACGTGCTGGCCGGCGAATTCTTCGGCTGCCACCCCTGCATCAACACCTCAAGCCTGAAGCTCGTGACGCGTGAGCTCGTCGAAAAATTTCTGCCCGCCGTGGGCCACGAGATGACCGTCGTACAGCTCACCGGCGCGGAATGAGGCCCGAAAACAGGAAACCGCAGCGCCCCCTTAAATGGGGCGCTGCGGTTTTTTTGCTTGCTGCGGCCTTCAGACGACCACGGCGGTGCCGGAGGCGCTGACCATGAGCATGCCGTTATCGGTACCCAGGACCTCGTAGTCGATGTCCACGCCGACGACGGCGTTGGCGCCGGTGCGCTCTGCCCTGCGGCACATCTCGTCCAGCGCCTCGTTGCGCGCGTTCTGGAGCTCCTCCTCGTAGCCGGCGCTGCGGCCGCCGAAGAAGTTGCGGAGGCCCGCGCCTATGTCCTTGAATACGTTTATGCCCGTTATGACCTCGCCGAAGACGATGCCGCGGTACTCGCGGATGGGGCTGCCCTCTATGGAATTGGTAGTCGTGACTATCATACTGACGTCCTCCGTCTGTCACTGGATTCGGCTTTGCCGTGCTTACAGTATATCCAGGCTCGCGGCTTTGTCAAGCCCTCAGCCCTCGTGCAGGCGGCCAACGGTGCCGATATCCATGAGCTCCGTCGTGTCCGGGCTCATGTGCTCGCAGAGCAGGCTCGCGGCGGCGAGGGCCGTGTCAAGGCTCGTGATGCACAGGATGCCGCGGCGGATTGCCTGGCGGTGCAGCTCGATGTAGTCGCCCATCGTGTCGTCGTGCAGGGCGCCGGAGTAGATGACGAGGCCGATGCCAGCGCGCTCCAGCAGGCCGCCGAGGTCCGCCGTGCGGCTGACGGCGCCGATGTCGAAGGCGTAGCAGCCCAGGGCCTTGATGGCGTTCGCCGTGTCGGGCGTGGCGAACATGTGCAGGCCCTCGGCGTCCAGCTTTCGGACCAGGGCTTCGATCTCGCCCAGCTGGCGGTTCTCGACGCTCAGCAGCACGCCGCGCCTCGCGCCGCCCGGCGCGCTCAAAAAGCTGTAGCCCGCCGCGCACATGGCCTTGTAGATGGCCTCCTTCAGCGTACGGCCCACGCCCAGCACCTCGCCCGTGGACTTCATCTCGGGGCCGAGCAGGCTGTTAGCATCCGGCAGCTTCTCGAAGGAGAAGACCGGCGCCTTCACGCCGTAGACCGGCGAGGGCGGCAGCAGCCCGTCCGGGCAGCCCAGCTCCTCCAGCGAGGCGCCCATCATGACGCGCGTGGCGATGTCCACCATGTGGACGCCCGTGACCTTGCTGAGATAGGGTATGGTCCGCGACGCGCGGGGGTTCACCTCTATGACGTAGAGCTTCCCCTCGTAGATGAGGTACTGGATGTTCACGAGCCCGCGCGTGCCGAGAGCGAGGGCGAGGCGGCGGGAGCAGTCTGCGACGTGCTCCGTCATCTCGGGCGAGAGGCTGCGCGGGGGATAGATGGCGATGGAGTCGCCGGAGTGGATGCCCGCACGCTCGACGTGCTCCATGATGCCGGGGATGAGCACGCGCTCGCCGTCGGAGATGACGTCGCACTCCAGCTCCGTGCCGGGCATGTACTTGTCCACGAGCACGGGGTTCGCTATGCCGCCGGAGAGGATGACGCCCATGTAGCGGCGCACGTCGGCCTCCTCGTGGGCTATGACCATGTTCTGGCCGCCGATGACGTAGGAGGGGCGCAGCAGGACAGGGTAGCCCAGGCGCTCCGCTGCGGCCAGGGCCTCCTCCATGGTGTTGACGCCCGCGCCGCGCGGCCGCTCTATGCCCATGGTGCCGAGCAGCTCGTCGAACTTCTCCCTGTCCTCGGCGAGGTCTATGCCCTCGGCGGAGGTGCCGAGAATCTTCACACCCTGGGACACGAGGAAGTTCGCCAGCGAGATGGCCGTCTGCCCGCCGAAGGCCACGACGACGCCGACGGGCTTTTCGACCTCGATGACGCCCATGACGTCCTCGGGGCAGAGCGGCTCGAAGTAGAGCCGGGAGGCGGTGTCGTAGTCCGTCGAGACGGTCTCGGGGTTGTTGTTTATGATGACGACGTCGTAGCCCATCTTCCGCAGGGTCTGCACGCAGTGGACGGAGCTGTAGTCGAACTCTATGCCCTGGCCTATGCGGATGGGGCCGGAGCCGAGGACTATGACCGTCTCGCGGCCCTCGGCGCGCTTGGCGCGCGCGTCGCAGTAGCCCTCCGGCACGGAGTAGAAGTAGGGAGTGCGCGCCTCAAATTCCGCCGCGCAGGTATCGACCATCTTGTAGCTAAGCGGCGGGCGCTCGGGCGTCTTGCAGCCGGAGATGCGGCCTATGGCGGCGTCCGTGTAGCCCATGCGGCGGGCCTCCTTGTAGTTTTCCGCCGTGAGGCCGGCGGCGAGGGAGTCCTCGATCAGCTTCATGCCCAGGAGCTTGCGCAGGAACCACTCGTCTATGCGGGTCATGTCGTGCAGGGCCTCGACGGACCAGCCGGCCTTCAGGGCCTCGAAGAGGGTGAAGATGCGCATGTCGTCCATGTCGAGGATGCGCTGGCTGAGCGGGCGGCGGGAGGAGGGCGCGCGGTTTAAGGTGTCCTGCTTTATCTCTGCCCCGCGCACGGCCTTCATGAGCGCCGCCTCGAAGCATGGCGCGATGCTCATGACCTCGCCCGTGGCCTTCATCTGCGGGCCCAGGCCCCGGCTCGCGCCGGCGAACTTGTCGAAGGGCCACTTCGGGAACTTCACGACCACGTAGTCCACCGTTGGCTCGAAGCAGGCGTAGGTCTCGCCCGTGACCTCGTTTTTGATCTCGTCCAGGGTGTAGCCCAGCGCGATCTTGGCCGAGACCTTGGCGATGGGATAGCCCGTGGCCTTGGAGGCCAGGGCCGAGGAGCGGGAGACGCGGGGGTTCACCTCTATGACGGCGTAGTCCATGCTCTCGGGGTCGAGCGCGAACTGGCAGTTGCAGCCTCCCTCTATGCCCAGCTTGCCGATGATGGCGAGGGCCGCGCTGCGCAGCATCTGATACTCCGTGTCGGCCAGGGTCAGGGCCGGGGCCACGACGATGGAGTCGCCCGTGTGGACGCCGACGGGGTCCAGGTTCTCCATGCTGCAGATGGTGACGGCGCTGCCCGCCGAGTCGCGCATGACCTCGAACTCTATCTCCTTCCAGCCGAAGATGTACTTCTCGACCAGCACCTGGTGTATGGGCGAGGCGTCGAGGCCCGCGGCGGCGACGGAGGCCATCTCCTCCTCGCTGTGGGCGATGCCGCCGCCCGTGCCGCCCAGGGTGAAGGCGGGACGGATGATAACGGGGTAGCCTATGGCGTGGGCCGCGGCCAGGGCGGCGGGCAGGGTCTCCGCCGTGCGGGAGGGGATGGTCGGCTGGCCTATCTCGGCCATGGCGTCCTTGAAGAGCTGGCGGTCCTCGCTCTTGAGGATGGCGTCGATGTTCGTGCCGATGAGGCGGACGCCGTGCTCGCGCAGGAAGCCGGACTTGTGCAGCTCCATGGCGAGGTTAAGGCCCGTCTGGCCGCCGAGGCCGGCGAGCAGGCTGTCGGGCTTTTCCTTCTCGATGATGCGCTCCACCGTGCGGCGGTCGAGGGGCTCGATGTACACCCTCCCCGCCATGTCGGGGTCCGTCATGATGGTGGCCGGGTTGGAGTTCACCAGCACGGCCTCGACCCCCTCCTCCATGAGCAGGCGGCAGGCCTGGGTGCCGGCGTAGTCGAACTCCGCCGCCTGGCCTATGACTATCGGCCCCGAGCCTATGACCAGGACCTTCTTTATGCTCTTATCCTTAGGCATCGGCTTTTCCCTCCATCATGGCTACGAATCTGGCGAACATGCCGCCGCAGTCGAGCGGTCCCCCGTGCGCCTCGGGGTGGAACTGCAGCGAAAAGGCGCGCTTGCCGGGGTAGTCGAGGCCCTCGCAGGAGCCGTCGTTCACGTTCACGAAGCGCATGACCGCGCCGGAGCCGTCAAGGGAGGCGTTGTCGACCGCGTAGCCGTGGTTCTGGCTCGTGACATAGACCCGGCCGGTGGCGAGGTCCTTTGCCGGCTGGTTCGCGCCGCGGTGGCCGAACTTCATCTTCCGCGTCCTCGCCCCCGCGGCCAGGGCCATCATCTGGTGGCCGAGGCAGATGCCGAAGACCGGGAGTTTATCCATGAGCAGGCGTATCTGCTCTATGCAGAATCCATTCTCCGCCGGGTCGCCGGGGCCGTTCGAGAGCATGACCCCGTCGTGTCCCGCGGCAAGGATGGTCTCCGCGGAGGTCTTGGCCGGGTAGACCGTGACGGCGCAGCCCTGTTCGAGCAGGCAGTCGCCTATGCTGCGCTTGTAGCCGAAGTCCAGCATCGCGACGGAAAAGCGCGGCTGCCCCTCGGGCAGCAGCAGGCGCGGCTCCTTCACCGTCACCTCGTCCACCACGCCGCAGACGCGGTGCGCCCGCACCCGTTCGAGCAGCGCCTCGTCGGGCTCGGCGTCCGTAACGGCGGCGTTCATGACGCCCTTGTCGCGTATGAGCTGGGTTATGCGCCGGGTGTCCACGCCGCAGATGCCGCAGACCCCCTCCGAGCGCAGGAAGCTGTCCACATCCGTCTCCGAGCGGAAGTTCGAGGGCTCCCGGCAGTATTCGCGCACCACGACGGCGCGCGCGTGGATGTGAGGGCTCTCACGGTCGGCATAGCATATGCCGTAGTTGCCCAGCATGGGGAAGGTGAAGGTCACGAGCTGGCCGCGGTAGCTGGGGTCCGTGAGGCTCTCGGCGCAGCCCGTCATGCCCGTGGTGAAGACCAGCTCACCCACGCGCGTGCCGGACGCGCCGAAGCCCTCCCCCTCGAACACCATTCCGTTTTCCAGCAGCAGATAGGCCCTTGGCATCTTTCTTCGGCTCCTTTCGCCGCCCCCTGGGGGCGGAAATTCAGCGTATAATGAATAAATATTCTCGAATATATCTGTAAAAAGCGGGCGCCCGCCCGGTCATTAAAATATAATACTCGCATTACAAGCCGAGGTCAAGCGCGTTTTTCCCCTTTTTTCGCCGCTTGGGCGAAAGGCTGAAACCCGGGGCCTCCCCGTGAATAAAAATTTTGCAACATTCACTAAGCCCGCCCCACTCCGCAGGGGCTTGACAGCTCCGCCCCGCTGTGATAAATTATTGCCGCCAAGTGTGTTAATACAATTAGTACACATTGCCGTCCGCCTTATTTAATCAAATCTTAAGGTACAGTTGAATTTGTTTTTAAACTTCTGTCGTTATAATCGTGGACAGATGGGAGGGACCCGACAATGGAAGCCGTAAAGACAATAAACTATATAATATCCATCGTTTTCATAGTTTGCTACACCTACCAGTTTTTCTACATACTCGTCCCCTACGTGGTGAAGGACCGCCGCCGGGGCGAGGTGAGGGGCCACCGCTACGCGGTGCTCATTTCGGCGCGCAACGAGGAAGCCGTCATCGGCCAGCTGCTGGAGAGCATAAAGCGCCAGAGCTACGACGGCGGCCTCGTCACGACCTTCGTCGTTGCTGACAACTGCACCGACGGCACGGCCCGAGTCGCCGCCGAGTCCGGTGCCATAGTCTTTGAGCGCTTCGACTCCGCCAATGTCGGCAAGGGCTATGCGCTCAACTATCTGCTGCACCGCATAGACGAGCTCTTCCCCGAGCGGCCCTTCGACGGCTACTTCGTCTTCGATGCGGACAATGTGCTTGAAGAAAACTACATCGAAGAGATGAACCGCGTCTTCTCCGAAGGCTATGAGATAGTAACGAGCTACCGCAACTCCAAGAACTTCGGGGACAACTGGATCTCCTCCGGCTATGCGCTCTGGTTCCTGCGCGAGTCGCAGTTTTTGAACCACGCGCGCATGAAGCTCGGCACGAGCTGCGCCGTCTCCGGCACGGGCTTTCTCTTCTCGCAGAAGGTCCTGGGCGACTGCGGCGGCTGGAATTTCCACCTGCTGACCGAGGACATTGAGTTCACCGTCCACAACGTCGTGCGCGGGCTCAAGATAGGCTACTGCCACGACGCCGTCCTCTACGACGAGCAGCCCACCCGCTTCCGCCAGTCCTGGAACCAGCGCCTGCGCTGGGCGAGGGGCTATCTCCAGGTCTTCGGCAAGTACGGGAAGGACCTCCTGCGCGGCATAGCCCACGGCAGCTTCTCCTGCTTTGACATGACCATGAACATCATGCCCGCCGCCATCCTCACCTTCATCGGCGTTTTTGCCAACGGCGCGGCCGCCGTCTGGGGCCTCATTACCGGCCCTGTCTCTTATACACATCTCCGAGCCCACGAGACAGGCAGAAATCTCGTA
>OJRG01000633.1_pt1 | contig 17624 bp, 15 predicted proteins | sample 1599121 | NCBI WGS metagenome assembly OJRG01 (sample SAMN03922528, study PRJEB24848) | human gut metagenome | isolation source: stool sample | host: Homo sapiens | place: Germany | collected 2010-05
GTCATGGCCTGCTTCTATCTGGTGGGCGGCCTCGTCATGCTGATCGCCAATATCACCAACCTGCCCCACGCCTTTGCCCTGATTTTTGAGGGCGCCTTCAACCCCCAGGCCATCCTGGGCGGCGCCGCCGGCATCGGCGTACGGGAGGCCATGCGCTACGGCGTGGCCCGGGGCCTGTTCTCCAACGAGGCAGGCATGGGCTCCACCCCCCATGCCCACGCCATGGCCAAGGTGGAAAAGCCCCAGGACCAGGGCATCGTGGCCATGATCTGCGTGTTCATCGACACCTTCGTGGTCCTGACCATGACCGCCCTGGTGATGATTACCAGCGGCGCCCTGAACGTGGGCGACATGGCTGCCAATCCGGCGGCGGAGAACATGGCCCAGGTGGCGTTCACCACGGTGTTCGGCAGCTTCGGCAACATCTATGTGGCCATCTGCCTGCTGTTCTTCGCCTTCTCCACCATCATTGGCTGGTATTTCTTCGGCGAGCAGAACATCAAGTACCTCTTCGGCCAGAAAGCCGTGAAGATCTACGCCCTGTTGGTGGTCATCTTCGTTGTGATCGGCTCCACCCTGAAGGTAGACCTGGTGTGGAACCTGTCCGACCTGTTCAACGGCATCATGGTATTCCCCAACCTGTTGGCGTTGCTGGCCCTGTCCGGGCTGGTGGTGGCCATCAGCAAGGGCAAGGACAAATAACGACCCTGCGTTTAGGAAAAACCGCCCTTCGGGGCGGTTTTTTTCGTGCAAACAGGCGGCATACCGATGTTCCTTTGCGCGGCCGTGGTTATGCCTGGGGGCTGGGAAACCAGGCGCTTTGCAGCAGCTTGACCCCCAGCTGGATCTGCTCTTCCGATAGGCCGCCGTAGCCCAGCAGCACATTGCCCTGGTAGCAGGGCGGCATCTTGCCGATAAAGTAGGGGGAAATGGGATAAACCCCTACGCCCTGGGCTTGGGCGGCGGCGCAAAGGGAGGCTTCATCCATGCCGTTGTGGGGCGCCAGCAGCAGATGGTGGCCGGCGTTTTCCCCCTGAATGGCCAGCCGGTCCCCAAAGGCCGCGCGCAGGCATTTTTCCAGGAAGCTGCGTTTGTTCCGGTAAACCACCCGCATCTTGTTCACATGCCGTTCGAAATAGCCTTCCTCCAGGAATGCGCATAGCACCCGCTGCTCCAGCCGGGATACCGGGGAACCGAATATTCCGTAGGCGTCCTGATACCGGTCAAGGAGGTTGGGCGGCAGCACCAGAAAGCTAATGCGCAGGGAAGGGGCGATGGATTTGGTAAAGGTGCCAAGGTAAATCACCCGATCCCGGCTGTCGATGCTTTGCAGGGAGGGGAGGGGCCGGGTGATATAGCGAAATTCGCTGTCGTAATCGTCCTCGATGATGTAGCGTGCCTGGCCGGCCTCCGCCCAATGGAGGAGCTGAATGCGCCGGGATATGGGCATACTGATCCCCAGGGGGAATTGATGGGAAGGGGTAACGTAAACGGCGATATGCTCCCGGCCCTGCAGGGGCTCCACCTGGACGCCCGCCGTATCGATGTCCACGGGGAGCACGGGATGGCCCATGCGGGAAAAGAGCTGGTAGGCCTGGCTGTAGACCGGATTTTCCAGGGCAATGGAAAAGGAATTTCCCAAAATGAATCCCAGCACCAGCAGCAAATGGTTGGTGCCCGCGCCGATCACCACCTGCTCCGGGGCGCAGTGCACCCCTCGCGCCCTGTAAAGATAATCCGCAATGGCGGCCCGCAGGTCCGGATCGCCCTGGGGCGGGGTGCGGTGCAGCAACTGGGCGTCGTATTCGTTGAAGGCGCTTTTAAGCAATTTGCGCCAGGTGTTATAGGGAAAGGACTGGGGGTCCACCGCGCCGGCGGAAAAGTCTACCCGCAGGGACGGGGCGGGAACGGCGGCGGCCCGAGGGGATTCCGCCTTGGGAGGGCGTGCTTTCAGAACGCCCAAGGTGCAGACGTAAAAGCCCCGCTTGGGGCTGGATTCGATGAAGCCTTCGCAGGCCAGCTGGGCATAGGCTGCGTCCACGGTGGTTACGCTAACGCCAAGGGAGGCGGCGAGGGCCCGCTTGGAGGGGAGCTTTTCCCGGGCGGAGAGGACGCCGCTGGCAATGTCCCGGCGGAATTGCGCATAGATCTGCCAATATAAAGGTTGGCCGGCTTCCTGCCGGGGGTCAAGGGTGATCATAGGCGCCTCCAATCTGATATTATAATAAATTGCAAAACTGAGCTTTTTAAAAATATCAGTTTTGTATTATTATAATTCAGGAATTTGAAACATACAAGGAGGAGCCAAATATGCAGCGACAAAAACGCGCGTTGGCGGTACATGATATTTCCTGCGTGGGGCGCTGTTCCCTAACGGTTGCCCTGCCCATCATCTCCGCAGTGGGGGTGGAGACTTCCATCCTGCCCACGGCGGTGCTCTCCACCCACACGGGCGGGTTTACCGGCTATACCTACCGGGATCTGACAGAGGACATCCTGCCCATTGCGGACCATTGGGAAAGCCTGGGGCTAAGCTTTGACGCCCTGTATACGGGGTATCTGGGCTCCTTCCGGCAGATCGAGCTGGTGCTGGAGCTGTTCCGCCGCTTCAAGGGCAAAGATACCCTGGCGCTGGTGGACCCGGCCATGGCGGATAACGGCAAGCTGTACGGCGGGTTTGCGGCGGAATTTCCCCAAGAGATGCGCAAGCTGTGCGCAAAGGCGGACATCATCGTTCCGAATCTGACCGAGGCGGCCTTTATGCTGGATGAGCCCTATGTGGAGGGGCCCTATACCCAGGCATATATCGAAGGGATGCTGGAACGGCTGGCGGAGATCGGCGCGCCCAAGGTGGTGCTGACCGGGGTGCATTTCGACGACAAGGATCTGGGCGCCGCCTGCCTGGATACCGCCACCGGCAAGGTATCCTATGCGTTTCAGCCTCGCATCCCGGGCTATTATCACGGCACCGGCGACGTATTCGGCAGCGCGCTGCTGGCGGCATTGCTGCGGGACCGGCCCCTGGAGGAGGCGGCCGCCATTGCGGTGGACTATACCCAGCGGACCATTGCCATGACGGCGGAGCTGAAGCAGGAAGCCCGCTATGGGGTATGCTTTGAGCGTACCTTGCCCTATCTGTTGGAGCGGTTGGCATAGGTTCGGAAATGAATGCCTTTGGGGACGACGTCCTTTGATACGGCGTCCCAATCATGCAAAAAACGGCGCGTTTTCGCTGGTTCTCCAGCTAAAACGCGCCGTTTTCGTATGGCTGGCTCGGTCAAGCGTCCCCTTGGAGGAGGGAAATGGCCAGCCGGTGTTGGAAGCTTTCCCCCGGCGCGAGCCGGAGCAGCCCGGGCTCCTGTTCCCAGATGGCTTGTCCGCCCTCCAAACCGGGCAGGGTACACCAGGGCTCCATGCATAGGAAGGGCGCCTGGGAATTGGCAGGCTGCCAAAAGCCCACGTATGGCGCGTCCGGGAAGGACAGGGCCAGGCCCTTGCCGCCGCCCTGGGGCAACAGGGAAACCTGGCGGCCGGCCTGGGCCAGGACCACGGCCTCCTGATCGAAGAGGGCGTGGGAGAGAGGAAGGCGGTTTTTATCGTTTAGGGCAAAGGGCAGAAGGCGGCCGGTACGCAGGCCGGAGGGGGCGAATTCGATCCGCTGGGGCGCCAGGGGTCCCGGGGCGAATTGCAGCACATAATCCGAAAAGGACAAGCCCGGCGAAAGCGGGACCCGAAACCCCGGGTGAAAGCCAAGGCCAAAGAGCATGGGGACGGGGCCTGGATTATAGACCAGGGTATCCATGTGCAGGGTTTGGCTTGCGAGCCGGTAGGTGATGGCCAGCTGAAAGGGAAAGGGAAACTGGCGCAGGGTATGGAGATCCTCCTGCAAACGCAGGCGTAGGCATTGGGGCTCCGCCTGTTCCGCTACAAACAGGCTTTCCTTGGCAAAGCCGTGAAGGGGCAAGGCATAGTCCCGGCCGTTGACCTGATAGCGGCCGCCGGGCAGCCTCCCTACCCAGGGGAACAAGAGGGGAGCGCTCCTTGCCCAAAGGGCAGGATCCCGCTGCCAAAGGTACTCGAGGCCCGCCCTGTCCCGCAGGGAGCGCAGCTCGGCGCCAAGGGGATCCACCTGGACGCGCAAATGGGCATTGGATAGGGAATATAACATGATCAGGCTCCTTTTTTTTCTATTGTATCCCGCTCCGCTGTCCTTGGCAATACGGCGGGTCCCGGCGGCGGATGGGTATCCGGGGGATGGGGAGAAGCCCGGCCGGCCGATTTCTCCCTTTGCCAAGGCTGGGGCAACCGGCGCTTCCATACAATCCGGGGGGGGAGGTATGATGAAATATCATACTTTTTCTTTTTCAGTTTTTTCCATATAATAAATATAGAATAAAACCTATGTATGATCTATGCTCTTAGCGCGCACGCGCTATCATAAAAGCAGAAATAACCTTACCGTCCTACTACAGTTAAAAAAAGAAGGGATCCGCAGAAAAAAAATAAACCGCAACCCCGTTTCCCGTAGTGACAGTCCTTTTCTATCCCATGCACCAAAGCGTATATAACGAGTAGGAGTAAAAAGCATGAACAAGAAAACCCCCTCCTTAGCCAGTAGGATACCACCCAAGGTTTGGTTGCTGATCTCCTTCCTGGTGGCTATGCTGCTATGGTATGTGATCTCCCTTTTGCCTGCTACAGCCCGCGCCTTCCCCAATGTCATCGTAACCTTTAGCAGCCTGGCTACCATGATTGAACGCGGCGTATTTTTCACCGACTTAGCCAGCAGTATGATCTCTGTATTTTCCGGCTATTTCCTCGCGTTTATCATCGCCCTGCCGGTGGCCATTCTCATGGCCTGGTATTTGCCGGTGCGCAATATCATCGAGCCCTGGATTCAATTCGTTCGTAACATCCCGCCCCTCGCCTATGTGCCCTTGATCGTGGCCTGCGCCGGCGTTGGCCGCAAGCCCCAGATCATCACCATCACCATCGCCTGCTTCCTGATCATGTGCGTTACCATCTATCAGGGCGTCATCAACGTGGACGAGACCCTCATCAAAGCGGCCCGGGTTCTGGGCGCAAGCGATAAGGATATCTTCATCCGGGTCATCACCCCCGCCACCTTGCCCTTCATTTTGACGGCAGTCCGCTTGGGCGCCGGCGTGGCCCTCACCACCCTGATCGCCGCTGAATCCACCGGCGCTGTGGCCGGCTTGGGAATGCGCATACGGTCCTTGAACAACAGCTTTGAGTCGGCGCCTATGCTGCTATACGTAATCATCATCGGCATCATCGGCATTACCTTGGAAACCTTGATTAAGCACCTTGAAAGGAGACTGACGGGATGGCAGGAGAAGCGAGAAATATAACGCTCCAGATCAAAAACGTCCGCAAGACCTTCACCGGCCGTACCGGCGAGGTAATCGCCCTCAATGGGGTGGATCTGGATATTTATGAAAACGAGTTCATCTGCGTGGTAGGCCCGTCTGGCTGCGGCAAATCCACCCTGTTGAACATCATTGCCGGCTTGACGGAGCCCACCTCCGGCGAAGTATATTGCCACGGCAAGCTCATCACCGGCACCGGCACGGAGCGGGGCGTGGTGTTCCAACAATACGCCCTATTCCCCTGGCTGACCGTTAAGAAAAACGTGCGCTTTGCCCTGGAGATGAAGGGCATCAAAGGCCAGGAGGCCGACGAGCTGGCCATGAAGTACCTGGAAAAGGTGGACCTGGCCAAGTTTGCGGACCACTATCCCAAGGAGCTTTCCGGCGGCATGAAGCAGCGGGTAGCCATCGCCCGGGCCTATGCGGCGGATCCCGAGGTGCTGCTCATGGACGAGCCCTTTGGCGCCCTGGACGCCCAGACCCGCACCCAGCTCCAGTCCGAGTTGCTGGAGACCTGGGAGAAGGATCAAAAGACCTGCTTCTTCATCACCCACGATGTGGACGAGGCCATCATTCTGGCCACCAAGGTCATTATCATGAGCGCCCGGCCCGGCCGGATCAAGGAAATTGTGGACATCGACATCCCCTATCCCCGGAACCAGGAGACCAAGATGACGCCCCGCTTCCTGGAGCTAAAGAACAAGATCTGGGGCGAAGTCTATAAAGAATACCTGGAAGTTCGTAAATAGTAGGCTATGCAGCGGCAATTGCCGAAGCAAATATGATAAGTAGAACCCAAGAAAATCAATCAGGAGGAAAAAATGATGAAGAAGATCCTTGCACTACTGGTTTGCGTGCTCATGCTGGGCTCCCTGGTGGTGGGCTGCAGCACCCCTGCCGCCGAAACCCCTGCCACCGAAGCGCCCGCCGAGGAGGCCGCCCCCGCCGAGGAGGCTCCCGCTGAGGAAGCCGCTGAAGCGCCTGTGGAGACCGTTTCCCTGAACGTAGGCTATATGCCCAACTACGGCAGCCTGTGGAGCGTGGTTACCGCCATCGATAAGGGCTACTTTGCTGAAGAGAACCTGGAAGTGACCCTCACCGAGTTTGGCGACGGCCCCACCATCATCTCCGCTATGGAGAGCGGCTCCATCAACTTCGGCTACATTGGCCAGGGCGCCCATAAGCTGTGCGTTCAGGGCAATGCCACCATCATCGCCCTGTCCCATATCTCCAATGGCGACGCCGTGATCGGCGGCCCCGAAGTAGCCACCATTGCGGACCTGAAGGGCAAGACCGTTGCCTATTCTTCCGGCACCTCCAGCGAGGACATCCTGAAGAACACCCTGGCTTCCGCCGGCATGACCATGGATGACATCACCGCCATGGATATGGATGCGTCCGCCATCGTGACCGCCATGATTTCCGGCGGCGTAGATGCTTGCGCCACCTGGTCTCCCAACACCCTGGCCATTCTGGACCAGATGGAAGGCACCACCAAGCTTTCCGATAACATGACCTTCTCCGATACCACCATCTCCCTGGCCAGCTGGATCGCCACCCCCAAATACCTGGAGGAGAACCGGGACGTGGCCGTGCGGTTTGTGCGGGCTCTGTTCAAGGCCATGGACTATGCAGCGGACGGCAACTATGAGGAGATCGCCCAGCTGGTGGCCAACCAGACCAAGACCGACTATGACAGCGTTTACTCCCAGCGGGGCGACGCTAACTGGCTCACCGGCAAGGCCGTGGCGGAAGGCATAGCCGACGGCACTGTGGAGGGCTACTACACCCTGCAGCAGCAGAATCTGCTTGCTAGCGAAGCCATTACCCAGGACGATGTGTGCCCGGTTTCCGACTATGTGGACCTGGCGCTCATGACCGAGGCCGGTAACTACTAATCTATAATCAATCCGCACGGGGGGGCGGCGTTTCACCGCCGCTCCCTCCCTTATACGCCGCAATCGTTAGAGCGCATCAGACCCTTTCAAAGGAGGGGCGTATATGCTGATGATCTTGGCACTGTGCCTGCTGCTGGGTTCCGTTTTCGTGTTCTGCGTGAAGCGGAGCCGGGAATCCTTGCTGCTTACGGCCCTGTGCCTTTCGCTGACGGTTTACTTTTTGGGAATGCTGGTCTATATTGCCAAAAAAGGCGGATATTCCTCGGAGATCCTGCGGTTCCTATTCTGTTCCAACCAGATCCGCGTCTGGGTCCAGTATCGGTTTATCACCTTTAGCCAGCTGGGATACATTATCGCCATCGGCCGGTTTTTGTTCCCGCCCTTTTTGCTGGCCATGGCCATGCATTATTCCATGCTGCCCTTCATTCGCCAGCGCTCCCTGGTTCGCAGGCTGATCTGGGCGTTGCCGGCCCTATCGCTGCTCGTCTATTGGCCCGGCGTATACCGGTGGATCATCGGCCTTTCGCCTTGGGTGCAGAGATTTCTCATCCGCTTTTCCTACGACTGGATTCTTTGCTATGTTGCGCTGGCGCTGATCTTGCTGGTGCAGGAGTATCTGTCCATTACCATCTCCTTTTTCCGGCGGCAGTTTAGCCGGATCCTGGTATGCATGGCGGCGCTGTCCGCTTTGTTTTTGCTGTATTGCGGCCAGGATCCCGGGCAGGTATATAGCTTTTACAGCTACGATAATATTTGGGCCCGGGGGATCGGATATTTGCAATTCGATCCCAGCCTGAGCGGCTTGATTACCCTGGTGGCCATCAATGTGGTATGCAGCGCCCTGGGCATAGTGAGTTTGTTTCAATATACCCAAGACCATTTTGCGGACGATCATGCGGATGTGGTGCTGGAGCGGAATTTCGATGTGGCCCGGACCGGCGCGTCGGTGTTTGTGCACAGCATCAAAAACCAGCTGCTGGCAAATCGGGTGCTGTATAAGCGGATCCATCAGGAGCTGGAACAAAAGGAACCGGATCTTGAGAAGCTGCGGGGGTTTGCGGACAGCCTGACGGATATCAACGAGCAGCTGATCAGCCGCTCGGAGGACCTATACCGGACGGTAAAGGCCAAGAGCGTGCAGCTGGTGCCGGTGGAGCTGGGTAGCCTGGAAATCACCACCTTGGACCGGTTTCGCAAGAAATATCCGGACGCCCGGCTGGAAACCAAGGTGGACAAAAAGCTGCAGGTGCTGGCGGATGAAAACTATCTGAGCGAGGCCCTGTATAACCTGATGACCAATGCCTGGGAAGCCAACCTGGCTGCCGGGCATGAGAAGGAGCCCATCAAGCTGCTGAGCCATCAGGAGCGCCTATATACGGTGCTGGAGGTGCGGGATAAGGGCCCTGGAATCAAATCCGGGGAGATGCGCCGGATCTTTGAACCATTTTATAGCAACAAAAATTCCAATTTCAACTGGGGCATGGGGTTATACCATACCCGCGCCATCGTAAAGAGCCATTTGGGCAGCCTGAAGGCAGAAAACCGCCGGGAGGGCGGCGCGTCCTTTTTTGTGCTGCTGCCCCGCTACGATACGATACCCTAAGAAGGAGAGGAAAAAAACCGTGATTCGCCTCCTGGTAGCTGAGGATTTTGACATTATCCGGGAAGACCTTTGCGACATCATTCAGCAGCAGCCGGATATGGAGGTTGTAGGGAGCGCAGCCAGCGGCGAGGCTATACAGGCCCTGGCCCTGGCAAAGGATTTTGACGTGATTCTCATGGATGTGGAAATGGAGACCACCACTGCGGGCATCCGGGCAACGGAGCGGATCCTGGAGCAAAAGCCGGATGCCAAGGTGATATTTTTGACTGCCCATGAGACCGATAATATGATCTTGACCTCCATGGGAGCCGGCGCGGTGGACTATATTGTAAAGGGCTGCGAGGAGTCCCAGCTGCTGGAGCACATCCGCGCGGCATACATGGGCAAGGCCATATTGGACGCCCGCATCCAACAGCTGGTGCTCAAGGAATATTCCAGGCTTCGCAGCTCGGAACGCAGCCTGCTGTTTTTTATCCACACCGTGTCCCACCTGACCCAGGCGGAGCGGGAGCTGGTACGGCTGCTGCTGGAAAACAAGAGCATCCGACAAATCGCCGAGGCGCGCTGCGTGGAAATGGTTACCGTAAAGACCCAGATCAAAAGCCTTTTAAGAAAATTTGACTGCACCCGGACCAAGGAGATTGTAAGCATGATCCGCGAGCTCAATGTGTCCCATTTGTTTTAGGGGAAAGGAGAGGAGACAATGGATATGGAGTATTATCGCATCCCCCCGGAAGAGCTGGGGATCGGGGCTAAGATCCCCATTGTAAAGCTGGGGGATTCCGGCGAGGTGTTTTATGAATTGGCCCTGCAAATGGTGGATGAGATCAAAAAGAACAATGCCCTGGGGCAGCGGACGGTATTCATCTGCCCGGTAGGGCCGGTAGGCCAGTATCCCATCTTTGTGCGGCTGATCAACCGGGATCGGGTGAGCTTGCAAAATTGCTGGTTCATCAACATGGACGAATACCTGGACGGGGACGGCAACTGGATTCCCGAGGAAAGCCCCTTGTCCTTCCGGGGGTTCATGGAGCGGACGGTCTATACGAAGATCGATCCCCAGCTGCTTATGGCGCCGGAACAGCGGGCCTTCCCCGACCCCAAGGATCCCGGCAAGGTGGATAAGCTGATCCAGGAGCTGGGCGGCGTGGACATCGCCTTTGGCGGCATCGGCATCAACGGGCATCTCGCCTTCAACGAGGCCCGGGAGGATATGAGCGCGGAAGAATTTGCCGGCCTGTGTACCCGCGTGTTGAAGCTGACCCCCGAGACCCGGACCGCCAACGCCATCGGCGACCGGTGCGGCGCCATCGACGCCATGCCGGAATATGCGGTGACCATCGGCATCAAGCAGATCCTGTCCGCGAAAAAGGTGCGGCTGGGGGTGTTCCGGGAGTGGCACAGGAGCGTGGTACGCCAGGCCGCCTATGGGGAGGTCACGGCGCACTTCCCGGTGACCCTGCTGCAAAACCATGCCGACGCCATAATCTATACCAACGCCATCGCCGCAGGCCAGCCCTTCTAATATGTCCATGGAAGCTACGCTATTCAAAAACGGCCGGGTATATCTCGACGGCCGCTTCCAGCAGGGGGACCTGCTGGTACAGGATGGGAAGATCCAAGCCTTTGGCGCATTGGAGGCTCCCGACGCCCAGCAGGTGGACCTGGACGGCAAGCTGTTGGTCCCCGGTTTTATCGACATCCATACCCATGGGGGAGCCGGGGTGGATGTGAACGGGGCGGACAAGGAGGGATTTTGCCGGATCGGACGGTTTTTTGCCGCCCACGGGGTTACCGGTTGGCTGTGCAGTATCCTTACGGATACAGAGGCGCAGACCTTGCAAAGCATTGCCCAAGCCCGGGCGGCCATGGCCGATCCGGCGGGAGGCGCCCGGCTGCTGGGCATCCACCTGGAAGGGCCCTTCCTTTCCACCCAGTATAAAGGCGCCATGCCGGAATATCTGCTGCAAAGCGGCAATGAAAACTTGTTCCACAGGTATCAGCAAGCCGCCCAGGGCGCCATCCGGTATATGACCGTATCCCCGGAGGTGGAGGGGGTGGTGGAGATGATCGCCGCCCTGCGGGATGAGGTAGCCATTGCCATCGGCCATTCCGGGGCGGATTACGAAACCGCCTGCGCCGCCATCGACGCAGGGGCGCGGGCCTGTACCCATACCTTTAACGCCATGGGGCTGTTTCATCAGCACCGGCCCGGCATCATGGGGGCGGTATTGGAGCGGGACGTGTACTGCGAGGCCATTTGCGATGGCCGGCACCTGCATCCAGGCAGCGTACGGATGCTGCTGGCCTGCAAGGGCTATGACCGGGTGGTGGCCATTACGGATTCCATCCAGGCGGCCGGCCTGCCGGATGGACACTATAAGCTGGGCGTCAACGACGTGGTGGTGGTGGATGGGGACGCCAAGCTGGCGGATACCGGCGTGCGGGCCGGTTCGACCCTCACCATGGACCAGGCGCTAAAGAATTTGGTGCGCTTTACCGGCCAGCCGGTGGAGCGGGTTCTTCCACTTTTGACCCTACAGCCTGCCAAGGTCATAGGGATGGATCAAGCGAAAGGGTCCATCGCCCCGGGCAAAGACGGGGATCTGGCGGTGCTCAACGATGCATTGGACGTTATGGAAACCTACATAGCCGGCGTGCGGGTTTACGCCGGAAAAGAAAAACAGGAGGAAAACTAATATGCCGCTCGTACCCCTTCGGCCTCTGATGGAGGCAGCCGAACAATATGGTTACGCCCAGGGGGCGTTCAACGTCAATGCCGTGGCCCAGGCCAAAGCGGTCATTGAAATGCACGAGACCTTCCGTTCCCCCGCCATCTTGCAGGGGGCGGATCTGGCCAACGCCTTTATGGGCGGCCGGGTGGATTTTGCCAACGGCACCCTGGAGGACAAAAAGCGGGGCGCCCGGAACATCGCCAACGCGGTGCGCAAATATGGGGAACATTCCCCCATCCCGGTGGTGCTCCACCTGGACCACGGCAAGGATTTCGACAGCTGTGTAGCCGCCATCGAGGGCGGATATACCTCGGTTATGATCGACGGGTCCTCCCTGCCTTTGGAGCAGAACATCGAGCTGACCCGGGAAGTGGTGAAATACGCCCATCCCAGAGGCGTCAGCGTAGAGGGCGAGCTGGGCGTACTGGGCGGCCAGGAAGATCACGTGTTCGCGGAAAATTCCACCTACACCAATCCCTTGGACGCGGTGCGCTTCATCCAGGCCACCGGGGTGGACGCCCTGGCCATTTCCTACGGCACCATGCATGGGGCCAACAAGGGAAAGGGCGCCAAGCTGCGCCGGGAGATCCCCATCGCCATCAAGGAGTGCATCAACCGGCTGGGCATCTTCTGCGCCCTGGTATCCCACGGCTCCTCCACGGTGCCCCAGTATATCGTAAAGGAGATCAACGACCTGGGGGGCGACATCCAGAATGCCTACGGCATCCCCATCGATCAGCTTACTGCGGCCATCCCCTGCGGCATTCGTAAGATCAACGTGGATACGGACATCCGCCTGGCGGTGACCCGGAATATGAAGGAGCTGTTCAAAAACCAGCCTGCGCTGCAAAAGAGCCCCTCCATCGGCGGGGTATACAGCCTGCTGGAGGAGAAGCGCAGCGCCTTCGATCCCCGGGTGTTCTTCCCGCCCATCATGGATACCGTTCTCACCGGCAACGTGCCGGACGGGGACGTGGCCCTGCTGATGGAACGGGTAGAAGCCGGCGTTAAGGAAGCGGTGGGCTCCCTGATCGTCCAGTTCGGCTCCTATGGCCGGGCGCCCCTGGTGGAGATGAAGACCCTGGAGGACATGCAGGGGTTCTATAAGGAGTAAGCCGCATGAAGCATTTATATTTGAATCTTAAGCGGTTCGACGTGCCCCCGGAATTCGGAGGCGTGAACCGGATCGCCCCGGTTGCGGATTGGGGCAGGTACATCGTGGAAAACACCCAGGGCCCCCTTTCCGCCTATGACCCCAGCCAGGTGGAGTTCGTGCAGTATTTTCCCGAGGCCCATATCCTGGGAGCGGTCGGCGCCCTGGAAGCGGATAGCCGGGTACAGGTGGGCTGCCAGAGCGTATACCGGATGAACACCGCCGTGGGGGGCAACTTCGGCGCCTTTACCACCAACCGTCCCGCCTCCATTGCCAAGGCCATGGGCTGTACCTCCACCATCATCGGCCACTGCGAGGAGCGCAACGATAAAATGGGGGTGCTGGCGGAGGCGGGCGTCACGGATACCGCCGCGGTAAACCGGCTGCTGAACCAGGAGATCCGCCAGGCCATCGCCCAGGGGCTAACGGTATTGTATTGCATCGGGGAAAAAAGCGAGGAGCAGGCGACCTGGCAGGCGGTGCTGGGGGAACAGCTCAGGATCGGCCTGGAGGGGGTGGACACCAGTAAGGTGGTGATCGCCTATGAACCCATCTGGTCCATCGGCCCGGGCAAGACCCCCGCGGATCAGCCGTATATTACCAAGATCGCCCGGTTTGTCAAAGAGGTTACCGGCGGGTTGGATGTGGTATACGGGGGCGGTTTGAAGCAGGACAACGCCAAGATGCTTGCCTCCATTGCGGAGATCGACGGCGGCCTCATCGCCCTTACCCGATTCCAGGGGGAGATCGGATTCTATCCGGCGGAATACCTGGAGATCATAAAAATTTATCTGGGAAAATAAGGAGGAGCCCATGAAACTGGAATTTGAATATGGCCATGGCCTTATGCAGGCCCAGGTGCCGGACAATACGGACGTGTTTATCCCCGGCACCACCGTGGCGGACCCCCCTTGCCTGCCCCAGGATTGGGATAGCCTGTATGCCGCAACCCTGGAGAGTATCCGCAACCCCATGGGTATGCCGCCCCTTCGGGAGCTGGCCGCCCCGGGGAAGACGGTGGTGTTTATCATCCCGGATATCGTAAAGGGCGGCTGCCAGCCCACCGCCCACCGAAAGGTGGCCATCCGGGCCTGCCTGGAGGAGCTATACGCGGGCGGGGTGGAGAAGAAGGACATATTGTTCATGTTCTCCAACGGCCTGCATCCCCGGGCCACCATCTCGGAAATGCAGCAGATCCTGGGCATGGAGCTGTTCAACGAGTTTTACTATACCCATCAGATCACCAGCCACGACAGCGAGGACTATGACCATATGGTGGATCTGGGGGTCACCGGCCGGGGGGATCCGGTGCTGATGAATAAATACGTGTTCGATTGCGACATCCCCATCCTCATCGGCCACACCCAAGGGAATCCCTATGGGGGCTATTCCGGCGGCTATAAGCATTGCGCCACCGGCATTACCCACTGGCGGTCCATCGCCAGCCACCATGTGCCGGACGTGATGCACCGGCCGGATTTCACCCCGGTTTCCGGCCATTCCCTCATGCGCACCAAGTTCGACGAGATCGGTATGCACATGGAGGAGAAGATGGGCCATCCCTTCTTCTGCTGCGACGCGGTGCTGGATACCTATTCCCGCCAGATCGCCCTGTATTCCGGCTATGCCAAGGTGATGCAGCCTGAAAGCTGGAAGATCGCCGATATCCGCACCTATGTGCCCTGGGCGGAGAAGAAGTATGACATCATGCTCTTCGGTATGCCCCAGGCCTTCCATTATGGGGACGGCATGGGCACCAACCCCATTCAGATGATGCAGGCCCTTTCCGCCCAGGTGATCCGCCACAAGCGGGTCATGAAGGACAATTGCGTGATCATCTGCTCCTCCATTTGCAACGGCTATTTCCACGATGAGCGCTGGCCCTACCTGCGGGAGCTGTATGAGCTGTTCCAGCACGATTATATGAACATTTTGCCGGATATGAACCGCTATGGGGAGTATTATGCCACCAACCAGGAGTATATCCGCAAGTACCGCTTCTGCAATGCCTTCCATCCCTTCCATGGCTTCTCCATGATGAGCTGCGGACACATTGCGGAGATGAACACCGCGGCCATCTACATCGTGGGCGCCCAGGAGCCCGGCATCGCCCGGGGCATGGGCCTTAAAACCCGGGCCACCTTTGAGGAGGCCATCGAGGATGCCAAGCGGAAGTTTACAGGGCCCAACCCCAATATTTTGGCCCTGCCCCAGACCTTTAAGCTGGGGGCGGTGCATCTGTGCATGAAGGAAGAGGGCCGGCAAGGCGTATAAAAAGGAGACACATCATGCTGAAAGGAAACATGCTTATTGCCCATGGCGGCGGCCCTACCCCGGTGATCAACAGCTCCCTGCTGGGGGCTGTGCGGGAGGCAAAACTCCATCCGGAAATCGAGACCATCTATGGCGCGCGCTTTGGCGCGGAAGGCATCCTGGCGGGGGATCTGCTGGATCTTGGTCAGGTGGACCGGGAAAACCTGGCCCTGCTGGCCAAGACCCCTGCCTCCGCCCTGGGCTCCTGCCGCCGCAAGCTGACGGATGCGGACTATCCGGCGGTGCTGGAATGCTTCAAGCGGTTCAACATCCGTTATTTCTTCTATAACGGCGGCAACGATTCCATGGACACCTGCAATAAGATCTATCAATTGGCCACCCAAAGCGGCTATGAGCTGCGGGTGATCGGAATCCCCAAGACCATTGACAACGACCTGGCGGTGACGGACCATTGCCCTGGCTTTGGGAGCGCGGCCAAATATGCGGCTGTGTCCGCTTTGGAAATCGCCCAGGACGCCTCCGCATTGCCCATCCATGTGGTTGTGATGGAGCTGATGGGCCGCAATGCCGGCTGGATCACGGCGGCATCCGCCCTGTTTGCGGATAAGATGCCCTGCGAACATCTGGTGTACCTGCCGGAGGTGGCCTTCGATAAGACGGCCTTCCTGGCGGCGGTAAAGGAAAAATTCGCCAAGGGGAAAGGCCTGCTGGTGACCATCTCCGAGGGGATCCATTATGCGGACGGCTCCCCTGTGGCGGATTCCGGCGTGGTGGACGGCTTTGGCCACAAGGTGCCGGGCGGCGCTGCCCAAACCCTGTGCGACATGATTATGGCGGAGACCGGCCTGAAGGCCCGCTCGGAAAAGCCCGGCCTGCTGGGACGGGTCAGCGTGGCCCTTATGTCCCCGGTGGATCAGCGGGAAGCGGAGGAGGCCGGCGCGGTAGCCGTGCGCAGCGCGGTGGAAGGCAAGACCGGCTTTATGGTGGGCTTCCAGGCGGACCGCACCCCCGCGTATACCTGCAAGACCTGTCTAATCCCCTTGGAGGACGTGGCTAATGCGGAGAAAAAATTCCCGTTGGGTTGGATCGGCCAGGATGGATGCAGCATAGACAAAGCCTTTATCGACTATTGCCTGCCCTTGCTGGGGGAATGCGACACCCGTTTTGCCGCCATTCGTTAAAGCCGTGGATATTCTGTTTAGCTTTCTTATCTGCCTGATCGCCACAACGGCGGGCGGCATCAGCGGGGTAGGGGGCGGCGTCATCATCAAGCCGGTGATGGACGCCACCTCCGGCCTGCCGGTCGCCACCATCAGCTTCCTTTCCGGCTGCACAGTCCTGGCCATGTCCTTTACCAGCATGGTGCGCAGCCGCAGCGGCGAGATAAAGGTGGAAAAAAGACGGGGTACCCCCCTGGCGCTGGGCGCGGCGGTGGGCGGCATCCTGGGAAAGGAGCTCTTTGAGATCGTCCTCCAGTCCGGCGGCAATGCCGTGCGCATTGCCCAGCAGGTCCTGATGATCCTATTGACCCTGGGGGTCTTGGCCTATACCCGCCTGCGCAAGCGGATCGTTACCAAGGATGTGCGCCATCCCGCTGCCTGCGTGGGCATTGGCCTGGGATTGGGGCTGCTTTCATCCTTCCTGGGGATCGGCGGAGGGCCGATCAATTTGGCGGTGCTGTATTATTTCTTCTCCATGGATACCAAAACAGCGGCGCTGAACTCCCTGTATATCATCCTATATTCCCAGGCGGCCAGCCTGTTGATGACCCTTCTAAGGGGCAACGTGCCGGATTTCGCCTGGCCCATGCTGATCTGCATGGCGATTGGCGGGATCACCGGCGGCCTGATCGGCTCCAGCCTAAGCCGCCGCATGGACAACGCAGGCGTGGATAAGCTGTTTTTGTGCTTGCTGATCGCCATCACCGGCATCAGCGTATATAACCTATACGGCTGCTTTTAGGCCAAGGGCGAAAAGCAGCGGCCGCTTCCCCTTGAAGCTATACGCCTCTTGGCGGAACGGAGCGATAATCTTTTATGCTGGCTGCATGTGTCCTGACGCGGCGAGATCTGCCCAAGAAAGGCATTGTTCCACGGGCTTGGGTCAGGATGGATGGGGCCAGCGTTGGTTTTTGGCTTCAAAGGCGGAACATGGGACGCATTCCTTATTCCTATCGAATATGGGAGCCGCCCGATCCAAGATACCGCTCTGCTTCTGCCGGCCTTTTGGCGGGGGGGGGCGGCGGAAGGGCAAAGCCCTTCCTTGACCCAGGCGGCTTCGGCCGCCTGGGTCTTGGTTTCGTCCCGCCGGAGGCGGGACGAAACCGCCGCCCCCCCGCGGGGCGCCGGGCCACCGACAAGCGTTTGTTTTTTTACATAAGCGCAGGGAGCCCGAGCCAAGAACCCGCAGCCAGCGCAGAGGATACGGCCTACGGAGAACATGGGATTCGCTGGAGGAGAGACGCCCAAGGAACGCGCCGGGAAGCAAAAGAAAAAGCCCAGATAAAATCTGGGCTTTCAGCTTGTCGAAAAACCTCTGGCGAATGGAAGATCGCGGCCCTTTTAGGCTTTA
>OJRG01000647.1_pt1 | contig 17340 bp, 21 predicted proteins | sample 1599121 | NCBI WGS metagenome assembly OJRG01 (sample SAMN03922528, study PRJEB24848) | human gut metagenome | isolation source: stool sample | host: Homo sapiens | place: Germany | collected 2010-05
TCTACACAGAGTAGATCGTCGGCAGCGTCAGATGTGTATAAGAGACAGATGTATACCAGTTCCGTCAAGTTCTTTTTCATTTTTCTAAGCCCTCCTGCTTTTTGTAGCTATAGGATACAGCACAAGGGCTTCCTTCTGGTCGCTTGAAAAGCGACATCATCACCCGGCGCCCAGAAGGGGCTGGTCGTATTGGAACAGGATCTCGTTGATCGCAAAAATATCGTATTGGCCGTTGACGATGAAAAACTCTACGATCACGTCAAACTTCTGGCTGTGGGACAGGGCGTATCCCGCTTTTTTGAGCAGGCCCTCGGTTTCCTCCAAGGACAGCTCCAAGGCGATGGCCAACGCTAGGATCGTCCGCTTGCCGGGCATATAGCCCTTGCCGGTGCGGATCTTGGAGAATAGCTTTCGGTCGATATTGGCCCGCTTATAGACCTCCGCATCGGTCTTGCCCTTGGCGTCGATGAGCCGCAGCAGGGCGGCGTTGAAGGGCTCGTCCAGCTGATCCATCAGGGCGTCCAACCGGCGGGCGGCCTTTTTCGCCTGGGGTTTGGAAGGCGGCGGCGCCATCGGGGCGGGCGACAGCTCCCATTCCATATTTTGCAGCGTCTGGCTATAGGAAAGGCGCGCTTCCACATAGGTTTCGTCTATGTAGCTTTCCACGGCGCCCAGTAGGGCTTCGCTGACCATGAAGGAACCCCGGTCAAAGACCACCAGGAATATATCCATATCATGGTCGGCGAGGAAGTCCTTGATGGCGGAGGTGGCCACCCGGAGCGCCGCATCTTTTGGATAGCCGTAAGTGCCGCTGGAGAGCAGCGGGAAGGCAATGCTTTTGCACCGCTTTTTTAGCGCCAGCTTGAGGGATGCCATGTAAGCGGAGCGGAGCAGGCTTTCGTCCTGCCCGGCGGGCCCTTGGCGGTATATGGGGCCGACGGCGTGGACGACATACTTTGCCGGGAGATTATACCCGGGGGTAATGACCGCTTCCCCCGGCTTTATGGGCGCGACCTTGCTGCAGGCCCGTTGCAGCTTATCCGGCCCGGCGGCTTGGAAAATGGCGCCGCAGACCCCGCCGCCCATTACCAGGCCAGGATTGGCGGCATTGACGATGGCGTCTACCTGCATACGGGTGATGTCCTGCCGGACGATGGTAAAGGGCATACATGCATCTCCTTGCATCAAACGAATAGGTGTTCCCGGCGACCGCTGGGGACAGGCTGGAAAAAGACAATGGGGGCCGGCGGGCCCTTTCAATGGATCCGCTCCAATTCCGGGCCGTTGCCATTCCCGATGGAGGCAAAGCGTTCTGCGCAGCTACCCCCTATCAACAACATAATGCCCGGAATACCGAATGTCAAGGCCGTTCCGCCTGCCACGCTAGGATACGAAGCGGGCAAATACGGCCGCGCATGGAGCCGGCGACCCCATAAGCCGCTGGCCCGGGAGGGGTTAAGGGCGGCATTGAGCGAAACAGGATATGGGCGGGGAACATAAGGAACCATCCGCCGCATTTCCTTTTCATTTTTTACGAAGCCTAAAGCCAAATGCCGCCGCTTTACCCGAAGAGGGGGCAAGCTATCGGGGGACGCAAACCTGCGGATAAGGGCGCGGCTGCAAAATGCGTGAAAATACTTTTTGAACGGGCTGGGATATAGTATAATAACAACAGCCTGGGCTGTCTTCCCCTTTGGAGGTTGGGCGGCCCGGGACGGATATTGACCGGGGAAAAGGGTGAGGAACATAGAACGCATCCGTGCGGATTCTCCAACGCATATACGATTTATGCGAGCCGTTCAGTTCGGCGTGTATTTTTTCGCCTTTATGCTGGCGGAGACCATAGTAAACGACCAGGCTGCCCGCTTTTTCGCCCCCCAGATGGTGAATGTGGTCTACGCCGTGGGCATCGCCTGCACGGGGCTGGGCTGCCTGTCCTTTGCCCTGGTGCAAAAGCTGTGGAGAAGCGCCGCCGCTAGGCGGGCCTGGCTGGTAGCGGTAGGAATGGCATCCGTGGTCTGCGCGGCAGGGGTGGTGCTTCTGCAAAGTCCCGGCTGGCTGTTGGCCGCCTCCTTCCTGATGCTGTTGGCCTTCGGCCACATGGGCGGCGCCGTGCATTATGCCCAGAGCATGGCCTTCGCGGACCAGGGCACGGTGGGCCGGGCTACCGGCATTTCCGCAGGCGCAGGCGTTTTTTTGCAGTATCTGGTTCAGCGCCTGGCCCCCAATATGGCCGTCCCCTTCCTGGTCAGCATGGGCCTGAGCGCCGGGCTGCTGGTGTTCCTTGCGAGTCGGCCCATGGAGCAGGCAGCGATGGACCCCGCCCCCGCCCGGCCCCAAACCAACCGCCGCTATGCTGCTTCCCTGATCGTGGCTACCGTGCTCCTTACCATGCTTTTTAGCCTTTGCCCCGGATACCCAGGACCCAGCCCTGTGGGCGCCTATGGGGCGGGCGGTGCGCAGCCTGACGACCGCCGTCGTGGTGGCACCCATCCCCCTTTTGTTTGCCCGCTTTGGAACATTGGGGATGACGGTGGTCAGCTGCCTATTGGTGGCGGCGCTGCTGCCGGTGGTCTGGGCGCTGCCCGACGGCGGCCGCCACCGCCCCTTGCCCGGCGAGCCGGCCCGTAAGCCTTCCTCCCGGGAAGCCCATGAAGCCGCCTTTTCGGAGAAGTACCAGCTTACCCCCAGGGAACGGGAGGTGTTTTCCCGGCTCATCAGCTCCGAGGAGAGTATCCAGCAGATTGCGGACGGCCTGTATATCTCCCGCCGCACCTGCCAGCGGCATATTACGTCCATCTATGAAAAGATCGGGGTCAAATCCCGGGTGGGGCTGTATCAGCTCTTTGTGGAAGAACAGGGAAAGCCTTGACCCGGCGCGGCGCGCTCCATGGCGCCGCTTTTTTCGGGAAACAGGCTTTTTGGTACCCGCTTGACGGTTTGGCGCACCTGCGCCAGGCCGTTTTTTTATGTTGGCGTTGGTGCGGCATACACAAGTGCGGCGGATGCAGGTAACGTATATCCTATAGAAGCATATCGCGCCGGGCGCCCGCAGATGGCGCATCCCATCCAACATCCCGTCTGAGCATGAGAGGATTCTAAAGGAGGAACACAGCATGAAGCAATGTGACAACGGCCATTTTTACGATGAAAACCGATTCGAGAGCTGCCCCTACTGCCAGGAGGGGGCAGGCGTGGGCAGGACCGTGGCCGCAGGGGCGGTGGATAAGACGGTCGCCGCCATGCCGGGCGGCGCGCCGGAGGCAGACCGAGGCAAAACCGTGGGGATCATCCAGAAGAAGATCGGCATCGACCCGGCGGTGGGGTTCCTCATCTGCGTCAGCGGGCCCCACCGGGGCGCGGATTTCAAGCTGGTGGCGGGCAGAAATTTCATCGGCAGGGCAGCGGCCATGGACGTATCCCTGGCGGACGACGATACGGTCTCCCGGGAGGGCCACGCCCTGGTTTCCTACGACGCCAAGCATAACCGCTTTTCCGTATCCCCCGGCCAGGGCCGGGGCATCACCTATTGCAACGACGAGCCGGTGGAGGGGGCGCGGGCCCTTTGCGCCTATGACATGATCGAGGTGGGAAAGAGCAAGCTGGTGTTCCTGCCCCTGTGCGGGGAGAGGTTCCAGTGGGCGCAATGGGAAGCGGGAGAGGAATAACCCATGGAACGCCTACTTTCCTGGCTGGATCAGCCGCTGTGGCCGGGAGGCGGCATCCGCCTTTGGATGGCCCTTGCCGCCGGGCTGGCGGTATTGGCCGCCGTGCTGATCGGCGCGAGCCTGGGACGGCGGGCAAGGCGAAGACGAAAAGCCCAGGCGCCCGTTACCCTGAAGCCGAAAAAACAGCCGGCGCTGGAGCTCGCCAACCTGCAGGGGATGGGGATGCGGGCCGAGCAGCAGGACGCCTTCGGCATGTCCCCGTTGGATCGGTATAAGGAAAACGGCCTGTTGGCCGTCCTGTGCGACGGCATGGGGGGCATGGCGGCGGGGGGCGCCATCGCGGCGGAAACCGTAGCCGGGCTGCTGGGGTCCTTTCCCTGGCAGGACGGCGGGGAAGCGCTCCGGTGGATCCAGCAGCAAAGCCGCCGGGTATACGACGGGTTCCGGGGCCAGGGGGGGACCACCCTGGTAGCGGCCCTGCTCCGGGCAGGGCGGCTCTGGTTCTGGTGCGCCGGGGACAGCGACCTGTTCCTGCTGCGGCAGGGGGAGCTTTACGCCCTGCACATCCCCCAGGAATACAGGTATGCGCTGGCCCTTCATGCGCTGGAAATTGGGTCGCCCTTGGAGGCGGCCTTTGGGGACCCCCAGGCCGGGGCCCTGACGGAGTACATAGGCAAGGCAACGGTAACCTGCCTGCATACCCGCGTCCCCCTGGCGCTGGAACCAGAGGATACCCTGCTGCTATGTTCCGACGGGGTGAGCGACACCCTTACCAAAAAGCAGCTAAGGGAAGCCTTGGCATTGCCGCCCCAGGCGGCGTGCGACAGGCTGGAGGAAGGGATCCTGGCGGCGGGCCTGCCCGGCCAGGACAACTATACGGCCATCATTTTGCGATATCACGGGGAAGGAGAAGATACCTAAATGGAAACAAGAACAATATCTGCAAAACGGATCGTAGCAATTCTGCTGCTCTTCCTGGGGCTCGTGGCCCTGGTGCTGGGGGTGCTGGGGTTGCTGGGCGGCGGCGCCATGGAGCCCTATGAGGCCCGAAATAGCGTGGTGCTGGTAGCGGCCACAGTGGTGGACGATCAGGGCAACAGCTCCATGGGCTGGGGCACTGGCAGGGCCATAGGCAAACCGGGCAAGCCCGTGGAATACATCGTGACCAACGGCCATGTGGTGGAGCAGGCGTATACCTATCCCCAGCTCTATACCAATGTCCAGGGGCAGATCCAGGTGGTATTCAACGCGGCGGAGAACGATTTCGTCATACCGGAGGTGGTATATTACTCCGCCCCCCAGGAAAAGGACATCGCCATCTTGCGGCTGCCCACCCCCACGGAAAAGCGCATCCCGCTACAGCTGCGGCCATCCGATACCGTGGACATCGGCGAGACGGCCTGGGCCCTGGGCTATCCGGGCATCTCCTCCATGTATCAACAGTATAGCACCTTCAGCCCGGACGACATCACCCTGACCCAGGGCATCATCAGCAAGCGCAACAAGCCCACCGGCAGCACCTATGAAGCCTTCCAGATGGACGTATACATCAACAGCGGCAATTCCGGCGGCCCCCTGGTGGATAAAAACGGCTTCCTGCTGGGCATCAACTCCGCCGGCATCCAGAGCGCCGAAGGCACCTCCGAAGGGGTGAACTACGCCATCATCGCCAATGAGCTCATCCGCATACTGGATAACGAGCGGCTGGAATACGCCGTCGCCAATACGGGCCTTGCCTGGGCACCCCGGTGGATGGGGTATGTGTTCCTGCCCCTGGGGGCGCTGGCCCTGGCGGGCGGCCTGATCCTGCTCCTGGGCGGTAAGAACCGCGCCTTCGCCGCTGCCAGCGGGGGGAGCGGCAAGGGCAATAAACCCGCCGCCAAGGCGCAAGGCCCCATGGGCAGGCGGGCGGTGCTCCGGGGCGTCACCGGCAAGTACGCGGGCCAGAGCTTCGAGCTTGCAGGGGGCAAGGTGGTCATCGGCCGCGATCCTGCAAGCTGCAACATCGTATTTGAAAAGAACGCGCCGGGCATAAGCGGGCGGCATTGCCAGGTGGCCTACGACCCCAATGGGGAATGCTTCCTCATCACGGACCTGGGCTCCTCCTACGGCACCTTCCTTGGCAACGGCAAAAAGCTCACGGCCAATGTGACGGAAAAGCTGTTCCCCGGGGATACCTTCTACCTGTGCGACAACGCCAACCGGTTTGTGGTGGCCAAGGAGTGACCTCATGGGCGGATATTGTCTGAAAGACGGGATGCTCCAGGCAGGCTGCGGCATGGGGGAAGGGATCGTACCGGCGGCGATCTACCATCTGGCCGCAGACGGAAGCTGGCGCAGGATGCCGGACATCCCCACGCTCCAGGCGAGGGAAGGAATGCTGCTGTATGCAGGGGATTTTTGCATCGCCCCTGTGGAGATCCAGGTGGAGTTCATTAAGGCCGCCGATGGGAAGCAATGGCTGCAAGGGCTGGTCCTGCGCCATGTGGAGCGGATGCGGCAGATCGACCCCGGCCTATATGCGCTGGCGGAAATAAAGGAGGAGGCCCAATGAATCCGGACAAAATCTGTTACGGCTGCTTTCAGGAAAAAGGAGAGGGGTCCATCTGTCCCCATTGCGGGTTTGACCCCCAGGCCACGCAGCCCTATTTGGCGCTGCCCCTGGGCACCATACTGAACGGCCGCTATATGACCGGCAAGGTGCTGGGCATGGGCGGCTTCGGCATCACCTACCTGGGCTATGACCTGACGCTACAGATCCGGGTGGCCATCAAGGAATACATGCCCTCCTCCATCGCCACCCGTCATGCGGACCGGTATGGCGTCACCCTCAGCGGCCTGTCGGAGCAGGATTACCGCTACGGCATGGAGCGGTTTCTGGATGAGGCCAGGATCCTGGCCAAGCTCCAGAATACCCCCAACATCGTATCGGTACAGAACTATTTCAAGGAAAACAATACCGCCTACTTCGTCATGGAATACGTAGACGGCATGAGCCTGAAGGCCTATCTGGAGGCCCAAGGGGGCAAGATCCCCTATGCCCAGGCCCTTACCATCCTGCAACCCATCATGGAAGCCCTGTGCCAGGTGCACGCCATGAACCTGCTGCACCGGGACATCAGCCCGGACAACATCTTCATCACCACCCGGGGGGAGAGCCGGCTGCTGGATTTCGGCGCAGCCCGCTTTGCCCTGGGGGATGAAAAGAGCGTTTCGGTAATCCTCAAACACGGCTATGCTCCGGAGGAGCAGTATTCCACCCACGGCAACCAGGGCCCCTGGACGGACGTATATGCCATGGGGGCTACCCTATATCGCTGCATCACCGGAACGCTGCCCCCGGATTCCGTGGAGCGGATGCGGCAGGATGCCTTGAAGCTGCCCGGCGAGCTGGGGATCCATGTGCCGAAATATGTGGAGCAGGCCCTCAGGAAAGCTCTGGCTGTCCACGCGGCGGACCGCTTCCCCAATATGGAAGCCTTCCTACAGGCCCTCAGCGGCCGTCCCAGCGTGCAGGAGCGGGTGGCGGCAGGGGTGAGCGAGCGCACCCAAGCGGCCCGGAGCCAGACCGGATGCAAACGGATCCGCCGGGCGGGCGTTTTGCAGAAGGCAGGCCGTATGAGCCGCAAGGCTTATAGGCTATCCTGCAACTTCTGCAAGGCGGCGGCAAAGGCGGGCTCCTCCAACAAGCGCGCAAAGTCTGCATCCGCCTGGACGCCGCTTAGGAGCAGCTTGCGGTACTCCCGGGAAGCGGTGGCGGGCTCCTCCCGGCGGAGAGCGGGAACGCCCGGGGAAAACAGATCCTGGTCCAGGGTGGGGAATGGCGCGGTGAGCGCATCCACATACCGGGCAAAGCAGGCGGCGGCCTCTTTGAAGCGGCCCTGCTCCAAATGGAGGGCCATCAGCAGGCCGTCCCCCACATCCGGCAGCCCAAAGGCGCTGGCCACGGCATGGTAGGCGGCCACGGCCTTGTAGATCCCCTGCTGGGGCATAAATTTAGAATTGGTCAATAGGGTCAGGCAGGACAGGGTTTGCACCAGCAGACGGTATAGCCTTGCCTGGGCCTTTCTTTTGGCTTCCTCCGGTTCCCCTTTCTTTATATAATATTGCACCCATAGCATGGTGGCGTCTCCTGGGGGTTCCGGCAGCTCTTGGAGCAAGGCATGGGCCTGCTCCAGCTTGTCCGCCGCCAATGCCAGACTGGCCAGCTGCAAGGCCGCCGTCTGGCGCTGGATGGGATCGCCGCCTGTCCATACCGCCTCCAATAGGGCTTGCTTTTCCTTCTGCCACTGGTCCCGGCAGCCGGGCCCCGCTTCCGGAAAGATCAGCCAAAAGGCGTCCAGCGCCGCCGCCCCGTTCAGCTTTAGTTCCAGGCTGTTGGGATATTGGCGCAGCAGGGAACGCAATAGAGCCAGGCTGGCATCGGGGCCTGCCTGGCGTTCCGCCTCCTCCCGGGCGTATTGGAGCACCCCTTGGATCTTTTCGCACACGGCAGACCGGGATAGGTCCGGCGCAAACTGCAGCAGCCGGTCCACATTGGTATCCAGGGCCCGGGCCAGGGGGCACAGCAGGGTGATGTCCGGATAGGAGGCCCCGGTCTCCCATTTGCTTACCGCCGGGGCGGATACCCCTAAAAGGCTTGCCAGCTGTTCCTGGGTCAGGCCCTTCGCCCTGCGCAGTGCGGCGATGTTGCCGCCTAGCTTCCTCTGTGTTTGCTCCATGGTTGCCTCCCGTTGCGATTCGTACAGCCCAGCCGGGCTTGCCTGTATTGTAGTATGCCCAGGCTTCCGCCGCAAGGGAGGCGCTGTTAAGCCGGCCGAAGGGCCGCCTTAACCAGCGGTTATGTTTCGCTGTTGTCCCGGGCGGGATGGCGGGAACCCATGGGGCGGGAATGCAATAAAGGCTGCGGCGCCATGCCGCAGCCCGGTTATAAGGAAGAAAAGGAGGGGGATCACCCCTTCTTTTTGAAAGAGATCCGGTTTTCCTGGCCGGTGCGGATGCGGTAAATGTTTTCCCAGTGGCGCAATACGATCAGCAGGCAGGCAAGGAGGGCCAGCAGCCGCACCCAGGGGTCGGCGCCAAAGGGGAGGGTCAGCAGCAGGAACATGGCGCCCCCGGTGAGGGAGCCCACGGATACCATTTTGCTGTAGGCCACCATGCCGATGCCGGCGGCAATGGCCAGGATGCCGATCCAGGGCTGGATGGCCACCGCAATGCCCATGGAGGTGGCCACGCCCTTGCCGCCCTTGAATTTCAAAAGGGCGGGGAAGTCATGGCCCAGGATGGCCCCCAGGGCCATGCAATAGCTGCCGATGGCCCCGCCCAGGCTGCGGCCGATCAGCACGGCGGCCACCCCCTTGAGGAAATCCCCCATGAAGGTCAGCAGCCCGCTTTTTAGGCCGAATACCCGGAGCATATTGGTGCTGCCGGCGTTTCCGCTGCCATGCTCCCGCACGTCGTCGTGATACAGCAGGCGGCTGAACACGATGGCGAACTGGAGATTGCCCAGCAGGTACCCCAGCAAAAGGCATATGAGATAAAGCTTTACAGGTTCAATATACATAACCAGATTATACCACGTCAGCTGTCTTTACAAAAGCCCGGGCCGGTGAAGGCAGGGTGAAATAACTGCAAATCATAGGCTCACAAAAAACCCCTGCCGCCGGGCGGCAGGGGCAGGATGGTCCCGGATCAGTCTTTTGGCAGGATGGTCTCGTTGCAATTGGGGCAGATCAGGTCGTCGCCCTGGAGCATCTCCTGGTCGAAATACACCGTTTCGCCGCAATGGGGGCATTCCACTTCCACGAAATCCTCTTCGTCAAAGTAGTCCTCGTCCTCGTCGTCCTCCTCATCCTCGAACACATAGTCCTCGATGGTATCCAGCTCCTCGTAGATATCGTCGATGCACTCGTCCAACTCCTGGAGGGAAAGCTCATTATCATCCAAAGACGCGGCCATTTCATCCATGGTCTCGATCATCAGCTTGAGCAGCTTGCCCTGGTTGTCCCCGCCGATCTCCATGCCTTCGGCAAGGCCCCTAAGATACGCCACTTTTTCTTTCATGTAACCCATAATATACCTCCTAACATGGTCGTTGGGTTGGGTAGAGGGCCGCTAGAGCCGTCTACAGGGAAGTATGCCCTTATACGCGCTCCATGTATTCGCCGGTACGGGTATCTACCCGAATCTTATCCCCCTCGTTCACGAACAGGGGCACGGTGACCCGGGCGCCGGTCTCCAGGGTGGCGGGCTTGTTGGCGCCGGTGGCGGTATCGCCCCGGACGCCGGGCTCGCACTCGGTGATGGTCAGCTCCACAAAGTTGGGAGCTTCCACGGAGAAGGGATTGCCCTTGAAGAACCGCACGGTCACGTTCATGTTTTCCACGATGTAGTTGATGGCGTCCTCCACCTGGTCGTGGTTCAGGGGCAGCTGCTCATAGGTTTCGGTATCCATGAAGTAATACAGCTCGCCATCGTTATACAGATATTGCATCTCCTTGGTCTCGATGTGGGCCTTGGGGTATTTGTCGCTGGGGTTAAAGGTGCGCTCCAGCACGGCGCCGGTCATGACGTTCTTGAGCTTGGTGCGCACGAAGGCCGCGCCCTTGCCGGGCTTCACGTGCTGAAAATCCACCACGCTCCACACGTTGCCGTCGATCTCAACGGTGATGCCTTTGCGAAAATCGCCTGCCATAATCATAGGGGATGTACCTCCAAAAAATATTTCGTATTTGCATATCAGCCCCCGGGCATGGGCGGCGATACAACGTTACCACTCATTATATTACCACAGCCCCATGGGGGAGGACAAGCTATTTTTCCCCGTTTTTGGCCGCCTGGTACATCCGGCGCAGGGCCAAGGCGTCCTCGGCCTGGGTGCCCCGGGATTCGCAGATCACCACCGGCGCATAGTCCCGGGCCGCCAGCTCCAGGGCCAGGGGGTAGAATTCCGGCCCGTATTGGGTATCCGCCAGGGTATGGTGCATCTTTTCCCCGCCGGCGGTATACTCCATGCGGGAAAAATGGACGTGGAGGGTGCGGGCCCGTTCCATGCCCAGGCTATGCTCCAGCTCGTCCAGGATGGCCGCGTAATCCCCCCGGCCCCGGATGGCCCCCAGCCCCCGGCAATGGAGGTGGCCGAAGTCCACCGCAGGCCAGATCCGGGGATCCACCCGGCACAGGGCGATCACCTCCTGCAGGCTGCCCAGCTGGTTGATCTTGCCCATGGTCTCCGCGCACAGGGTCACGGTATCCAGCAGGCCCTCCCGGTCCAGCGCCGCCAGGATCTGCGCCAGCAGGCCGCAGGCCCGCTGAAGGGCTTCCCGCCGGTCTCCCCGGGCGGAGCCGGGGTGGAATACCGCCCGCACAGCCCCCATGGCCCGGGCGGCCAGCAGCCCGTCCCGGAAATATTGCAGGTTTTTCTCCTTTTTTTCCGGCTCCTGCGCCGCCAGGTTAATAAAATAAGGAAGGTGGACGCTCAGGGCGATCCCCGCCGCCTGGGCGGCCTCCCGGATGGCCTGGGCGGTCTCCGGCCCCATACGCACCCCCCGGCCAAAGGAATATTCCAACGCGTCTAGGCCCATGGCCCGCAGATAGCCCGGGGCGTCGGCGGTGCGCTTGTAGCCGGCGGCGTAAAAGCTATCGCTGTTGCCCGCCGGGCCGAATCGGATGGAGGAAGGATTCATAGCGGCTCCTGAAGGAAAAAATTGGCGCACGGCAACACCGCCGCCAGGGATTATGATAGTACGAATGGGGGAACCTGGCAAGGGATTGGAAAAATATGTAAAAATTTTTGCTGATCCGCCAAGGAGAAGAAGAATAAAAAGAAAAAATCCCCAGGAAATATAAAAAAACAGCCTTTGTAAAAAAACCTATTGCACAAATAGACGTTTTCAGATAAAATGATATTGATGAATGGAGGCGTTCCTCTATTCCCTCCAAATCTTCCTATCCCCCATGGGAAGAAACTGGTCAAAATCCATATGGAAAAGGGCGGGTTTCCGCTCTTTTTCCTTGTTTTTTGGGCCAAAAAGTCCTTGCGTAGGCCAGGACCGCCATGGTATAATGCCAAACGTACGGGCGTATGGACACGCGCCACTACACACGTCCCAGAGCGCACGGCTCGTGCCCCGTTTGGGGTTACCGGGCGCCATGAAGGGGCGGCGGAATTTTTAACGAGGAGGAGTATTACCCATGTCCGTCATTTCTATGAAGCAGCTGTTGGAAGCCGGCGTTCACTTCGGCCACCAGACCCGCCGTTGGAACCCCAAGATGAAGGAGTATATCTTCACCGAGCGCAACAGCATCTACATCATCGACCTGCAGAAGACCGTTAAAAAAGTAGACCAGGCGTATGATTTCATCCGCAGCGTGGCGGAGGCCGGCGAAGCGGTGCTGTTTGTGGGCACCAAGAAGCAGGCCCAGGAAAGCATCGAGCAGGAGGCCAAGCGCTGCGGCATGTTCTTTGTGAACCAGCGGTGGCTGGGCGGTATGCTCACCAACTTCAAGACCATCCAGACCCGGATCGCCCGCCTGCGCAAGATCGATAAGATGGAGCAGGATGGGGATTTCGCCCTGCTGCCCAAGAAGGAAGTCATCAAGCTCATGGCCGAGCGGGATAAGCTGGAAAAGAACCTTTCCGGCATCAAGGAAATGAAGCGGCTCCCCGGCGCCATGTTCGTGGTAGACCCCCGCAAGGAGAACATCGCCGTGCAGGAAGCCCATGCCCTGGGCATCCCGGTGGTGGCCATCGTGGATACCAACTGCGACCCCGACGAGGTGGATTATCCCATCCCCGGCAACGACGACGCCATCCGCGCCGTGAAGCTGATCGCCTCCAAGATGGCGGACGCCGTGCTGGAAGGCCGCCAGGGCGAGCAGATGGAAGACGTGGCCGAAGAGGCCCCGGAAGCCAAGGACGGCGACGATTTTTAATTAGGACTGGGAGGAGCAAATACATGTTTACCGCAAAAGACGTAATGGCCCTGCGCGAGATGAGCGGCGCCGGCATGATGGATTGCAAAAAGGCCCTGGTAGAGTGCGACGGCGACATGGATAAGGCCATGGATTACCTGCGGGAGAAGAGCCTGGCGGCTTCCGCTAAGAAGGCATCCCGCATTGCGGCAGAGGGCGTGGTCTCCAGCTATGTAAGCCAGGATAGCAAGACCGGTGCCATTGCCGAGGTGAATTGTGAGACCGACTTCGTAGCTAAGACCGACGATTTCAAGGCCCTGGTAGACACCGTTGCCAAGCTGGTGGCTGAGAAAGATCCTGCGGACATGGACGAGTTGATGGCCATGGATAGCGGGGACGGTACCGTTGCCGAAATGATCACCCGGGCGGTGGCCAAGATCGGCGAAAAGATCACCATCCGGCGCTTTGCCCGCAGCCATGTGGAAGGCGGCATGGTGGATTGCTACGTGCACCTGGGGGGTAAGATCGGCGTGCTGGTGGAGATCGCCTGCGATGACGTTGCCGCTGCCAAGCCTGTGGCCCATGACATCGCCATGCACATCGCCGCTGCCAAGCCCACCTGCCTGTCCAAGGCCGACGTGAACCAGGAGGATGTGGAGCACGAGCGCAAGATCCTGCGGGAGCAGGCTATGAATGAGCCCAAGCCCAAGCCCGCCAACATCATCGAGAAGATGGTGGAGGGCCGGATCGAAAAGTACTACAAGGAAGTTTGCCTGCTGGAGCAGCCCTTTGTCAAGGAGCCCGACATCAGCGTGGGCAAGCTGGTAGAGCGCACCGGCGGCGTCCAGGTGCTGGGCTTCTATCGCTTTGAGATGGGCGAAGGCCTCCAGAAGCGGGAAGACAACTTCGCCGAGGAAGTCATGGGCCAGATGAAGAAATAACAGCAACCAATAAAGGAACGCCGCTTGGCGTTCCTTTCGTATGGGGAAAAGCCGGGGCAACGGGCTTGCGCCGCCCCGGCGAACGGGAAAAGGAGGACGTATGCTAAAATATAAGCGGGTATCCCTCAAGCTCTCCGGGGAAGCCATGGGCGGCCACGGGGAGACGGTGGACTTTGAAAAGGTGGAGGCCGTTGCCCGGCAGATCCAGAGCCTGCAGGCCCTGGGGGTACAGGTGGGGGTCACCCTGGGGGGCGGCAACATCTGGCGGGGCCGCTCCAGCGGGGAGATGGACCGGAACCGGGCGGACCAGATGGGGATGCTGGCCACGGTGATCAACTCCCTGGCCCTGCAGGATTGCCTGGCCAGGCTGGGTGTGCCGGTGCGGGTGATGAGCTCGGTGGACATGCCCCGGGTGGCGGACGGGTACAGCTCCCGGGGGGCCCAGGCGGCCTTGGAGGCCGGGGAAGTGGTGATCTTTGCCGGGGGCAGCGGACTGCCTTTCTTCTCCACGGACACCGCCGCAGCCCTGAAGGCGGCGGAAATGGGGGCGGACGTGATGCTGCTGGCCAAGAACGTGGACGCGGTATACAGCGCGGACCCCAAGAAAGACCCCAACGCCAAGCGGTATACCCATCTTTCCTACGACCAGGTGATCCAGGCGGGCCTGAAGGCCACGGATCTAACCGCCATCACCCTGTGCAAGGAGCAGAACATCCCCATTCTGGTATTCGCCATGGCCCAGGAGGAGAACATCCGCAAGGCCGTGCGGGGGGAGCCCGTGGGCACCCTGATCGACGGGGCGGGGGAATAGGCCCCTTTACCCGGGCGCGGGGGCGTATGCCGGCGGTTGAAGAAATTGGCGGGGAACGCAGTTTTCCCCCACTGCGCTCTTGCGCCTGGGGGCGGTTTCCATTACAATAAAAAGGACAGCCTATGGTTTCGTCCTGCCCGGGTAGAAGGCGGCGGGGCGCAGGGCCTGGCCCCGTGGGCGGGGAAGGCCGGCCTGGGCAAAGCGCGCACCAAACTTTTACCATAGACAGGAGGCAGGAACATGGACGCTGTGGAACTGGCAAAAGAAAAAATGGGGAAAACCATCTCCGTGCTCAAGCAGGAGCTGAGCGGCCTCAGGGCCGGGCGGGCCAACGCCCAGGTGCTGGACCGGATCACGGCGGATTATTACGGCACCCCCACTCCCATCAACCAGATGGGCAACATCTCGGCGCCGGAGCCCCGGCTGCTGGTAATCGCGCCCTATGACCCCGGCGCGCTCAAGGAGATCGAAAAGGCGCTGCAAAAGAGCGATTTGGGGATCAACCCCAGCAACGACGGCAAGGTGATCCGGCTGGTATTCCCGGAGCTGACGGAAGAGCGCCGGCGGGATCTGGTCAAGGTGGTCAAGAAAAAGGGAGAGGAGGCCAAGGTGGCCATCCGCTCCATCCGGCGGGACGCCAACGAGACCATCAAAAAGCAAAAGAAAAACGGCGATATCACCGAGGACGATCAGAAGATCATGGAAGAGGACGCCCAGAAGGCTACGGACGCTGCCATCAAGGACATCGACAAGATCATCGCCGATAAGGAAAAGGAGATCATGGAGGTTTGATGCAGGTATTGGGCCTGCCGCTGGAGACGGCCATTGCCCGGCTGGAAGCGGCGGGCTATCAGGTTGCCTGGGAAGAGACCCGGAGCCCGAAGCCTTGGGCCGGCGGCGTCCTGCGGGTGCTGCGGGCCCGGGAGACGGGGCCGAAGCAGGCGCTGCTCACCTGCGGGGCGTTCGGCCCGCCTGCCGGGACGCAAGAGGCGCGGTAGGCGGAGCCCCCCTTTTAACAAAACAAAAAGGTCTGCTGCGGGCCTGGCCGGCCTGTTGCTGTGTTGCCCGGCCCGGGATGGGAACGCGCCCAGCCTGGAGCCGGGCGACTTGCGCCGGGGGGGCTTCGACATTATGCGACCCCTGGGCACAAATCCATCCACCTGGGCGGGCTGGCCCGCTTGGATGCCGCCCGCCGGCAGGCGGGCGGCGGCAGGAAGATACCGTTGCCGCCCCAAAGGGGAAAGGGCAGCGGCGCGCCCTGTTCTGCGGGGACAACCGATCAGAAAGCTTCGATCCTGGCCAATGGGCCGGGGCATGGGGCGGCGGGCGGCAGCCTGCAAAAAGGAGGCGACATGGCGAGGATCCAACCGGCGAGCCTGGGGCTCGCGGCGGAACTGCCCCGGCACGTGGGCATCATCATGGACGGCAACGGCCGGTGGGCCAAGGCCCGGGGATTGCCCCGGCCTTTGGGGCACCGGGCAGGCATGGAGCGGCTAAGGGGCCTGATCCAGCTCACCAGCGACCTGGGCATCGAGGCCCTGTCCCTGTATGCATTTTCCACAGAAAATTGGAAACGGCCCGCCGGCGAGGTGGAAGCGTTGCTGGGGCTGTTTATGGAATATTTCCGCCGGGAGCTGGAGGCGCTCCATGCCAATGGGGTATGCATCCGCACCCTGGGGGAAAAGCGCGCGTTCCCCCAAAACATACAGAACGCCCTGGCGGAGGCCGAGGCCAAGACCCGGGATAACCAGGGCTTAAAGCTGAACGTAGCCTTGAATTACGGCAGCCGGGACGAAGTGGTCCGGGCTGTAAACCTGTTGATGGGCCGGGGGGAGCCGGTGGACGAGGCGGCCCTGATGGGGGCCTTGTATACGGCGGGCTTGCCGGAGCTGGACCTGGTGATTCGCACCGGGGGGGAGCAGCGGCTTTCCAACTTTTTGCTGCTCCAGGCCGCCTATGCGGAGCTGATCTTCGTGCCGGACTATTTCCCGGATTTTTCCGATGCACGCTATGTGGCCTGCCTGCAGGAATTTCAACGGCGGAACCGGCGCTTTGGCAATGTGCCGGGATAGGAGGAAAGTATGAAAACGAGGATCCTGGTGGGCATTGGGCTGGTGTTCCTGCTGGCCGCCATGTTTTTGTTGGGGCCCTGGTTCCGGGCCATCGCCTTTACCGCGGCGGCGCTGATCAGCATCTATGAGATGGATCAGGTGTTCCGCGCCAAGGGCCATCGGATCTGCACCTGGCCCTTGTACGCCATCGGCGCCCTGTATGGCCTGGCCTTTTTGCCAAACGCCGGGCTCTCCGCCCTGGGGCTGTGCCTGCTGCTATGCCCCCTGGCCCTGTGCGCCGAGCGGGTGTGCAATCCCCGGCGTACCATGGAGGACACCATTTGTTCTCTGTTTGTTTGCATCTATCCCCTGGGTTTTTATGTTATGCTGGCAATGGTGGCGAGCCATTCCGCCTGCCTGCTCCTCTTATGCTTTACCGCTCCCTTGTTGGGGGATACGGCGGCCTATTTCATAGGGTCCGCCCTGGGCAAGCATAAGCTTTGCCCCCACATCAGCCCCCAAAAGACCGTGGAAGGCAGCGTAGGCGGCTTTTTCGGCGGGGCGTTGGGCGGCTTGCTGGCCTATGCGGTGGGCCGCTATGTCCCCGGCGTGGATTGGGGCCTGCTGCCCGCCCTTGGCCAAGCCCTGGTCCTGGGGCTCATCTGCGGGGGCATCGGCCAGATCGGCGACCTGTTCGCCTCCACCATCAAGCGCTGGGCCGGCATCAAGGATTACGGCAAGATCTTCCCCGGCCATGGCGGCATGATGGACCGGCTGGACAGCGTGCTGATGTGCGGGCCGGTGGTTTATCTTTGCATGGCCCTGGCGTTGGGGATATAGACTATAGAAGGACCGGTATTATGAAGAAGAGGATCGTTGTCCTGGGCAGCACAGGCTCCATTGGCCGCCAGGTTTTGGAGGTGGTGCGGGCCATGCCCGGGAAATTTGAAATATTG
>OJRG01000669.1_pt1 | contig 17058 bp, 18 predicted proteins | sample 1599121 | NCBI WGS metagenome assembly OJRG01 (sample SAMN03922528, study PRJEB24848) | human gut metagenome | isolation source: stool sample | host: Homo sapiens | place: Germany | collected 2010-05
GATCTACACAGAGTAGATCGTCGGCAGCGTCAGATGTGTATAAGAGACAGAGCTGCTGCTGGCCACCATCAACCAAGCCTTCCACATGAACTTGCAGGACTATGTGCTGGTGGACTTCAACATGTTTGAGGACGTGATCGACGCCCTGGGGGGCGTTACGGTCCGCATGAGCGCCGAGGAGATCAGCGCGGCCAACGACTGCATTGCCGGCCTGAACAAGGAGCGGGGAATCGCGGACCTGTGGGATGGGTTCATCTTCGCCGAGGCGGGGAACGTGAAGCTCACCGGCAAGCAAGCCCTGGGTTATGCCCGGGTGCGGAAGATCGACAGCGATTTTTCCCGGACCAACCGGCAGTTTAAGGTGCTCAACGCGGTGTTTGCCAAGTTCAAGGACGCCAGCCTCACCAAGCAGTATTCCTTCCTGGAGGAGATCCTGCCCCTGGTGGAGACCAACATGACCAACGCCCGAATCCTGGAATGCGCCACCTCGGCCCTTTCCATGAACACCCAGGGCCTGCTCAGCTACCGGCTGCCGGTGGACGACCTCTATGAAAACGGCCGCTACGAAGGCTCCTTTGTATTCCTCACCGACCTGCCCGCCAATGCCCTGGCCCTGCATCAGTTCATCTTCGACGCCGCGGACGAGCCGGACGAGGCCAAGGTGCTTTCCCCCGGCGCCTCCCTGCCCCCCAGGACCCCCTCCATCTACCAGGGGGCGGACGGCAACTATTACTACTACGCCACCGGCCAGATGGTGCCCACCCCCACTCCGGATCTAAACAGCCTGGTAGGCCAGTCCTTTGTGGTGAACGGCGTGACCCTGACGGTGGACGCCGCCGGCAACCTGGTGGACGCTGCCGGGAACATCGTCTACCCGGCGGGCTCCTGGACCGTGGGACAATAGGCGCATTTTCCCCAACCCCATACACACCTGTACTTCCATCGCCATATGCTGTCATATGGCGATGATTTTTGTATATGAGCATAGGATCGGCGATTTCCGCTGCATAGAGGAAGGCGAGTTGCCCGCCGGGCTGAAGGGCCGGGCGTTTGAGCATGTTCGGGACGGGATCGCCTGGACGGACCGCAGGGTGCTAAACGCCTATGAAGCCCTGGGGGACGCCTTTGGGCCCGTGGATGTGGAACGCTGCTTTCTGCCCCCGGGCAAGGGCCAGTCCCCCCACTATGCCGGTTTGGCCCTGGACATGGGCCGGAAATTGGCGGAGGAGCAGCGGCGGCAGCTCCGCGCCTTCTGCCTCAAAAGCCCCATGTTCGCCTATGTGGAGCCGCCTTATCTGACCCCCAATTGGGTTCACGGGGAGGTGGCCGCCGGCGCCGCCTGTACCCCCGGTCGCGGGTACCCCTTCCTGGCCCTGGGGGATGCGGGGCCCCACGTATTTCTGTTGCAGGAGCTGCTAACCCGGCGGGGCTTCCCCTGCCTGCTCTGCGGTCACTTCAACCAGGACACCCGCCGGGCACTCATGGCCTACCAGAGCCATTTCGGCCTGCCTGTCCACGGCCATGCCGATGGGCAGCTTTGGCAGCACATGACCCAGTAGGCGGCTGGAGGGACTGAGTTCCTGGCCGTGGGGGAGCATTGGCATTGCATCGTTATTTTTTTACCTTATTTAGAATGGATTTACAAAGTAAACAGAGAATTAAATGCGAGATTCCCTGCGAATTTTATGTAAAGTATATTGAAAAATTTCCATGTTTACGATACTATGATATTGTACATGGAATGGGGATTCCTAGAATGATTTTCCATCTCCTGAGGATAAGCCCTTTGCTAGGCCATACGTCCACCGCTTGGGATATGGCGCATATCCCAGGGCGCCCCGTTGGGCGTGCGCTTTTGCATTCCAGCGCCCTGGGAACCGCGGCCGAGAGGGTTCGTTTTTCCCTTTGGAAAAGGAGGATATCATGCGCGCAAGGTTCTCTTATTTTTTAATTTCCCTGGCCGTCCTGCTGGGGTTGTTGCTCTGCGGGCTGCTGGTTTCCGTGGCATGGTATCCCATCCCGGCGGCGGCCCTGCAAAGCCAAGACCTGTCCGGCCAGCCGGGCGAACGGGCCCAGGCGGCAAATTCCCTGGTGTTCGCCGGGGAGGCGGAGGACGGCTATTGGTGCCGGGTATATGACAAGCACCTGCTCTTTCCCCAGTACCGGCTGGCCCAGAGCCACGTTTTCCCCGAGCCCTTCCATATGGCCCACGGGACCCCCTGGTATGCCTTTGGGATCTCCTATGACAACGGGTTGGAGCTGGGGCAGGTGGAGTCCCGGGTGGGGCGTTCCTTGCTGGAAATGGGCGCGATGGTGGTGGGCATAGCCGCCATCGCCGCCGGGGTCTGGCGGCATCTGGCCGCCAAAAGGAAACAAAGCGCCTAAGTTCTTTCCAATGAAAAAAGGCCCCTTCGGGGGCCTTTTTCGTTGCGTCAAGCCTGGTCTTTGGCCTTGGCTTCGGCCTTGCGTTTTTCGTAGTCCTCCACCGCGGCCCGCACCGCCTCCTCCGCCAGCACGGAGCAGTGGATCTTTTGGGGCGGCAGGCCCTCCAGGGCCTCCACCACCGCCGCGTTGGACAGCTTCAGGGCTTCTTCCACGCTTTTGCCCTTGATCAGCTCCGTGGCCATGGAGCTGGTGGCGATGGCCGCGCCGCAGCCAAAGGTCTTAAAGCCAACGTCCTCAATGATGCCGTCGTCGTTCACCTTGATGAACATCTGCATGATGTCCCCGCACTTGGCGTTGCCCACCATGCCCACGCCGTTGGCGCCTTCCACTTCCCCCATATTCCGGGGATTGCTGAAATGATCCAATACTTTTTCCGTATACATGGGTATTCTCCTCTATTCGCCTTTATATAGGGGGCTCATGGCGCGCAGCCGCGCCACGGTCTTTTCCAATACGTCGATGGTGTAGTCGATATCCTCCTCTGTGGTCTCGTCCCCCAGGGTGAGCCGCACGGAACCGTGGGCGATCTCATGGGGCAGGCCCAGGGCCAGCAGCACATGGGAGGGGTCCAGGGAGCCGCTGGTGCAGGCGGAGCCTGAGCTGGCGGCAATGCCGTTCATATCCAGCATCAGCAGGATGGACTCCCCTTCAATATACTTGAAGCTGAAGTTTACGTTGTTGGGCAGCCGGTTGGTAGGGTGGCCGTTCAGCTTTACCTCGGAGATCCGCGCCTGGATCCCCGTCATCAGCCGGTCCCGCAGGGCCGTCATCTTGGCCCGGTTCTCCTCCAGCTGTTCCGTGGCCAGCTGGATGGCCGCCCCCAGCCCTACGATCCCCGCCACGTTTTCCGTGCCGGCCCGGCGCCCCTTTTCCTGGGCCCCGCCCATAATGTAGGACGGCAACCGGATGCCCTTGCGGCAATACAGGGCGCCAACCCCCTTGGGGCCGTGGAACTTATGAGCCGACAGGGACAGCATGTCGATGTGCATGGCCTGCACGTCCACCGGGATATGCCCCACCGCCTGCACCGCGTCCGTATGGAACAGCACGCCCTTTTCCTTGCACACGGCGCCGATCTCCTGGATGGGCATAATGGTGCCCACCTCGTTGTTGGCGAACATGATGGATACCAGGATGGTATCCGGCCGGATGGCCGCCGCCACCTGCTCCGCCGTGACCAGGCCGTCCTGATCCACCGGCAGATAGGTCACCGAATACCCCTGCTTTTCCAAATATTCACAGGTATGCAAAATGGCGTGATGCTCCACATTGGTGGTGATGATATGCTTGCCCTTATTCCTATACCGCTGGGCTACCCCCAACAATACGGTATTATCGCTCTCCGTGCCGCAGCCGGTAAAAATCACCTCGGAAGGGTCGCAATGTAGAGCCTTGGCCACCTGGTCCCGGGCCTTATCCAGCCCTTGCTTGGCCTCCCGGCCAAAGGCATGTACGCTGGAGGGATTGCCGTAATGCTGGGTAAAGTATGGCAGCATGGCCTCCAATACCCAGGGGGAAAGGGCGGTGGTCGCCGCATTGTCCAAATACACCTTTCTCATTCTGTTAACCTCGTACTTCCGTATGGTTTTCCAGCGTCTGGATGTGCAGGCGCTGCTGTTTGTAATCCTCCGCCATATCCGCCAGGGTGGTGGTATCCAGCACCTCGTCAATGCGGCGCTGGAGCTTGAGCCACAAAGGCCGGGCGCTGCAGGAGCACGCGTTGCCGCAGGAGACCCGGCTGGTGCCCACGCACTCCATCACTGCCGTGCTGCCTTCCAACGCTCGCAGCACATCCCCCACGTTGATTTCCGCAGGCGGCCGGGATAAGGAATACCCTCCTTGGGCCCCCCGCACGGAAACCACCAGACCCGCCCGCCGCAGCGCCGCGATCAGCTGCTCCAGATAGGCGTCGCTGATCCCTTGCAGGGCCGCCAGGGCGCTTGTGCTCACCATGCCGCCCCCATACCGTTCCGCCAGATCCACCATGGCCTTCAGGCCATACCTGGCCCGGGTAGACAGCTTCATGGTCACACCTCCAATTCCAAGCGGATCGCTTTGTTTTGTCGATCCTACTTTAGCATACCCGCTTTCCCTTGTCAAGAATCCATAGCAAATCAGTAGGAATTATTTTCTCCGCAAAAAAGGCTCCCTTTTTGGATGCAGGCGGGAGTAGGTGTAAATTCCGATAGGGGGTGGTGGGAGATAGTTTGTGGCATTGGCTCCGCATGGCCAGGGGCGGCCGCGCCCCTGGACCCCGGCTGGGGGCGGCTCCGCCCCCAGACCCCTGAGAAGTTGCGGAGCGTAAGTGGGGAGCGGAAGGGTGTGGGCCTCTCCCGGGATGCAAAGCGAGAAAGGGGCGCTTCTCCAAGGTCTGCGAATAGGGCGGCCGTGAAAACCAGCCTTCGGCTGGTTTCCAAAAGGCTTTTGGGGTATGGCGGTTTATGGGAGGGAAAAAGAATGGAGGGTAGGCGCGGGGGAACCGAGGGGAAGCTGGAAAATTGCAGCGGTTCCGGGCGGGGGTGTTGCGGGAAAGGATGGGCCGGGAGGGCGCAGGAGACCGCAGCGTCCCGGGGGGGCGGCGGGGGCGCAAAGCGCCCGCAAAGGCGCGGCCAGGGGCCTTGGCCCCCGGCCGCGCCTTTGGTTTTGGGGCCGGGCTTTGCCCGGCCCCAAAACGCCGCCGCCCCCCGGCGCGTAGCGGAGCGGGGAAGGAAGGGAGGAAGTACGCCCCATTTCGACGCCTTAGCCTTGCAATTCTTTGGGAAAATGGGTACAATAACTAGGCGGATAAATTTGTAAAAGGAATTGGTGTATGGAACAAGGAACGAAAACGCTGCAATTTGAACCGGTACGCCTGGAAATGCGGGAGCTGGTTCATCGGTATATCAAGCCCCTGCAGGTGGAAAATTCGGAGTATACCTTCCCCAGCCTTCTCATGTGGGGGCAGGGTGGATATATCCATATTGCCCAGGAAAAGGAAGTGTTGTATATTCTGTATACGTTTCCGCACCTGGATCCCTTCATGCTGGCGCCTCTGCCTCTGGACCCTGCGGATTATCCCCGGGCCATTGCCAGGGCGGCGGCGCACCTAAGGGGAATGGGCTATGCCCCTTCCTTCCGGGGAGTCGCCCAGGCATGGGCCCCCTATTTTGAGGCGGAGGGGTATGTGTTGGAGGAGGATCGGGACAATTTCGACTATGTATATAATATGGAGGATCTGCGCACCCTTACAGGGAAACGCTACCATGGGAAGCGGAACCATATCAACCAGTTCCTTTCCCAATATACCTATACCTATGAGCCGGTGACCCCGGCGCTGATCCCAGAATGCATGGAGGTCTATGAAAAATGGCTGGAGGGCCGGGATCTGGAGGTATTTGGCGTACGGGGAGAACGGGTGGCACTGGAGATCGGCTTTGCCCATATGCAGGAATTGGAACTGATCGGCGGGGCCATCCGCATGGACGGCAAGCTGCGGGCATTCAGCCTGGGGGAGCGGATCAGCCGGGATATGGCGGTGATCTACTTTGAAAAGGCGGATGCGGATGTTCCGGGGCTGTACCCCCTGATCAACCGGGAGTTTGTGGCTCACGCCTGGACGGAGGTGCGCTATATCAACCGGGAGGAGGACATGGGCCTGGAGGGCCTGCGCCGGGCGAAATTATCCTATTACCCGGCCTATTTGCTGAAAAAATATCGCGCCCGGTTCCCGGAATCTCCGCTGGTATAATGTTACAAAGCGTTAACAGAATGTTACAGGGATGGGGATTTCTTGACGGACAGCCTGCTTTAAGGTACAATCGTTGTAAACGGTGGCTTGGGCTTTGGCGCAAGCCGCGCTTTGGGAAAATCTATACATAAGGAAGGAAAAACAAAATGCCAAGTGACGCCCTCTCCGGCATCTCCAGTTTCATGAGCAGCGGCGGGCTGCTGATCATCCTGATGATCGGTATGTTCGCACTGATGATCATCCCCCAGCGCAAGCGTGAAAAGAAGATCAAGGACATGCTTGCCGCCATCAAGGTGGGGGATCGTGTACGCACCATCGGCGGTATTTACGGCACCGTCAGCGCCCTGCGGGATGATATCGTTACCCTGACCGTGGGCCCGGATAAGGTTCGCCTGGTATTTGCCCGGGGCGCCATCGCCAACGTGGAGAACGTGCCGGTGGAAGCCACCATGGATGACGGCGTGGCCGAAACCAAGTAAATCTCCCCTTGGGGGAGAAAGGCAGCCGGCTCATGCAGTTGCCGGCAGCAGCGAAAAATATATCCCTTGCGTTTATGGGAGGATTGGCGTAGCCATTCCTCCCTTTGCTATAGTTTGGGGGCTCATTTTGTAGGATCGGCGCGGATCCGGCGAAGGGCCGCATAGCCGGCCGGGCCGCCGCATATATATGGTTAGGAACCCAAATCATGGATATGCGGAGGTGGCCCATGCAAGCGACGCGCACTTTGGCCAGGCCGGCCAGAAAACCCCAGGCAAAACCCCGTCCCCCGGTGTTGGTCCTTTTGCGGGCCGCCCTGTGGGGGGTGCTGGCCAGCTTGGGCTTGGTGGTACTTTATGCGGTTGCCCTGCGGCAAAATTGGCTGGGTACGGATACCATGGGAGCGGCCACCACAGCCATCAAGGTGCTCTGTGCTGCCTTTGCCGGGCTCCTGGCCCGCCGGGCCACGGGCAGCCGGTATTGGCTTTGGGGGATGCTGGGCAGCGTCCTGTATAGCCTTTTGGCTTTTTTGCTCTTTTCTCTGCTCTCCCAGACCTTTATCCTGTCCCTGGCTATTCTATCGGATGTGGCTATGGCGGCGGCAGCCGGCCTGTTTGGAGTGCTGGTGTGGCAAATGTTCAAATAACCCTTGTAAGGCAATTGCCCGTCATGTATAATGTTATAGAAGTATGTTGGATTTGTTGGAGGATTTTTTTATGAAGCATATCGTTACCATCGAAAAGCCCTGCATCAACGCTTCTGCGAATACCGGCTGCGGCGAGTGCCAGGCTTCCTGCCAGTCTGCCTGCAAGACGTCCTGCACCGTGGCCAACCAGAAGTGCCAGAAGCAGGCTAAGTAAGGCGGGCGAAGCCCTGCCCATACGCGCAATGCCATGATGAGCAGTAATTTTGCATGAATTACTGCTTTTCCTTTGCTATTGGGCAGGCGACTGTCCCCGTTCCCGGGCCCGCTGCCATAAGAAAACGACCGAAGGGCGTCTTTGCCCGCCGGTGCTTTCTTATATCAGCGGGCGGGAAAAAAACGGCAGGCCGTCCGGCGCGCCTGCCCAAGGCGAGGAGAAAGAAAGAGGTCCCTGATTGATACACGCATTCCGATTTCATGACTATAACCTGATCCTGGACGTGGAGAGCGGCGCGCTGCACAGCGTGGATGAGCCGGCCTTTGCGGTGGTGCAGGCCCTGGAAAAGGGCTGGGATGTATACGCCCTGCCCTATCCGGAGCGGCAGATCCGGGAGATTGTGGAGGAAGTGGAGGCGCTGCGGGCGGCGGGCAGTATGGACGCCCCGGAGCCCGTGCCGCCCGAAGGCCAGGCGGGGGAGCAGGTGATCAAGTCCATGTGCCTCCATGTGGCCCACGATTGCAACCTGCGCTGCCGCTATTGCTTTGCGGATACCGGGGAGTTCCATGGCCCCCGGGGCCTGATGCCCCCGGCGGTGGCTTGCAAAGCCCTGGATTTTTTGATCGCCCATTCCGGCCGCCGGAAGCACCTGGAGGTGGACCTGTTCGGGGGCGAGCCCCTGATGAACATGGAGACCGTCCGGGCGGTGGTGCGCTATGGCCGGGAGCTGGAGAAACGCTTTGCTAAGCAGATCAATTTCACCATCACCACCAATGGCCTGGGGCTGAACGATGAGATCATCGATTTCCTCAACGAGGAGATGCACAACATCGTGCTGAGCCTGGACGGCCGGCCCCAGGTGCAGGACGCCATGCGGCCCACCGCCAACGGCAAGGGCTCCTACGACCTATGCCTGGCCAATATGAAAAAGCTGGTGGCCCGGCGGGGGGATAAGGAATACTACATCCGGGGTACCTTTACGGCGAAGAATTTGGATTTTACCCAGGATGTGAAGCATCTAAGGGCGCTGGGGTTTGAGCAGCTTTCCCTGGAGCCGGTGGTGCTGCCGGACGATAGCCCCTACGCCATTTTGGAATCCCATGTGCAAAGGGTATTGGAGGAGTACGATACCCTGGCGGATTACGTATTCGAAAGCCGGCAAAAGCCTGAGACTTGGTTGAATTTCTTCCACTTCATGGTGGATCTATCCGGGGGGCCCTGTCTGAAAAAGCGCATCGCCGGCTGCGGCGCCGGGGTGGAATATGTGGCGGTGACCCCGGAGGGGGATATTTATCCCTGCCATCAATTTGTGGGACAAACGGATATGAAGATGGGCAGCGTGCTGACAGGGGAGCTGGATACCCGGATCCGGGATCTGTTCCAAGGCTGTACCTTGCTGGATAAGCCGGAATGCCGGCGCTGCTGGGCCAAATATTTCTGTTCCGGCGGCTGCGCGGCCAACGCCTACCTGTATAACGGGGATATTCATAAGCCGTACCAGCGCACCTGCGAATTCCTGCGCAAGCGCACGGAGCTGGCCCTGGGCATCTACGCTTTGGAGCATATGGAATAGCCATGCTGCGCTTTGAGAAACTCCCCAGTGCCCCCCTGCCCAAGGAGCTGGAGCTCCCCCAGGGGATCTCCCCCCGGCTGGCCCGGATGCTCTATGCCCGGGGCGCCCGGACGGGGGAGGCCATGGAGGCCTTTTTGCACCCCTCGGCGGCCCAGCTATACGATCCCTTTTTGTTCCGGGATATGGACAAGGCTGTGGCCCGGCTCCGGGAGGCGGTGGACAAGGGGCAGCGGGTCTGCGTATACGGGGACTACGATGTGGACGGGGTGTGCGCCACGGCCATCATGCTGGGGGCCCTGGAACAGCTGGGAGCCCAGGCCTTTTACCACGTCCCCTCCCGGCACCGGGAGGGCTATGGCATGAACAAGGCGGCGGTGGAGGAGCTGGCCCAGGCGGGGACCCAATTGATCCTCACGGTGGACAACGGCATCAAGGCCCTGGAGGAGATCCGCCTGGCCCGGGAGCTGGGGATGGACGTGATCGTAACGGACCACCACCTGTGCGGGGACACCCTGCCGGAGGCGGCGGCCATCCTGTGCCATACCCTGCCGGGGAACCCCTATCCCAACCCGGACCTGTGCGGGGCGGGCACGGCCTATAAGCTGGCCTGTGCCCTGCTGGGGAAGGAGCGGGCAATGGGATTTTTGCCCCTGGTAGCCCTGGCTACCACCGCGGATGTGATGCCCCTTACCGGGGAAAACCGGGCCCTGGTGGCCCTGGGACTGGGGGCGCTGAACCGGGGGGAATGCTGCGTGGGCCTGCAGGCGTTGAACCGGGTGGCAAACCCAAAGGGGAGCCGGTTGACCGCCAGGGATTTGGCCTTCCGCTTCGCCCCCCGGCTGAACGCGGCAGGCCGGCTGGAGGATGCGGGCCAATGCGTGGAGCTGCTGCGCACCCGGGATAAAGCCTGGGCGGCGGAGATCGCGGAGGCGTTGGACAAGCTCAACAGCCAAAGGAAGGCGGAGGAAAACGCCATCATCCAGGATGTGGAGCGGATGCTGCAGGCGCAGGACCTGACGGAGCGGCGCAGCATCCTGCTGCAAAGCCCCGATTGGAACCCGGGGGTCATCGGCATTGCCGCGGCCCGGGTGGCGGAACGGTATTGGCGGCCCACCATGCTGTTTGCCCTGCGGGACGGGATGCTGACCGGATCGGCCAGGTCCATCCCGGGGGTGGATATTTATAAGGCCTTGGTGGCCAACGAGGGGCTATTTACCCGCTTTGGGGGCCACGCCTATGCGGCGGGGGCGTCCCTGCCGGCGGAATGCTTCCCTGCCCTGGTAAAGGGCGTGGAGGCGGCCTTGCAGGCCGGGGAACCCTGGGAGCGGTTTATCCCCTGCGCCCAATATGAGGAGACGGTGCGCCTGGGGGAGCTATCCTTGGCTATGGCGGAGGAGCTGTCCCGGCTGGAGCCCTTCGGGGAGGGGAACCCGGAGCCCGCCTTCCGCACGGACGGTGTGCTGCTGCGGAACGTGCGCAGGATCGGGGAAAACGGCAACCACCTGAAGGCCGTCGCCGTGCAGGGGGACAGCTACGGGGAAGTGGTGGCCTGGGGCATGGGTCACCGGTTCGACACCCTGCTCCAGCAGGAGCGCTGCGATATGATCTACACCCCCCAGCGCAACGACTGGAACGGCCAGAGCCTGCTGCAATTGCGGGCGGAGGTGCTGCGAGGCGGGGAGATCCAAGACCCGGCGGGCTATTTGGCCCAGCGGGCGGAGAAATTTGTGGATGCATTTTCCCAGAATATTTTGTATAATAAAGGGTGTGTCCAAGACGCGACAGAGGGCTTGGACGCCTATTTGGAAGACCAGTGGAAACACGCAAACGGCACCCTGGCCCTGTGCGTTACCCAGCAGGGCGCCCAGCGGCTGCTGACCATGCTGGGGAAAAGGGATCTGTTCGGCTGGGTGGATGTGGATTTTTACAAAAACCAGCCCGGCCCCTGTGCCTATGGAAGCGTGGTGCTGGCCCCCATCCTGGCGCAGCTGGACATCCGCCGCTACCGGCGGGTGGTATGCTATGACGGCGCCTGCCGGGGGATGGTGGAGAAGCTCCGGGCTCTTTCCCCCCATAGCGAGATCCTGTGCGGCGCCCTCCTGCCCCTGCCGGCCCTGTCCTTCACCCGGGAGGATATGGCGGCCTTTTACCGGATCTTCCGGAGCAGTGCCCGAAGGTTTTACAGCCGGGAGGAGCTGGCGGATCACCTGAGCATGATGGCGCAAAAGCCTCGCTATATGGCCTGCCTGGCGGTGGACATCATGCTGGAGCTGGGCTTTGCCCAGGGGGATAAGGCCATAGAGCCGGTGCCGGCGCCCGCCCAGCGGGATTTGATGGAAAGTGAGCTGTATGCGGCCATTGCCGCGTTACCCCAGTAATATCAGCAGGAGGAAAACCATGGATCTCAAGGATACCATTCGCACCATCCCGGATTTCCCAAAGGAGGGAATCCTCTTTCGGGACGTAACGACCCTGTTCAAAGATCCGGCCGCCTACCGGCAATTGATCGACGGCATTGTGGAGAGCCTGGGCGGCAAGCGGGTCGACCTGGTGGTGGGCCCGGAAGCCCGGGGCTTCGTGTTGGGCTCCGCCCTGGCCTATGCCTTGGGCGCGGGCTTTGTATTGGCCCGCAAGCCCGGCAAGTTGCCCTGCGATACCATCCGCCACGAGTATGCCCTGGAATATGGCACCGACGCCCTGGAGATCCATACGGACGCCATCCAGCCCGGTCAGAAGGTGCTGGTGGTGGACGATCTTTTGGCCACAGGCGGCACGGCCCTGGCTACCATACGCCTGGTGGAACAGGCGGGCGGCCAGGTGGTAGCCGCTCGATTTGCCATCGAGCTGGCCGACCTGGGCGGCCGAACCCTGCTGCGGGATTACGACGTGGACGCAGCGGTCAGCTATTGACGAAACGAGGGGGGAGAGATCAGCGGCAGCTCCGCTGGTCTCTCCCGTTGTATTTGTAGAGGATCGCCCGTATTCCCGCAGGATGTTTTTTAGGAGGTGTGGGCATGGAGCAAATGGAACAGAAGGAAAAGGCGCGCCTGGAGCTTGCCGTTGCGGCCCCTGTTCCCGCCGCAGCGGCGGCGGAGGCGCCGGAAAACGGCCAGGATGCCCTGGTGAACGCCTGCGCGCCCAAGTTCACCCCCGGGGAGATGGCGCTGCTGCAAAAGGCCATTGACTTTGCCAAGCAGACCCATGCGGACCAGAAGCGGGAAAGCGGGGAGCCCTATTACATCCATCCGGAGCAGGTGGCCATCATGCTCAGCGAAATGGGCATGGACAGCCATACGGTGATCGCGGGCCTGCTCCACGACGTGATCGAGGACGGCAAGGACGTGGACGCCCAGAAGCTGGCCAACCTGTTCGGCAAGGACATTGCGGAAATGGTGGATGGGGTCACCAAGCTGACCAAGACCGGCAACCGGGAGCTGGTGACCCGTGAGGAGGCCCAGGCGGAAAACCTGCGCAAGATGTTCCTGGCCATCGCCAAGGACGTGCGGGTGGTGATCATCAAGCTGGCGGACCGGCTCCACAACATGCGCACCCTGGAATATTGTTGCGAGGAAAAGCGCATCCGCAAGGCCAAGGAGACCCTGGAGGTTTACGCGCCCCTGGCCCACCGGTTCGGCATGGGGGCCATCAAGTGCGAGCTGGAAGACCTGTGCTTTATGTACATCTGGCCGGAGGAATACCGTAAGCTCAAGAGCGCCATCGCCCCCCAGCAGGCGGAGCACATGCGCACCCTGAACACGGTGATCGCCACCGTGGAGGAGCAGCTGGCCGCCTCCGGGATCGAGGCCCAGGTCAGCGGCCGGCCGAAGCATTTGTACAGCATCTACAAAAAGCTGGTCAAGCAGAACAAGGAGCTGGAGGAGATCTACGACCTGATCGCCGTGCGGGTCATCGTGAATACGGTCAAGGACTGCTACGCGGCCTTGGGCCTGATCCACAGCCTGTGGCGGCCGGTGCCGGGGCGGTTTAAGGACTATATCGCCATGCCTAAAACCAATATGTACCGCTCCATCCATACCACCCTGTTTTCCGGGGAGGGGAGCGGGATGCCCTTCGAGGTGCAGATCCGCACCCATGAAATGCACCGGGCGGCGGAATACGGCATCGCGGCCCACTGGATGTACAAGGAGGGCCGGGGCTCCCAAGACGACCTGGACAGCAAGCTGGCTTGGCTGCGGGAAGCCCTGGAGATGGAAAACTACAGCGATACCACCCGGGAGTTTGTGGAGAACATCCGCAAGGACTTCTTCAGCGACTACGTCTATGTGCTTACCCCCCAGGGCCGGATCATCGACCTGGTCACCGGCAGCACCCCCCTGGATTTCGCCTACCGCATCCACTCCAACGTGGGTAACCAGACCCAGCACGCCAAGGTGAACGGCGCCATTGTGCGGCTGGATTACAAGCTGAAAAACAACGACGTGGTGGAGATCATCACCTCCCCCAACGCCTCCCCCAGCCGGGACTGGCTCAAGATCGTCAAGACCCAGCAGGCCAAGGCCAAGATCCGCCAGTGGTTCAAAAAGGCCAACCGGGCGGAAAACGTCCAGCGGGGCAAGGAAATGATCGCCGAATCCCTCAAGCGCCAGGGTTATACCTTTGCGGAGGCGGCAAAAAGCGAATATTTTGCGGAGCTGCTCAAGCGGTTCAACATGAACGAGCCGGAGGACATTTATGCGGCCGTAGGCTATGGGGGCGTGACCACCGGCCAGGTGACCCACAAGCTATTGGAGCAGGTGCGCAAGGAGCGGCGGGAGGCCGCCCTGCGGGAGCGGCTGGAAAGCCTGGAGGCCGGGGACGGCCGGGCGCCGGAAAAATCCGGCCACAACGCCGGGGTCATCGTCCAGGGGAACGCGGATATGGCGGTGCGCTTTGCCCGCTGCTGCAGCCCCTTGCCCGGGGACGATATATTGGGCTATGTGACCCGGGGCCGGGGGGTGTCCATCCACCGGAAGGATTGCCCCAACATCGGGGACCTGATGCTGGACCCGGACCGGATCGTGGAGGCACGCTGGGCCGGGGACGCCAAGAGCTCCTATACCGCCTCCATCCAGGTGGAGGGCCAGGAGCGCACCGGCCTTTTGATGGAGGTATCCCAGGTGCTGGCCAATATGAACATCTCCATCGTGACCATGAGCGCCAAAACCGACAAAAACGACATCGTATGGGTCCAGCTTTCCTTCGACGTGGTGAGCGCGGAGCAGCTGGATAATATCCTCAAGAGCATCGGCAAGATCCGGGGGGTCAACCGGGTCTACCGGATCAATGTATAAGGTATGCGAGCGGTTATTCAACGGGTTTCAGAAGCAAGGGTGACCATCGGCCGGGATACCGTGGGCCAAATCGGCCGGGGGTATATGGTGCTGCTGGGCATCGAGGACGTGGATACGGAGCAGGATGCGGACTATATCTGCGATAAGATCATCGGCCTGCGGGTCTTTGAGGACGACCAGGGCAAGATGAACCGGGGCATCCTGGATGTGAACGGAGCGATCCTGCTGATCTCCCAGTTTACCCTCTACGGGGACGCCCGCCATGGCCGCAGGCCCAGCTTCATCAAGGCCGCCCGGCCGGAACAGGCCATCCCCCTTTACGAATACGCCATCCGGCGGCTGTCCCAGTCCGTGCCGGTGGAGACCGGCCGCTTTGGGGCGGAAATGCAGGTCGCCCTGGTGAACGACGGGCCGGTGACCATCCTCTTGGAAAGCAAACGGCTGTTTTGACCTTGCCTTATGGCGGGGCGCGAAGGGATAACTTGATTCTCCATAGAAAGGAAATGACCCATGACCATACATATTGAATGCCTTCATACAGGCCCCATGGGGGTCAACACCTATGTGGTATCCGGGGGCAACGAAGGCGAATGCTTTGTGGTGGACCCGGCGGATATCCGGCCCCGGGTGCTGCCCTTTTTGCAGGAGCGGGGCCTTACCTGCAAGGCGGTGCTGCTGACCCATTGCCATTATGACCACATCCTGGGAGTGGCCCGCTTGCAGCAGGCCGGCGCCAAGGTGTACATCGGCAAGCCGGACGCGGTGGGCCTCCACGACCCCGCCTTCAGCCTGGGCCGGGGCATCTATCCCGTGGAACCCTGCCAGGCGGATGTGGAGCTTTCAGGGGGCGAACAGATCGCCCCGGCGGGCATCCCCCTCCGGGTAGCCGCCACCCCCGGCCATACCCTGGGAGGCACCTGTTACATCTATGCCCCCGACCGGGTGATCTTCGTGGGGGATACCATCTTCCAGGAGAACGTGGGCCGCTGCGACCTGCCCGGCGGGAACCCGGCCACCCTACAGGCTTCCATTCGGCGGGAATTGTTTGACCTGGAGGGGGACTATAAGCTCCTGCCCGGCCATGGCGGCGCCACTACGCTGGAGCATGAGCGGCGCTACAACCCTTACATGAAGCTGGCGGCGGACCAATGGTAAGGCTCTATACCAACCGGCCGGGTTTTTTCAACGACATCGCCGAGGAGATCCGGCTGTTTTTCCCAGATCCTGAGGTGATCCCCCTGGAGGAGATCGGGCCCCTGGCTCCGGGGGAGGGGGAAGCCAGCGTGATCTTGGAGCTGGGGGAGACCTGGCAGGCCCATGCCAAGGCCGCCTACATGCAGGAGGGCAGCTTGCGCCAGACGGAATATACCTATGCCCATCCCCCGGTGGCGGGCAACGAACTGGTGCAAAAGCGGTATGAAAAACGCTGCGTGAAGATCGCCATGTTTCGGGCGCTGTGCAGGCTCTTTCCGGAAGCTAAGCTGCCCTGGGGCTCCCTGACGGGCATCCGGCCCACCCGGCTGCTCCGGGAACTGGTGGAGGGGGAGGGCCCCGAGGAAGCCAAGCGGATCATGCAGGAGGAATTCGACGTATCCCTGGACAAGCTGCGGCTGTGCGCGGAGATCAACGCCGCCCAGGCCCCGGTGCTGCGGGAGCAGACGCCCAGGGATCTGGACGTATACATCGGCATCCCCTTTTGCGCCACCCGGTGCCTTTATTGCTCTTTTCTGAGCCAGGTCCGGGGCCCCAAAACCGATATGGCGGCCTATCTAGCCGCCTTGCAGGCGGATATCCGCATGGGGGCCGCCTTGATGCGGGAGGCAGGCTATACCCTGCGGGCTATGTATGTGGGCGGGGGTACCCCTACCGTATTGACCCGAGACGAGCTGGCCCAGGTGCTGGAATGCGCCCTGGACGCCTATGGCGGCTACGGCAGAGAGCTGACGGTGGAGGCGGGAAGGCCGGATACTATCACCCGGGAAAAGTTGACCCTGATGCGGGATCTGGGCGTGGGCCGGATCTCCATCAATCCCCAAACCATGAATGAGAAAACCCTCGTCCGCATTGGACGCCAGCACACCCCGGCGGATATCCGGGCCTGTTATGCCATGGCTCGGGAAATCGGATTTGCCAGCATCAATATGGACCTGATCGCCGGCCTGCCTGGGGAGGACGTTGCGGATATGGCCCGCACCCTGGAGGAGATCCAACGCATGGCCCCGGAAAACCTGACGGTGCACACCTTGGCCATCAAGCGTTCCTCCGGCTTGAAAGCCCATCTGGCGGAATACCCCCTGCCAGCGCCCCAGACGGTGGAGCAGATGGTGGGCATGGGCCGTTTGACGGCTGCCCGGATGGGCCTGATCCCCTACTATATGTACCGGCAAAAGTATATGCGGGGAAATTTGGAAAACGTGGGCTATGCCAAGCCCAAGGCCATTTGCTTGTACAATGTGGATATGATGGAGGAGACCACCTCCATCCTGGCCCATGGGGCCGGGGCCATGAGCAAGCGCATCTTCGGCGGGGAGCGCCGGGTGGAGCGGATCCCCAATCCCAAGGACATCGAAACCTATATCGCAAAGCTATCCACCGTGAACCAGCAAAAGCGCAGCCTGTTCGGCCTGGAATAGGCCGCGGGGAACCCTAACTGTCTCTTATACACATCTGACGCTGCCGACGATC
>OJRG01000691.1_pt1 | contig 16572 bp, 16 predicted proteins | sample 1599121 | NCBI WGS metagenome assembly OJRG01 (sample SAMN03922528, study PRJEB24848) | human gut metagenome | isolation source: stool sample | host: Homo sapiens | place: Germany | collected 2010-05
TACACAGAGTAGATCGTCGGCAGCGTCAGATGTGTATAAGAGACAGGTATCAGGCCGTCATATTGCGCCTTTCATAGAGAATCGCGCGGCAAAAAAAGCACGCCTCCCCGGCAGGGGAGGCGTGTTGTCATTCCTTTTCTTCTTCCTCTTCAACAGGAGGGAGCTTTTTTATTTCCACCTCGGCGACGCGGCGGCTGTCCACTGAGAGGACGGTGAAGCTGAGGCCGTCAAAGCTGAAGCTGTCTCCGGGCTTGGGGATGCGGCCGAGCTGTTCCATGACCCAGCCGCTGAGAGTGACGCTTTCACTCTCGCAGGCGATGTCGAAGCGCTCGAACACCTCGTCCAGTTCAGCCGAGCCGCTTACGCGATAGCTGTCCTCACCGGTTTGCCTGAGCTCTTCCACGACCTCGTCGTGTTCATCCCAGATGTCGCCAACCAGCTCTTCCAGGATGTCCTCCATAGTTACGATGCCCAAAGTACCGCCGTACTCATCCGTGACGACTGCCATGTGTGCCTTGGCCCTTTGCAGAGTCTTGAGCAGGGCGCTTATTTTGATGCTGGGCGGGACGTACACAGGCTGAGACATGATGGCGGCGAGTCCGCCGTCCGCTATGCCGCGGTCATAGAAATCCTTCTGGTGAACAACGCCGACTATGTTGTCTATGCTGCCGTCGTAAACAGGCAGGCGTGAAAAGCGCGAGCTGCGGAAGGCGGCCGCGACGGTCTCCTCGTCCGCGTCGAGCTGGACAGCCACAAGGTCCACGCGAGGGGTGAGCACGTCGCCGGCCTCCTGCTCAGTGAATTCAAGCGCGCTGCGCAGCAGTTCGACCTCGTCGCTGTCTATGCCGCCGCCCTCTCCTGCCTCGTCCACGATGACAGAGAGCTCCTCCTGCGTCATGCTCCGGTCGCCCTTCACGCGGAAGAGTTTGGCGACGAGCTTTTTCCAGAGCCCGAAAACCCAGCTCAGGGGCATCAGCACCCACATGAACACGCGCAGCAGCGGCGCAGAGAAGCGCGCGAAGCTCTCCGGCGCCTCCTTGGCGACGCTTTTCGGGGTTATTTCGCCAAAAATAAGCACAACAACGGTCACAACGACGGTGGATACCGAGGCGCCCTTGTCCGAGTCGTTCAGCAGTCTGATAAATGTGACCGTACCGATGGACGACGCCGCGATGTTGACTATGTTGTTGCCGATGAGCAGGGTGGAGAGCAGCTTGTCAAAATCCGAGACGAGCTTCAGCACCTCTGCGGAGCGCTTGTCGCCCCTGTCGGCCTCCGCCTTCAGGCGCGCACGGTTGAGCGATGAGAACGCTGTCTCTGTGGCTGAGAAATACGCCGAGAACAGCACCAGGACCGCCATTATGACGATGCTTGTAAGATAATCCATAGTTTATGTATGACCTCCAAAAATCATATCTATACGGATGAAAGCCATTTCAGGGCGCAAAAAAGCGCACCTGTGCCCGGCTTGGGTACAGATATGCGCAACATATGGCGGTCACAGCAGGGGTATGCCAGTTTCCGTCGCTACTATCGCTGTCCTCCATGGGACCGGGCTCGCTCCTTTCCTGATTCCGCGCCTGGGCGCAGTCAATAGCGGGATTATACACCACTAATAGCGCTTTGTCAACCGCACGCGCGGCGAATATGCAGTTATTGCCATGCGGAGAGTGATATGACGAGTTCAGAGAAAAACTAAAAATCAGCATAAAAGCTGAGGGAGGCGGCGAGAGAACGCCGGTCAAATTTGCTGCGGCAGAGCTTATGGGATTGTTAATAATGCTGAATTAATGGCAATCAGCACAAAGCGGGCTTCGACGCTTTGTAGATATTGTGTTATGAAGATTAAAAAATATAGAATAACAAAAGCGCTTGAGCTAATTCTCAAGTGTGAATATTGAAGTTAAAATTGAATCAGAAAAGGGCGAAAGCCACGTGTATTTAAAAAGTTTGTATGCAGAACATGTCCACATGGGCGAGGTCGTCTCCGAGGCTGAGCGCATCGAAAACCCCGTCTACTGCGAGATGATAGCCGGGCGCGTGACGAATCTGGCTGACTGCACCACTGAGATGGACATCTCCGGCGACAACCGCTCCGTCGCTGCGGGCGTGCTGACCGACGACCCGAACGTGCGTGTTATCATTGCGTATAACTCCCTTGTTTCCACGGCCGGCAGCCAGTACATAATGGACACCTATCCAGAGAATGAGCAGGATGAGTTTGCCTTCTTCTCCGGCGGAGTAATGGGCGACGAGTACGAATACCTAATAGGCGCCGTGTCCGAGACTTCCGGCGCCAAGAGCGTGTTCCGCGGTGCCTGCCAGTTCGGTGGCGGCGACGCGGCGGCCACCCTGGCGAACCTTGCCTATAACGTCATGTTTGGTGAGGCCGGCGTGGACTACGGCAAGTCCAACCCCAACAGCATCGGCCTGTATTTCCCGATAGACGCGGAGCTGAACGGCGGCAACGCGGCCCTCGTCTGCTTTGACACCTCGCCCCACATTGAGAGCTTCACCTATGAAGAAGTGCTTGCCCGCGAAAACCTGATGGTCTACTGGGATGAGCAGAACGAGAGCTTCCCCGCACGCACTCAGAAGGCGGGGGAGGTGGTGCTCGAAGCGCGCGACCTCACCGGCAACAGCGCCCTTGCGGAGAAATACCGCGGCGAGCTGAGGATAAAGGTCCCGGGTGTAAAGCAGATGGTGGTGAATCTCTCCGGAGGCAATCAGCAGAAGGTAGCCCTAGCAAAAGCCCTGGCCGCCGACCCGGACATCATCATCTTCGACGAGCCGACAAAGGGCATAGACGTCGGCGCAAAGCAGGAGATCTACCAGCTTATGAACGACCTAGTGGAGAGCGGCAAGGCCATCATAATGGTTTCCTCGGATATGGAGGAGATACTGGGCATGTCAGACCGCATAATCGTCCTGCATGAGGGCCTGGTGTCGGGTGAGCTCATGCGCGGCGAGTTCAGCCAGGAGCGGGTGTTGCAGCTGGCTTCGGGCGTCTGAGGGAGGTACGCAGCACATGAACGAAAACAATAAAGGCAGCAGCCTCAAGGCCGCAGGCCGATATCTGTATCAGGAAGGCACGGTATACATCATACTCGTTGCGCTCATCATCTTTTTCTCGATTTTCAACCCCAAGTTCCTCTCATCCCGCAATCTCTATAATCTCATCACTCAGAGCACCTATATACTCATCGCGGGTATGGGCATCTGCTTTGTAATGATCAGCGGCGGCATTGACCTCTCCGTCGGTTATCAGATGGCCGTCTGTGGCTGCGTCGCGGCGATCATCATGCTGGAGACGACGCTGCCTTTCTGGGTAGTCTGGCCGGTCTGCATCGTGCTGGGCTTCCTCATGGGTACGCTCAACGGCCTTATCGCTTCCAAGCTCAAGCTGTTTCCGCTTGTCGTGACAATAGCCACAAGCGAGGTGTTCAAGGGCATTGCCTATACGATAACCTCATCGAAATCCTACTCCGGTATGCCGGACGCCTTCCGTGCGCTTTACAAGACGAAACTACTCGGTCTCCCGCTGGACGTCTACCTCGCAATTCTCGTCGTCGCCGCCACCTGGATAGTGTTGAACAAGACCCACTTCGGCCGCGACGTGCTGGCCGTCGGCGGCAACAAGGAGTGCGCAAGGCTCTCCGGGATCCGCTCGGACCTGGTTCAGACCCTCTGCTTTGCGCTGACCGGCGCCATTTTTGCCATTGTCACCCTGGACATGCTCGCCCAGCAGAACCAGACCTCCGCCACTACCGGCCCGGGTACTGAGATAACCTGCCTGACTGCGGCGATAATCGGCGGCATCAGCATGATGGGCGGCAAGGGCAACGTCGTTGGCATGGTCGCTGGCATCTTCGTCATGCAGATGATAGCCAACGGCATGCAGCTGGCGGGCTGGGGGACCTATACCCAGTACATCGTCAAGGGCGTCATTCTTCTGTTGGCCATAGGTTTGATGCCATCAAAAACTATCCCAAGCCTGTCGTGCGCATACACAAGGACAAGGTCGGCGCCGGCAAGGCCTCCTGAGGGGGGGGTGGGTCCCATGAATGAGCCTAAAACCTCGCCCGGCCTTGGCGCGCCGCCACCGGGCTGGACTCAGCCCACGGCAGATATCAGCTGGGTACGACGGAAGTACCTTGACATTCCATATGCAGGGCAGAGCCTGAACCAGCGGCTAGACATCTATCTGCCGCAAGAGGGGGAGGGGCCGTTCCCTCTGCTCATACACGTCCACGGCGGCGGCTTCGCCTTTGGCGACAAGCGCGACGACCACATGAACGCCTACCTAAAGGCCCTTGGCTGGGGCTGGGCCGCCGCTTCTGTGGAGTACCGCCTGAGCGGCGAAGCGCCCTTCCCGGCAGCCGTGCTGGACTATAGTGAAGCTACCAAGAAATCCCGCCAGAAGATGTACGAGGAAGCCGCAGCCGGAAATCCCGAAGCCCAAGCCCGGTATGAAAACTTCCTTGCTGCAAGGCGGGAGAACTACCACAAAAAGAAGCAGGACGAGAAAGGAGAACAAATCGCATGAGAAGATTGATTGACAACGGGAACCGCCCTATTACCCCGAAGCCCCATATCGGCCACTATGGGAGGCTGCGGAAAGCCTATCTGGAACAATACCGCCACCGCCTTTATACCGCCCTTGTAGCCAGCGAGAAGCTATACCCCCACCTTGAGGAAACAGACCGGGCGGCGCGGGATATGCTGGACTACCTCATGCCCCGCCTTGCCAGAGAAGCGGGAGCCACCGAAGCCCTCAAAGCCGCCGACCCAATGAAATGGGTAGGTTTGATGAACAACTGCAAGGCGAGAGCCGAGGAAATCGTAATGCATGAGCTAATCTATGTTTAACGGTCAAGAGCCGGAAAAAACAGAAATCTTGCGATAACAGCCGCCCCGACGATACATTCCCCGTCCGGGCGGTTTTTATCGTCAAAAACGCCGTTTTCTCCAAGTCAAGAGCCGGAGAAAACACCCGAAAAATGCCCCTATTGCGTAACAGGGGCGCAGAAAGGAGCTTGCATGAGAACAGGGCTTACCAAGCAGGAAAAGACCACCGATATTTGCTTTGACGAGAAAGACCCACTTATCCATATCCGCACCCACAACACCGCCTTGAAAAAGCGTCTGCTTGCATACAGCCGCCGTTATCCGGCGATCTGCCAGCAGACCGACGCAGACCCGGAAACGGGCTGCATGGAGTTTGACATTGAGAAAGGCCGCTTCTCTTTCCGTCTGACCGCCCCATACAGCGAGGAACGGCTAGAAGCGGCGCGACGATATGCTAGGGAAAGCAACGCCGCCGATAGGCTGAAATGATGTGGATTTGTTCACAGGTTTATTGTATAATTAAAAAAACGTTTATTAAGCTACAAAATCCGTGAATGTCCAGCCATTCGCTGTTTATGGGGAGGACTTTTTCACGCCGCTTAGATAAAATAATGCCATAAAATACGGAGGTGAACCGCATGGATATGATAAAGATCGGCAAGTTCATTGCTGAATTGAGGAAAGAAAACGGCTACACGCAGGAACAGCTTGCGGAAAAGCTCGGTGTCACGGGAAAGACCGTTTCGCGCTGGGAAACAGGCACTTATCTGCCGCCGATTGAAAAATTACAGCAGATTAGTATTCTCTATTCTGTTTCCATGAACGACATCCTCAATGGAGAACAGATCGGCAGCGAAGAATATCCGCAAAAGGCAGATGAAAACCTAGTTGCAGTTATTGAAAATGAAAAAAGGGCATCTGCAAAACGGGACTTTGCTTTTCTTGCAGGAATAACAGCTTTTTTGCTGACAATGTTCGCTGTCATTTATTTTGCGGTGGATTTTGCAAGCATGAGTGATCGGGAATTCAGAACAACAGCGATTGGAGTTATTTTTGTGCTTGCGGCGATTTCATTGCTTACGATTTGGATTAGACAGCTCCGAAATAATAAGATGTACCTTGCTCTGTTTATTCTGAGCGTTGTTATATGTGTGATGTGGCTGACATGGATTGTTGTTCGCAAATATTATTCTGGTTTCTTTGCAGCGCCCACTTTGGTATTTGCAATGTATACTTCCTATAAGGCTTATCGGGAAGCCAAAGTAAAAAAGGAAAACGCAGAGAATGAAAAAGCATAGCAGCAGAAAAAGACTTAGAGCGTATCTGAAAAGTAAACTTTCCGCTGTATGCAGCTATTACACTACTAATCTCTCTTGAGTTCCTGCACATTTTTAGTCATTAAGAAGATTAATTTTCTTTTAGATAAGATACAAGAGAAATAAATCCCAGTTTATCGAACAGCACACACTAAAACTAAATAAACCACCCACAAAGGACAGCTGAGAAAATTGACTGACCTTTTTCCATGCCAACAGGCAAAAAGGAGTGACTACCCATGACAAAACCGAGAGAGAAAACCCGCGAGGAAGTGACCATCAAGATTGAGGACGGGAAGAAGAAAATCCGGCAGCTTGAGAACCGGGAAAAGGTGTTGCGGCAAAAGCTGTCCCAAGAGGAACGCCGGACGCGCAGCCACCGGCTGATCGTCCGGGGCGCGGCCTTTGAGAGTATTGTGCCGGAAGCCAAGACCATGACCGACGAGGAAGCCACAGCACTTCTCCGGCTTGCCTTGACGAGTGAACCAGCGCGGGAGTTTTTGAGAAAACGAGCCGAAGCCGGGAACGCCCAGCTTGCCAGAGAGATTGACGCAGCACTCCCCATAGAATTATCCAGAGAGGAACAGATCCGGCTTGTCCGGGAATACTGATGCTCCGCCCGCCTAAGGGCGTTGACGCGCCGCACTTTGAACCGCCCATGCTGCCCGTCAAGGGCACGGACAAGCGCGCCTGGCTAAACTGGGACGGTGAGAGGGCACATATCAGTGGAATAGACGACTACGTCCTTAACCACCGTCGCCGCATGAAGCCCTGCACCTCCTTCGATAAACTCAGCCGCGACAGCGGCGAGAACGAAGAATTTGGCTCCCCGGAGCAGAACCTGCGCCATTTCAGCCGCGATGCTGCAGAAGCGCTCTCAGAAATGTCTGCAGAATATCCCGAGGCAAAAGCGCTTGCCGCAGAATACGCCCGCGACATAGCGCAGCCGGGCCTCGAGGACATTGTGCGGCTCATAGACCCCTACAGCTATATCGGCCAGCCCGGCAGCAAGCAGGCTCGGAGCCTCCGCATAAGAGTAGGCGCCCGAGACGCCGACACCTCACCGATGATAGGCTTGACCCTGGCGCTCAGCCTGAGCGCCGCAGGCATAGACACCGACTACGCTCTGGTCTGGGACCAGCCTCACAGCGAAGCCGACTACCCCGGCGAAGTCTGTGACTGGATAGACTCACTGAGCAAATAAAACACAGGCCCCGAATACTCGGGGCCTGTGTTTTTAATTAATTCAGGCTCAGTTGCAGGTGAGCCAGCCGCCGTCGGTGGGCAGAACCACGCCGTTTATGTACTTTGCCTCGTCGGAGCAGAGGTAAACCATAGCCCAGGCGGAGTCCTCGGGCATACCCAGGGTGGGGAAGGGGGTAACGCTCTTGAACCAGGCGCTGGTGCGAGGGTCCTCGTACAGATAGGCCGTCTTGGGCGTCCAGACAAAGTTGGGCGCGAGGCAGTTGAAGCGGATGCCGGTCTTCGGGCTGACCTTCTTGACCATGTTCAGCGTTCCGTTCTGGATGGCGGCCTTGGATATGGGGTAGCTGCTGAAGCCGCTGCCGTTCCAGGAGAGGGCGGTGGAGGAGGAGAAGTTGAGGAAGTTGCCGCGGATCTCGTTGTCGATCATGTACTTGAGCACGGTCTGGTAGGAGTGCAGGACGGCGTCGAGGTTCATATCGAGCACCGCGTGCAGCTTTTCCACGGTGAGCGTATCCCAGTCACCCGCATACTCGCCGACGGCAAAGCGGGCAGCGCCGTTTACGCAGATATCGACCGTGCCGTAGTTTTCGAGGGCGGTGGCGAGCAGCTTGTCCCAGGTCTCGCGCTGGGAGGCATCGCCGACAACGGCGACGGCCTGGCCGCCGGCGGCCACTATCTCGGCGCACTTTTCCTCGACATGGGGGTCAATGTCGCACATCACGATTTTCGCGCCCTCCTGGCAGAAGAGCTCGCTGGCCTTGCCGCAGATGCCGCCGTCGGCGCCGGTGATTATAGCAACTTTATTGAGAAGACGATTCATTTGTATTTCCTCCTTATCAGCCCTTATTGCGGTTCTTTATGCAGCGAAGCTGGTTTTCCATGACGCCGTAGGACAGGCGAACATAGGAGATGCGCCACACGCCATCGCTGCACTTGAGCATGTCGTCAACATAGAAGCCCCAGCCAGCGTAGACTTCTCCGTTGTCCTTGTAGGTGTGCCTGTCGTTCATGCGGGTGAGGACGCGGGCGTGGGTATCGTCTATGAACTGAACGATTTGGTTGTGACCGAAGTGCATGGGGACCATGTTCTCCTGCGGCCCGATCGACCACTGATTGAGGCCAACCTGCTCGTCAGGCGTGAGGTGCTTTTCACCGGCGCCCATGCTCACGCGGAAGCCCTCGGGGGCCTCGTCCGTGTAGACATCCTTGAAGACCTCCCAGTCGTTGAGGTCGTTGGCCCAGAAATAGCGCGCCTTGGTAGCAAGGATGGCGGGGATCTCCGCAAGCTGCTCCGGAGTATACGGACGGACGTCGCGTATGATCTCACGGGCCAGGGCGAGGGTCTCCTCGTTGTAAGGAATGGTGATGTTCTGCATGGCGATTTCCTTTCTATATGATATTTTGTTGCGCTCAGATGGAGGCTACGGCCTCATAGGCCTCAGTGGTGGCGGCCAGAATGTTGCGGCACTTGGAGCTGTCGCCAACGGGGATGACGCGGCATATGTCGGAGAGCTCCTCGCCTCTGGAGGCGTCGGGAGCCCAGCCCATGGCCAGTAGAACGGTGTCGCAGTCGATGTGCCGCTTGCCCTCGGCAGTCTCTACAACAATACCCTCGGCGTCCACCTCAACGAGCTTTGTGCCTGTGAGATAGGTTCCGGTTCCTGCGGCCATGAGTTCCTTGAGTACATTCGCGTTCTGAACAAAGGGCGGGTCGGGCATGAGCTTGTCGGCCATTTCAACCACGGTCACGTCATGGCCGACGGTGTTGAAGTGAATAGCTGCCTCTATACCAACCTGTCCGCCGCCGATTATTGCAAGGTGTTTTCCAAGCGGCACGTAGTTGCGCAGGGCTTCCTCGCAGGAATAGACATTGCTGCGGTCGAGGCCAGGTATGCTCTTCGGGCGCACAACGTCGCCGCCGGCAGCCCATATTAGCACGTCGGGCGCAAACTCCGTCACAGTCTCGCGGTTGGCCTCCTTGAAGAAGCGGACGGGTACGCCGGCCTTGATGAGCTGGACGTTGTAGTAATTCGGTAGGCGGAGCATGTCGGCCTTCATGTACGGAGCGGAGGCCGCAAGTGTCTTGCCGCCGATGGTTCCGCTGCGTTCCCAAAGCTCGACCTCATGACCGGCCTGCTTGGCAAGCAGCGCCGCAGTGCAGCCGCCGGGGCCGCCGCCGACCACCAGAACGCGCTTCGGCGTCTCTGCGACGGGGGCCTTGCGCTCGTCCTCGAAACCGGCATAGGGGTTCAGCGCACACCTGAGATGCACACCCTTGAGTACACTGCCTATGCAGCCTTCGTTGCAGGAAATGCAGGGGAGGATATCTTCTGGTCTGCCCTCTGCGAGCTTGTTCGGCATGTCGGGGTCGGCAATGAGGCCGCGGCCGATCACGGCGTAGTCGCAAATGCCGTCGCGCAGGGCGGCGGAGGCCTTCTCGTAGTTGGAGAGGCGGCCGTGGGTCAGCACGGGGATGGAGACGGCCTCGCGCACGGCCTTGGCGCTGTGCAGCTGCAAAACGGCCTCCTGATAGAACACCGCGGGCATGGAGAGCTGCCACTTCTCATAACAGCCCGCGTCCACGTGGAGGGCGTTCACGCCGTTCTCCTCGAGGTATTTGGCCAGCTCCAGGCCCTCGGGCAGCTGGCGGAAGCCGGGGTAGGGCACGCCGTGGTCGGGGCAGAACTTGACGAGGATGGGCGTGTCCTCGCCCGCGCACCTGCGCACGGCCGCGATCTGCTCGAGCAGGAAGGTGGCGCGGCCCTTGACGTCGCCGCCGTATTTGTCGGTGCGGGTGTTCCAGGCGGCGGTCAGGAACTGGTCGTTCAGGTAGCCGCCGTAGGCGTGCATCTCAAAGGCGTCCGCCCCGGCTGCGGCGCAGAGCCTAGCGGAGCGCTCGGTCTCCGCGATGAGGCGCTCTATCTCCTCAACGCTCAGCTCGTGACACTTGACGTTGGGCGCGTAGAGCCAGCCGCAGGCCGAGGCGCTTATCGGCACGGGGTAGAGCTTGCTGGGCCCGGCCATGCGCCCGCAGCCAGGCATGAGCTGGACGCAGACCTTGCACCCGACCTCGTGCGCGCGGTCGCATATCTCCTTGAAATACTTGAAGTTGTCCTCGTTGATGACCAGGGAAGCGCTGGTGTCCTCAAAGTAGTCCGTAACGGTCATGTTGACCAGTATCATAGCGGCTCCGCCGCGAGCGCGAGCCGCGAAGTACTCCACGGCTTTTCGGTTTATATCACCGAAATGTGGCCCCATTGGCGCCATGATGATGCGGTTTTTGAGTTTCAGCGAGCCAATCTCGCCAGAGGTCATAAGATTCAGCATTACGTTCTCTCCTTATAAGTGTATTGAAAACTGACTCAAGCGCGAAGTTTTTTAGCAGAGGAGAGCGCCATGAAGGTGCTCACGGCTATGAGAGCATAGGCGGCCATGCAAACGTACCAAGCCAGCTGATAGTTTCCAAGCGCGTCACGCAGTCCGGAAGTGAGCATGGGTCCGACCATGCACCCAGCCATAAAGGCCGTGTTGCCAAGCCCGTAAATAGGGCCGAAATCCTTGTGCCCGAAGCATATTCCAGTGAGCAGCGGGGGAGCGAGGGAAGCAATGGCGGCTCCAAAAGGCAGGAGCACCATGGACGCGTAGCTGGACCACTCGCCAAGGCCCGGCACCAACACAAGGAACACGAGGGCGCCGATTCCGAGAATCGCCGTAATAAGAGAGCCGCGGCCAAGCCCCAGTTTGTCGATTATAGGTCCGACAATGAGTTTCGCCGCTATACCGACGCCGCTGTATACGGCGAATACAGGCGCATAGTCAATGCCGTTTTCGATGAGATAGGTAGGAATCTGCGTAGCAACGCCGGCGGCGACTATGCCGCAGCACACAAGGCAAAGCACGTAGAGCCAGAAGGCGCCGGTTTTGACGGCCTCGCCGCGGCTCAGCCCGGCCCAGCCGGAGGAAGCTGCAGCGCTCTTAGCGGCGTTTTCAGTTACGCCGGACCTCCTATAGGGTTCAAGCCCCATATCTTCGGGAGCCTTTCGAACAAACAGCAGCACGAGCAGCGCAGTACCGAATACTATGGCTGCGGTCACGCGGAAGCCGACTCGCCAGCCCATATTCTCAATGATGCCCGACGCCAGCCCGGAGAAGAGCACACCGCCAAGGCCGGAGCCGGTGAAAACAATGCTGGTTACCAGGGCCTTTTTGTCCACAAACCAGCGGGAAATTATGTAGTTTATAGGTACATAGGTCATTGCCGAGAGCGAAAAGTTTGCTACAAAAAAAGTTATGTACAGCTGCCAAAGGCTCGTGATGTAGCTTTGTGCCAGCATTGCCAGCGCTGCAACCGCGCCGCCAATGAACATCCAGAGCTTGGTGTTGCCTTTGGTCACAAATCCGGCGGCAAACAGACTGAAGACCATTCCGGCAATTGTAGAGGCGATGTTAGAGATGTTGAACTCAACATAGCTGCTTCCAAACTCGGTGCAAATGGGGACTTGGTAGTAGGAGTAGAAGTTGCTGATGAAAACCATTGGCAGCATCGTTACCAGGAACAGCGTTATAACAACGACCCAGCCGTAAAAGAATTTCCCACCTCGTTTTGCTTGCATTTTTATCCTCCTTGCGCGGAGCGGTACCCCGCCGCCGCAGCGTATTTTGACCTTGGGGCGGCCGGCTCGTCCCTGGTCTATGTCTGTTAAAAGGTTATCAGATTAAATGACTTGCCACAAATGAAAGAGAATGACAAAAGGTGCCGCCATTGCCTGCAAGTGCTTAAAATTGCAGCAACATGAATCAATGATAATACACAATTTAATATCAAAGTATCCGGCAATACGCCCGCTGTAAGACTTGTAATCTCAGATAGAAATGTTTATAATCAATAAATAGTTAAACAATTAGCATTATATCTTTCGGAGGGTCGGAGGACGCCATGACGTTTGGTCAAACATTGAAGCAATTATTGACCCTGAGCGGCATCAAGTCCGCGCACCTGGCGGACGCACTTGGATATGACACGAGCTATATAAGCCGCTGGGTAAACGATATCAAGTTGCCGTCGCTAAAGAACAATGAAGACCTGTTTTCTAAAATATCCTGCACGATAGTAGACGGCAGCGATGAGGCCGCGATAGAGCGGCTCTGTCTGGCGTGCGGCTCCGAGCACGCCTGGCTTGAGGAGTCGCTTGAAGCGGCGCTGAAGACCGCATACGACAATGCGAGCAAGCAGGCACAGGGGCCGAGCCTGACCCCAAACGCCTTGCTGCTGATGGGAGGCAGGCTTCCAGAGCTCACATCCGTGTTTGCCGACGCCATCATTCGCTCAGCGGAGGAGAAAGGCAGCGGCTCGGTAAACGTCACCGTTAACGTCCCGCTGCACATTTACAGCAACCGCAACATGGATTTTTGGCAGGACATACTGGCAAACCCCAAGGTCGGCGGAAACCTGTCTATAACAGTCGAGCAAGTTGTAGAGATGTCCTCTTTTGAGGCAAATATAGACAGCTACTGCGCCGCGATAATGACGCTGTTGCGCTTTGACAAGGGCGTGCGCTACGAGTTTCTGCTTGGTGACACCGTATCAAACGCTGGCTGCAGCTTTATAACTATAGAGAATACCCTCGTTTGTAACGTTCTCGAAAACTGGCTGACGCACGAGGAGGATCTTTTGATATGTTCAGACCCTGGCGTTGTGCGTCAACTGAGCTCAAAGCTCAGCAGTGCGCTGAAATTTTTTCAGCCGCTCATCAGCTATTCGGATAAAGACAACCTGGAGTCTAGTCATTTCCTGTATGACTTTGTCATGTCCGGCTCTCTGCGATATTTACTCACTGTTATGCACCCGATATATATGGATGACGACTTTCTAGCCAAGCTTGCCGCACGCTACCTTACCGACCCGCCTGACAGCGACTTTCACAAATATTTCAATAGCCTCTGCTCTAACATGGAGCGCGAGGTAATACTATACCGCACCGCGCTGCTTGAGTACATCTACAGTGGGCGCATCTATCTCTTCGGACGTGAGATGCAGTTGGATAAAGCGGACCGCACGGCGCATTTAAAGCAGCTGTTGGAGAACATACGCTCAGGAGCGTGCACGCTGAAAATTCTCAATGACGACAACCCGCTGCTCTGCCGCAAGGATGCGCGGTTGTCGGTATACCTGAGCCGTAGCGCGGGCTTTATGGCTTCAAACGAAAGCGACTGGTACTCCTCCTTCCGCTTCTGCTCGCACAGGGTTGTGGAGCTGTTCAACACCTTTTTCACTCACCTGTGGCAGCTGGATGACGAATATTTGCTGACAGGTTCTGACGCTGAGGACTTTATTCAACGCGGCCTTATGCTTATGTAAGGCGTGAACGCCATTAAAACTGAGAAAGCGCCGGCCTTGGGCCGGCGCTTTTTAAACAGCAGCTTATCTGTCGAAAGCGGGATTAATTGCGTATACGTTTTTCTGGTCAAGCTTCTCCGTGGCTATGCGGAGGGCTTCACCGAAGCGCTGGTAGTGGATGACCTCGCGCTCGCGCAGGAAGCGGATGACGTCGCTGACGTCGGGGTCGTCGCAGAGGCGGAGGATGTTGTCATAGGTAACGCGGGCCTTCTGCTCGGCGGCCATGTCCTCGGTCAGGTCTGCTATGACGTCGCCCTTGACGCCGATGCCGGCAGCGCTCCAGGGCGTGCCGGAGGCGGCAGTGGGGTAGATGCCGGCGGTGTGGTCAACGAAATAGGCGTCGTAACCAGCCTTTTTTATTTGCTCGGGCGTCATGCTCCGCGTCAGCTGGTGGACGATGGTTCCAATCATCTCAAGATGTCCCAGTTCCTCGGTGCCTATATTGTTGCCAAAATAGCACATCTCAAAAATGCCGTAAATACAGTCTTTTTACATTATACGCCTCATATTCGATATACGCAAGTGACTGATTGGGACAAGCTCTTAATCGGTTGCTTGCGTATGTTTATTATGAGGCTATTTTTTACGGATTTTAGCAAAGTTTGCTCATTAGCAAGCCGGAGTCACCACTTGTTAACAGGTTTTTGCTATAATTTTATTGTGCATAGTGAGGTGATGCACAAATGATAGCAAAGTTATCTGAGCGGTTGAAGCAACTGCGTTTGGAAAAGGACTTGCGGCAAGATCAGCTTGCCAAATTAGTTCATGTCGAAAAATCAAGCATTTCGATGTACGAGAATGATGTTAGACAACCTTCCTATGAAGTGTTACTCCGCTACGCTGATATTTTTGGTGTCAGCGTAGATTATCTTTTAGGGAGGACAACAGATAGGTCATTGGATTTGTCGGGACTTACCGCCGCCGACATTGCACTCATAACTAAACTGGTAGACAGCATGGCGGCAAAAAACAGGAAATTGGAGGATATGCGAAAATGAAAAAGATGCTTAGTCTTTTGCTTGTGCTTGCGCTTTTGTTGTCTACGGTTACAAGTGCATTTGCCGCAGACGGTACAGAGGGCGGCGAACAGCCGCAAGAGTCAGAAAACCAAACAACTGTCACGGTTGCAACACTGGATGAACTACAAGCAGCCATTGCCGCCGCAGAGGATGGGAACACTATTGCACTGTCTGCTGAAATCACGCTTGATGGCATTGCTCTGGAAACCGACAAGGATATTACCATTGTTAGGGATGGTACATATGGCTCAGGGGCTTTTATGCGCTTGAGATATGGGGCTAAGCTATCTGGTTTTAGATTTCTGGATTATTTGGATTCTACAATAATTTGTGATTCATCATGGGAAACGCCTGTTGAAATAGAAAGCTGTTACTTCTATGGTGATTCTGTGCATACACGATCTTTTATAGTTGCTTTTGGGGGAATTAACTATCCAAATCAATTTTTGATTGATAATTGTACTTTTGACGGAGCTTCAAATAGCGCAATAACGAGTAGAGACAGACTTGTTCTCACCGTTTCAAATTGCGTGTTTACCAATAACTCCACCGATACACAAGGCGGTGCAATCCATAACGATGGAACACTTATACTTGACAATTGTATTTTCCGAGCGAATAAAGCCGTTTCAGGCGGCAGCATATATTCCAGCGGCGAACTAACAATTACCGATTGCCTGTTTGATGGAAATTCCGTTGGAAGTGAAAAGTTTGGAACGGATGTTTTGTCTTTGGGCACACTTAGTATCAATGATGATCCGCAGGACGGCGCAGGATACTACGAAGAGTCCGCAGGCGAAAAGGTTATATTGCCGCTTGCTGATTATGCAAGCACTGCAAAGCTGATTTGGTTGACAGATGAACAGGCAGCAGAGTATTTTGCGCCTGAAGAACCAGAAGAAGAACCCTCTCCCGATGATACAGGGGATGACGAATTGGACGGCGGCGATACTCCCACAGAACCGCCTACAACGCCTTCTGAGCCGCCTAATGATGACAATGGGGATGATACCCCTGATGATCAGCAACCGCCGTCCGAGCCGCAGGAAACGCCAAATGACGATGAAGATGGGGATATTCCCGATGATGGCGAACAGGACGAAACAGACGAAGATGACGATGAACCTATAATCGTTTATAAACCTGTATATGTCCGTGTGCCTGTTTATATCGAGCGTGATCCAGAACCAGTTGAACCCTCTTTTGTTTGCGGTGATGCCGTCATTGATACATCCCGCTCGGTCAAACTGGAAGGCTATGACGATGGATTATTGCACCTTGAGGACGGCTTAACAAGAGCGCAGTTTATGACTATCCTATACCGTCTGTTAGATGAAGAAACCATTGAACGATACGAAACCACTGAAACCGTCTTTGCTGATGTTGCGCCCGATGCATGGTATTGCCGCTATGTGTCTACGATTGCCAATGCTGGTATTGTATGCGGCACTGGTAACGGCAACTTTGATCCTGATGCTCTATTGACATGGGGACATATTATTACCATACTGAGCCGTTTTGTAGAGCAACAGGAATACCAGTTGCAGAACATTCAGTATGATGGCTGGGCGGCTGATGCCGTTGAAACCGCCGTTGCGCTGGGATGGATTACGGATCATGCAGCCTTCAATCCCGATGCAGCTATCAGCCGTGGCGAATTGGCGTACTTCGTAAACTATGTGCTGGGACTGTACCGATAAAGTAAAAGGGACAGCCGCCGTAATTGGTGACGAGAGTATGAAACTTTTTCTGTAAATAAAAAATAAAGGGTTCCTATTGGGTCTCC
>OJRG01000693.1_pt1 | contig 16528 bp, 13 predicted proteins | sample 1599121 | NCBI WGS metagenome assembly OJRG01 (sample SAMN03922528, study PRJEB24848) | human gut metagenome | isolation source: stool sample | host: Homo sapiens | place: Germany | collected 2010-05
ATCTACACAGAGTAGATCGTCGGCAGCGTCAGATGTGTATAAGAGACAGGGACGATCTTCTCGGGCGTGTAGCCGAAGTCCACGTCGTAGAAGCGCACATCGCCGGTCAGCTTGGTGTAGGTGACGGTGCCGTCGGCGCGGTGCGGGTGCTTCCAGGCCCAGAGGCCGGTGCGCTCTGCGCTCTCAACATACTCGCCGTTTTCCTCGCGCGCGTTCACGAGGGTGACATAGCCCTCGTCCGCCTCGGGTTCTTCGTCCAACAGGGCAAAGATGCGCTTCGTGCCTGCGATGCCCATGACGACGGAGTTTACCTGATGCGATACCTGGCCGATGTTGCCGGCGAAGGATTTGGTCATGTTCAGGAACGGCACGACGATGCTGATGCTGAAGGCCAGGCCGGAAATGCTCACATTCGGCACGCCGCCGATGAGGAAGAGCCCGCCCGCGACGGCCACGACGACGTAGAGCACGTTGCCGATGTTGTTCAGGATGGGTCCGAGGGTGTTGGCGTATTTGTTGGCCTTCTCGCTCTCGCGGAAGAGCTCCTCGTTCAGGCGGTCGAAGTCCGCCTGGCTCTCCTCCTCGTGGCAGAAGACCTTGACGACCTTCATTCCGCTCATCATCTCCTCCGCGAAGCCCTCGACCTTGCCGAGCGCCGTCTGCTGGCGGAAGAAGAAGCTGGCGGACTTGCCGCCTATGCGTCCCGTCAGGAAGAGCATGAGGATGACGCCCGCGAGCACCACCAGGGTGAGCCAGAGGCTGTAGTAGAGCATGATGCAGAACACTGTCGTGACCATGATGGTCGAGGACAGCAGCTGCGGGAAGCTCTGGGACACCATCTGGCGCAGGGTGTCGATGTCGTTGGTGTAGTGGCTCATGATATCGCCGTGGCTGTTGGCGTCGAAATACTTGATGGGCAGGCCCTGCATCTTGTCGAACATGCGGCAGCGCAGCTTTTTGAGCGTGCCCTGGGTGATGATGGCCATGAGCTGGTTGAAAGCCAGGCCCGCTATGAGCGAAACGCCGTAGAGGCTCGCAAGGATAGCCACAAAACGGAGTATCGGCCCCTTAGCCGCGGACCAGTCGCCGGACTGCCAGCTCTGTTCTATGACCGCGATGATGTTCTGCATGAAGATGGAGGGCAGGGAGCTCACCACGGCGTTCACGACGATGCAGACGAGGGTGAGCGGCAGCATGACAGGATAGAACTCGCGTATGGTACGCAGCAGGCGGCGCACGACGGCGCCGGAATTCTGGTTGTTTTTCATTCTTCCGCACCTGCCTTGTTCTGCGAGGTGTATATCTCGCGGTAGACCTCGTTTGCGGCCATTAGCTCGGCGTGGGTGCCGACGGCCATTATGCGGCCGCCGTCCATGACGACGATGCGGTCCGCGTCCTCGACTGAGGCCGTGCGCTGGGCGATGATGATCTTTGTCGTCTCGGGCATGAACTCGCGCAGGGCTTTGCGGATGCAGGCGTCGGTCTTGGTGTCCACGGCGGAGGTCGAGTCGTCGAAGATGAGGACCTTCGGCTTCTTGAGCAGCGCGCGGGCGATGCACAGGCGCTGCTTCTGACCGCCGGAGACGTTCGTGCCGCCCTGCTCGATGTAGGTGTCGTAGCCGTCGGGGAACTGGCTGATGAAGTCGTCAGCCTGGGCGAGCCGGCAGACGTGGACCATCTCCTCGTCTGTGGCCTCCTTGTTGCCCCAGCGGAGGTTGTCCTTGATCGTGCCGGAGAAGAGCTGGTTTTTCTGGAGCACGACGGCCACCTGGCTGCGCAGTGTCTCAATGTCGTACTCGCGCACGTCGCGCCCGCCGACCTTCACGCTGCCCTCGGTGACGTCGTAGAGCCGGGAGATGAGGTTCACGAGCGTGGATTTGGCCGAGCCCGTGCCGCCTATGATGCCAATCGTCTCGCCGGACTTTATGTGCAGGTCGATGCCCGAGAGCGCCATGCGCTCCGCTTTCTCGGAGTAACGGAAGCTCACGCCGTCAAAATCCACGGAGCCGTCCGCAACCTCGAAAACGGGGTTTTCGGGGTTCGTCAGCGTGCTCTTCTCAGAGAGGACCTCGATTATGCGCTTGGTGCTCTCGCCCGCCATGGTGATCATGACGAAGACCATGGAGAGCATCATGAGGCTCATGAGCATCATGAAGCTGTAGGTCAGCAGGGCGGAGAGCTGGCCGACGTCCAGGTCGAGGCCCATGGAGGAGATTATCGTGTAGGAGCCGAAGGAGAGGGTGAAGACCATGACCGAGTAGATGCAGAACTGCATGAGCGGACCATTGAGCGCGAGGATACGCTCTGCGCGCGTGAAGTCGGCGCAGACGTCCTCGGCGGCGCGGCCGAATTTCTCAGACTCGTAGTCCTCCCGGACGAAGGACTTGACGACGCGCATGGCCTTGACGTTTTCCTGTATGGACTCGTTGAGCTTGTCGTATTTCTTGAACACGCGGCGGAAGAGGGGGATGGTCTTGGCGATTACGAGCGCAAGCCCGAGGCCGAGCACAGGCAGGACAAAGAGGAATATCCAGGCCATGCGCCCGCCCATGACAAAGGCCATGATGAAGGCGAAGACCAGCATCAGCGGAGAGCGTATAGCCGTGCGGATGACCATCATGTAGGCGAACTGTACGTTCGTGACGTCCGTCGTCATACGGGTGACGAGGGAGGAGGTCAGGAAGTGATCTATGTTCTCAAAGGAGTAGCCCTGCACGGCGTGGAAGATGTCGTGCCGGAGGTTTTTGCCCAGACCGCAGGAGGCCGTGGAGCAGGTCAGGCCGGCGAGGGAGCCGAAGAGCAGCGAGAGCGCCGCCATGAGCACCAGCAGGCCGCCGATACGTAGTATTTCATCAATGCTGCACCCGGCCTTTATCTCATTCACCAGCCGGGCGGTGATAAAGGGGATGATGCACTCCATGACGACCTCAAGGGAGACGAGTATGGGCGTCAGTATGGAGACACCCCGGTATTCACGGAGGCTTTTTTGCAGCAGCTTTACCATTTACATTCCTCACTTCGATTAAAAGCGAGCATGACCTGCCGCAAAGCTTTGCTTGCGGCAAGTATGCTCACTGTAAGACAGGATATTGAGTTTTAGAACGGCAGGCCCTTCATGCCGGTCAGCTTTGCCATGTTTCCTGAGGAGGCCGAATCGACCTTGCGCAGCGCCTCGTTCACAGCGGCGATGATGAGGTCCTGGAGCATCTCCACGTCCTCGGGGTCAACCGCCTCGGGGTCTATCGTGAGGCCGGTGAGCTCGTGCTTGCCGCTGACGACGGCCTTGACGACGCCGCCGCCTGCAGTCGCCTCGAAGCTTGAGGCTTCGAGTTCCTCCTGCATTTTGCGCAGCTCCTCCTGCATTTTCTGAGCCTGCTTCATCATGTTCATCTGGTTCATGCCGCCCATGCCGCCGTAGCCGCCGCGGAATCCGCCTTTTGCCATATCCTTTTCCAACCTTTCAGATGAATTTTACCTGTTTGAACCTCCTGAGCTCTTCAAGGCTGCGGGAGGCAAGACGCCCGGCGCCGTCCTCTGCGCCCGTAACGAGCTCTACAGGGCCGCCGTAGAGCTGCTCGGCGGTGTTCCTGAAAAGCGAGAGCGTCTCTGGGTCGCCCAGCTGGTTTTCAGCGAAGGTATTCATAAACGTTATGCGCAGCAGGTTGCCTTTGAATTCACCGGTGACCTGCAAGGGGTCGGAGAGCAGACGGTAGGTGCCTATGCGCAGGCGGCCGTCGAGCGCCGCGACCAGGGCCTGCCAGGTCGCCCTGCCCGGGGCCTGACCCGGCTCCGGGGCGTTGTCCGGCCTGTCCGGGAGCGCGTGCTCCGGCTCCGGCTCGAAGTAGCGGCCCACCGGCTCGGGCGTCGGCTCAGCTTCGTCACGGATGTAGCCGTCACCCTCGGACTCGGTAATTGGCGCGTGCTCCGGCTCCGGGTCAGGTTCGGGGATCGGTTCAGGCATTGAAATGGGTTTCGGCTCGAACACGGGCGCAGGTTCCGGGGCGGGTATGGGCTCGGGCTCCCGCTCAGGGACGGGTTCGGGCCGTCGCTCCGGTTCAGGTTCAGGTTCAGGTTCGAGCGAAGGGGCGCGAGGAGGCGGGGCGCCGTGCTCCAGACGTGAGACGCGCGCGTCCAGCTCCGGCAGATCCGCGGCAATGCCAGGGTCGCAGAGTGTGACGAGGCAGATCTCCACCGCAGTCCGCGGGGAGGGATTGTCCCTGAGCGAAGAGAGCGCCTCCTGGGCGCGCCGCATGTTCCGCAGCAGCTCCGCGCGGGTGAAACTGCGGGCGAAGGCACGCAGGGTCTTGTCGTCGTAGGCGCCGGAGAGCAGGGCGCGCCCGCCCTTGGGCGCAAGGTCCAGCAGCAGCACGTCACGCATGAGGGCGCACAGGTCCGAGAGCAGGGAGGCGGGGTCCTTGCCGTCCCTCCAGAGGGAGGCGAAGATGTCGAGCGCCGCGCCCGCATCGCGTTTTCCGATGGCTGAGAGCAGGGAGGCGACGCGGCGGTTTCCTGCGAGGCCCGTGGCCTCCAGTACCGTGGCCTCGTCGATGACGGGCGAGTTGGAGCACTGGTCGAGCAGGGATATCGCGTCGCGCATGCCGCCGTCGGCGAGCCGCGCGAGCAGCTCGGAAGCCTCGTGTGTGAGCTTGAAGCCCTCCTGAGCGGCGATATAGTCGAGATGTTTGGAGATGACCTCCGTGTCCAGGCGGCGGAAACTGTAGCGCTGGCAACGGGAGAGTATCGTGGCGGGCACCTTGCGCAGCTCGGTGGTGGCGAGGATGAACATGAGGTGCTCCGGGGGTTCTTCGAGGATCTTGAGCAGGGCGTTGAAGGCGGCGATGCTCAGCATGTGGACCTCGTCCACGATGTAGACGCGCTTTTTGACGCTGGCGGGGGAGAAGATGGCCTCGTCGCGCAGGGCGCGGATGTTGTCCACGCCGTTGTTGGAGGCGGCGTCGATCTCTACGACGTCCATGACGGAGCCGTCGTCAATGCCGCGGCAGGCGGCGCACTGGCAGCAGGGGTTGCCGTTCACGGGGTGCTCGCAGTTGACGGCCTTGGCGAGTATTTTGGCGCAGCTGGTCTTGCCCGTGCCGCGCGTGCCTATGAAGAGGTAGGCGTGCGAGAGCCTGCCGGAGGCGACCTGGGCCTTCAGCGTCTCGGTGACCTGTTCCTGCCCGCAGACCTCGTCGAAGGTGCGGGAGCGGTATTTGCGGTAAAGAGCCTGGTAGATAGGGCCCCACACCTTTCACATAGTAATAAATTTACGGCGCTTTGCAAGACTGCACACCCTTGATCGAACATACGACACGCCCGTTACCCAAGCAGCCAGCTCGGCCCCGGCACGCCCACGGCACACGGACTGACCCGCTTAATGCTGCTCGGTTCCCCGCCTGACATGGTTCACAGGGGTCCGTTGCGCGGGACCGGGGCTTCAACGCCGCTTACCTGGGGCAGACGGCACATCGTATATCCTCTCGTGGGAATCCATCCCTGCTATAGCGGATTGCAGGTTACAGGGCACCGCTGGCTCCCCGACTGGTGCAGCCTTGCAAAGGGCCGCGGGAGTATTCTACTACAAAAACTTATTTTAATCAATATTGATTTTTACTCTTTACAAATTCGCAAAATGTGCTATAATGTTCAAGCACTTGGGCCTGTAGCTCAGCTGGGAGAGCAAGCGGGCCAGTTTCAGCGATTTTACGCAGCTCACGCGGCTGCCATCGCGTTTGCATAACAAATTACCAATATATGGGCCTGTAGCTCAGCTGGGAGAGCGTTCGGTTCGCATCCGAGAGGTCGAGAGTTCGAGTCTCTTCAGGTCCACCAAATGGCGAGAAAGTCCTAAAAATGAGGACTTTCTCGCCATTTTTGTTAGGCCCTGTATCTCATGCGCCTGCATTTTCCTGAAGAGAGTAAAATGGAAGCGACTGGGCGTTGAATTCGTCAAAGCTGAACTTGAAGTTTATCTCCATCCTGTAGTCCCTGCCGACGTACACTGAATCGATGAGCTGGGAGAGTATCATCTTCCGCGCCTCAAAGCTGCTCTTGGAATAGAGGTCGGCCCAGCTCAGGAGCTGGTCGTACTCGTCGCGTATACTCTGGGCAGAGGCAAGAAGGTCGTCTAGCGACGCCTGCGCTTCTTCCTCACGGGCCTGCGCAGCTCTGAGCCTGTCTGCGGCTTCGGACATGAGCGAGTTGAGCAGCTGGGCGTTGAGCGGGCTTTCGCCGCGGATGACCTTGATGGTCTCGGCGCGGTAGTCGTCCAGCTCTTTGACAATGCCGGCGACATCGTCCTGGGCCTGCTGCAGCCGGATTCTGGCCAGCTCGATCTCACGCTCGCGCTGCCTGCCGATGACCTCGGCCTCCGGCGCTGCGGCTATCTCCGCGAGCTTCATGCGCACGACCTGCTCGACCATGGAATCCACTTTGGGTACAGAGTAGCCGGACTGTCCGTCACATTCGCCTGGGTGCCGGACGTTGTAGTGGCACTGGTAGCGGATGTACTTGGCCTTGGGGATATTCTTGTTCAGCTTGCGCCCGCTGGTCGTGAGCGTCAACCTGTTGCCGCAGTGGGCGCAGAAGATGTTGCCGACGAGCAGGGAACTGCCCTTGCAGTTGCGCGGCACGGAGCTGCGAGGCATGGTGCGCTCACGCATTATTTGCTGGGCGCGGTCAAAGGTGGCGTCGTCGATGATGCGCAGCTCCTCAAGATATGCCGACCGGCTGTCGCCGTTCTTGATGATGCCGGTATACATCACGTTCTTGATAATGCGGTTGAGCGTGGTGTTAGGGAAGCCCTTACCGTCGCGGCTGTGTATGCCGGCTTCGTGTAGATATTTGCAAAGCCTCTGCGCTCCGTAGCCCTCGTCGACGTACTTGCGGAATATGAGCCGCACTATCTCGGCCTCATCCTCGTCGATGGCCAGGTCGCAGACCTCTCGGTTCCGCTTGTTCACGCGCCCGCGCTTTTCAAGGTGGTAGCCGTAAGGCACGGTGCCGCCGGTGTAGAGACCCGCTTCCGTCATCTGACCGAGGCGGGTCTTGACACGGATGGAGGTCTTAATACTCTCGCCGGAGGCCTGCCAGTAGCGGATGTAGTTCATCTGTCATCTGCGTATACAGTATCTGATAGTAATTGATTGTGGTCAAAAGCCAGAGCTCGGGTTCCATGAAAGGGAGCATACTTCCCCTGTACAATAAAAACGCCTGATCGTAAAGGCTGAGCCTCTGTTCAGTCGGGATATCTTCACGCGACGCTTTGCGGCACAGACGCTCGAATTCCTCGGTGTCTACCCACACATCTACTTCCCGGTTGATGAAATAAGTACCTCCGCCAGCTTCGATTAGGGGTTTTTCGCACACCCCCTCAAGCGCTTTCCTTGCTCGGAATACGACATTTTTGATTTGGTTGTAGGGGTTATCCAGCACCTGACCGGGCCAGAGAGCGTTGGAGATCTCATATATGGAAAGCATGCGCCTGCGGTTCATGAGCAGGAACGAGATAAGCACGCAGACCTGAGGTGAGCGGAAGCTGCCCTCTTGCAATATCCCTTTTGAAGTCTGTATTTCAAACCCGCCGAACATGTAGATCTTTATGCGATTAGTTTCAGTATTTATTGTCTTGTTCAACAGATAAGAGGCATCCAGATATCCTTGTATCTTATTTATATGGACCTCATTGGCAAGCAGGAATGCGGCATATTTGAGAAAGGTGCTTTTCCCCCAAAATCTTCTTGGGTTGTCGATGCTTAAAAAGCAGTTGATGCCGCTTCTCAACGGAAACTGCGTACCCATATTGCGTACAACCAGGCCGTCTACCATCCGATCGCGAATAATAGACTCGGGCATTTCTTCAGTAACGGCACTGTAAAAACCGTACTCCTTTACCTTAAACATCAAGTTGTTAATCGTGATGATGTCTAAGCTCTTGTACTTGTCATTGTATGGCATAAACCCTTTCCTGCATCGTTCATACAAATCAACGGTGCATCCGAGCTCCTCATCTAACTCATAAATGAATGCTATGTCTCCTCCGTATGCATACAGCACCAGATCGAGTATCTGATAAATGTTCCCCTCAAGGCCCATATCTGAATTGTATAGTTTTTCCAATCTGTTAACAGAGCGCTCAAACAAATTTGAGTACAGATTATAATCTGGTATCATGTCATAGTTTTTAGTGTTAATTACATCAAGTCTGGCCTGATAGCCATCATACTCCAAAACACTGCTGTCCAGCAGCACCGGGTATGGAATGTTTTGTTTTGATAAATTACCTGAAATCGCTCAATATTTGAAGTCAGGTTAACGTTTTCGTACCATTTTAAATCCTCACCTTCGAGCTTCAGCAGTTCTTGGCAAGTCAACTTATCATCTATTTCTGATATTTTAAAATATGATTTTGCAGCCTTATTCAAATACACTATCCTGTTATTTTTGACGTTGCTGACAATTGCCGCAACAGGAAGCGCATCCAAAAAATTCCTGACCTGTGTATTCATGTTAACTCCTTTCCATCCGGGTCATTGGTTGCACAGCGATCTGTTCACTTTTACTCAAAATTATAGCATACCGATGTTATGTCCAAGCATATTTCAGGTCATACGACGGTCTCAATTTAGGGTTAATGGCAGCTGCAAAAAGAGCGAATTGTCAAAGAGTACAGCTGGAGATGAGTTATCGACTCAACAGATTAGTAGAAGGAGGGAAGCTAACAAAACTGCGTGTACCGGCATTAATAAGTTGCATGTTTTGTGATAGCGGGGTGTAATTGGAGCAAATGGAAACCACACTCGTTACATGCTGAATATGCCGGGGCTGAAACACCAGGTCCCTTTGCGCTTTGCAGAGCCGTGCCGGAGACGATTTGTGAGTCCGTGCCTACGGAAGGAGCCAGCGTATTCACAGAGTGTTCCAAGGTCATCTGACTGCTTGCGTGCCGGACCATCGCGTCTGTGGTCATCTTCAACTTTCTGACGACCTGAGTGGGGTGTTTAGACGCGGCAGAAATCGGCAAGCAACCGTTTTGTACATATTGAACCGGCCTCGACCGGAAAGATAGCCCCCTGATGTAGTCTGTTTTCCTACATCAGGGGGCTATCTTTCCAGAATTGTGTCCTATATATCAAGAATCTGATCCTATATGACAACACCATCATCAAAACGGAGTGACTCCAACTAGATAATTTGCGGATACATATTCTTTTACAACAAGCGCAGTCGAGGATGTACGCTCATTCGAGCTGAGTCAGAATTCTGAAGGCAGTGTTTACGGTCTTTTCAACCGTTCCAAGCTCAAATGGGTTTTTTAGCCCCGCTGCTTCAACCAGATTGCTGAAGGAGAGTGTGCCGCCAGGCTCCACAAAACGGCGATATCGGGAAAAGGCTTCGGCGTGCCCGTCTCTCAGCATGAGCTCCAGCAGCTGGATGGATATGAGCTGGGCCAGGCAGTAGTCAATGTAGTAGAAGGGCACGGTAAAAATATGGCTCTGCCTGTGCCAGACGCGCCCATCCCGCCAGAGGGGGATGTCACTGATATCGAGATAGGGCCTGTATGTGGCCTCGAGCGCCAGCCAGACCTCTTGACGCTCGGCTGCGGTGAGCTCCGGCTGCGCGTACATTATGTGCTGAAACTCGTCCACCATGCAGCCGTAGGGTATGAATTCCAGCGCGTCTATGAGCTGCATGAGCTTGACGCGTCCGGCTTCAGGACCGTAAAAACTCTCATAATACGGCCAGCTCAGAAATTCCATGGCCATGCCCTGGACCTCGCAGCTCTCGTAGGTCGGGTCCTGAAGGGCGAAAATGTCTGTGCTCTTCGCTGCGAGGAATCCGGCAAAAGCGTGGCCGAGCTCATGTGTAAACGTAGAAACATCGGAAGCTGTACCGTTCAAATTGGCGAATATAAACGGCAGGCCATATTCGGGCAGTGCTTCGCAATAGGCAACGTTGTTTTTAAAATTTCGTGGGAAAAGATCAAAGGTCCCGCTGCTGATGATAGAGTCTACAAATTCCGCTCCCTCGTCGCAAAGCTGCCGATATACGTCGAAGCCTGCACGCACCAGAGCGTCCCCGAGTAAAACAGGCTTTGGGTTCCCTGAAAGAAACTGTATGTTGTTGTCATAGGCGCAGAGCCTCGACAGGCCTATGCGCTTTGCCTGCCTTGCCCTGAGTTCTTCGACAAGAGGGACGACATGCTTTTTAACTTCCTGCCTGAAGGATGAAACGTCAGTTTCACCGTAGCAGTCCTTTGCAAGACGCAAGTAACCTGTACGGATAAAGCTGTCTTCGCCCAGCTTGCGCGCAAGAGAGGTCCGGACTTTCACCAGCTCGGAGAAGATCGCGTTGTATTCATCCTGCCGGGCGTCATAGTAAGCGCTGTGAGCCAAATAAGCTGCCAGCCTGGTTTCACGGTCAGGACTGTTCATATATTTGGATAGCTCGTGCTCCGGAATGTTTTTACCGTTGAACTCTACGAATATGGACGACTCAAGTTTACGGTACTGTGCGATGAGCCGGCTTTCCTCCTCCAGTTCACCAATGACAGCTGGCGAAACGGCGCGATTTTTAAGCCTGTATTTGTTGAAAAGCGCTACGGGAAACTCGCCGGAGAGCTCATCGGCGAAAGGACTTTCCGATGCAGCTGTATAAAAAGCGTTTATCCGCAGGGAAAACTCAGCCTCGGCGCGGGCTATGTGGGCCTGCTCGGCCCGATAGAACGGGTCCTGCGTGTTCTGCGCATATCTGATCTTGCCTGCGGTCAGCATGGTGTAGACGTGTTTATCTATGTCATTGACTTCGCGTATCGCCCTGGCGAGTTCCTGCGCACTGTCTGCCGAACGTGCGAGCTGGGTGAGGGCGGAGAGCCTGCTCAGCTCCTGCGCATCCGGACGGACATAGTGAATGTCTTCAAACCTCATGTCCGTCCTCCGCCTAGTCCCAGAGACGGTTCTCAGATAGGACCCTGCAAATGTTGTCGCTGGCCGCCTCGATAAGCGCGGCGCCCTTTTCCGCAGTGGCAGCATAGGAATTGCCCTCAACTCCGTTAGATGTGACTTCCTCCATACGTGAAAAGGTCCTTGCATAGCCGCCGTCGCGAGCCCACAGACCGTAGCTGTCCCCTCCGCTTGTCTCGCGGTATATGGGGTCTACGAGGGAACTGTCTATCGCGAGCATGATGGATGTTTCCCCCTCGCAGGCGTGAATAAGGCCGGATTGCGTTGTCAGTATGCCGGCGTTTATCCTGTCCATATCCGGATATTCGTAATAATTGACGCAGTATACGTGAAAGCCGAGCTTGTTGTTTATTCCTATGAGTGCCACCTGAATGGGAGCCAAGTTGCCGCCGTGTCCATTTATAAGAGCTATTTTCCTGAATCCGTGACCGCTTATGCATGTGCACCACTCCTCAAGCACCTGCATGAAGCATGTGGGCGAGAGTGACATTGAGCCGGGGAAACTCATGTGATGCATGGAGTTGCAGACTGTCATTGTCGGTGCAACAACGGCACTTACGCCGCTGTCGTTGAGCTTGCGGCAGGCGAGTTCCGAAATGTGCGTGGCAATTATACTGTCACAGCCTACGGGTAGATGGGGACCGTGCTGCTCTGTTGAGCCTACGGGTATCAGAACTACGGTGTCTTTTTCGGCAAGCTCCCTGATCTCGGTCCATGTGAGGTTGTCCCAGCGTATGATGTTTTTCATAATGCTCCTCCTTTTCACGCTGCCAGTTTTATCGTCATTATAGCTTAACTAAAGCAGATTGTAAATCGATATTTTTAGTGGTAATTAAAAAAGACTTTACTTATCCGGGTAAACATGCTAACATTGAATTGGTTTTAAGCTGGGTGTTGGAGGGAGACGCTTGGGCAAAGGAACGCGCGCCGTAGGGCCGGCCTGTCTGCGCGGAATCAGCAATGCGCGGCTGAACCTTTTTGTGGGGTCCACAGCGCTCACGTATATGTGTGTATCTGCGGTCACTAATGTTTTGCTCGGACTCTATTTTGTCGAGGCGGGCTTCGATGAGGCCTTTATAGGCGGCACTATTGCGGCCAGGACATTTGCGCTGGCAGCGGCGGGGCTATTTGTTGGGAGCCTCACGGGCCTTGTGGGCAGACGAAACACGGCGGTAGCCGGAATGGTGCTCTGTGCCTTGGGTTACATTGGACAGGTGCTTACCGGCATTCCAGAGCTCGTGTATGCCTTCTCTGTGCTGAACGGTGCGGGCTATGCCATGATATATATAAATGAGTCCCCGTTCGTGGCGCAGTATGCCAATTCTGGAAGGGAAGTGGAGGCGTTCAGCTTCTGCTTTGCGGCATCTATGGGGGCAACGGTACTGGGCTCGTGTCTGGCTGGGACTGTACAGAGCCTTTTTGCTGCGGATTCCCTGAGAAAGGCTGTACTGCTCTTTTCTGCTTTGCCGCTTGCGGCCGCGCTGCCTATGCTGCGGTTGAAAAATGTGCGAAGCCGATCGGGCAACGGCTGGTGTAACTTTGTGTACGGACTCGGGTTGGTCAGGGACAGAAAGAATGCGCTGACGGTGCTCTTCAATTTTGTGCTGGGCTTCGGCGCGGGGCTCATTGTTCCATTTATGAACGTCTTTCTAAGGTACAAGCTGGGTTCGGATTCGCAGCAGATAGGCAACATAATGGGATTTGCCGAGATCGCAACCGTGGTTGGCGTGGTGGCTGTTTCATGGCTTGCAAGACGTTTTCGGAAAGAGAAGATAGTTGTGGTGTCGCAGCTCGCTTCGCTTCCGTTTATTCTTTGCATTGCATTTTCGGAGAATGTGGCGCTCACTATGCTTGCGACTTTTATAAGGAATGCGCTTATGAACATGTGCATGCCCGTGATGTCGGCAGTATATATGGAGGGCGTGGATGACGACGACAGGCCGGCGCTGAGCGGCCTTATCAATGCTGCCAACAACGCTGGACGTACGCTCAGTGCACTGGCGGCGGGATGGCTCATCGTTGGCATGAGTTATGAGGCAACTTACGTTTTGGCGGCTGTGTGCTATCTTGCCGCCGCGCTGCTTTTTGCGCTTGTGGGGCGCGCGGCAGCTGGAGTAAGATGCGGCACTTGTAAATAAGTGCCGGATATGCTACGATTTTGGCAGCCTGGCCGCGCAGGACCGGATTATCAATAACATACATGGGGTGTTAACGTGATAGGAAGTGTAATAAGGAGCCTGAGAAAGCAGCACAATATGACGCTGGCAGAGTTGGCGCAGCTTGTGGACGTTTCGCCTGGAGGGCTTTCCCAGATAGAGCGGGGTAAAATAGACCCATCTCTGTCCGTTATACGTAAAATATCAAAAGCCTTCAATGTACCTGTGCAGTCCCTGTTTATGGAAGAAAATCACAGCTTCATCACGAGAAGGGCGGAGCGCAAAAAAGCTGTGTTTGCAGACTGCGGCATATCATATGAGTTTCTTACCCCGCGCGTCCAGATAAACAGCATAACGCCCAGAATGGAGATCGTCTGGGTGTCGCTTGAACCAAAAAGCTGGGGCAGCAACGAAATAACAGTGCACGAGGCCGATGAATGCCTGATTGTGCTGAGCGGAAGCATCGAAGTGCATATGGACGACCAGACCATACTTCTCAACGCCGGCGACAGCGTTTATATGAAGGAAAATACGCCGCACAGGCTCTATAATCCGACGGGTGAGGAAGTATCCGCCATATCCGCAATGACGCCGGCGGTATATTGAGAGCGACGTACTGTGGCCCCACGCCTGTCTGAAACAGGCGTGGGGCCTTTGCTTTGTGCGCTTTTTTAGTTTAATTGCATAAATCATACGCACGCAATTATTGAGGCTTACTAAAAATTAAGCTGCACTTAATAAATTGGTTGTACTATCAGGGGCTTAATGTTATCATAAATGTAGTTGAGCTTAATTATGGCGAACAGTACTGTAGTATCATCAATATAGGAAGCGGAGAGGCTTTAGCATGTACGACTTTGACAGAATAATAGACAGAAGGAATACCGGATCGCTCAAATGGGATGTGCTGGCATCAAGATACGGAAGCCCGGACGCAATTCCTATGTGGGTGGCGGACAGCGAGTTTGAGTGCCCGCGCGAGGTGGTGGCGGCGATAAAGGCCAGGGCGGAGCATCCGATATACGGCTACGATCTGCGCGGCGGTGAATACTATCTTTCACTTGTGCGCTGGATGAAGAGAAGGCACGACTGGGATATCAGCCGGGACTGGGTGCTTTTTAGTCCGGGCATAGTTCCGGCTCTTGCGATGTTTGTCCGAAGCCTCACGGAGCCTGGGGATGGTATAGTAGTGCAGCCGCCGGTATACAACCCGTTTTTCTCCGTAGTGGAGGAGAACGGCAGGCGGCTGATGCGCAACGAGCTCATCCGCACTGAGAGCGGTTTTGAGATGGATTTTGCAGATTTGGAGGACAAGTTTGCCAAGGGGGCAAAGCTTTTCATCTTTTGTAATCCCGGAAACCCGAGCGGGAGAGTGTGGACACGGGAAGAGCTCAATAAAGTTGCCGAGCTCTGCGTGAAGTACCGGGTCCATGTAGTGTCGGATGACATACACAGCGACATAGTGCTGGATGGACACAAATATACGCCGCTGGCCAGCCTGGGCCCGGAAATAGAGCAGCTTACGGCAACCTGTATGTCTCCCAGCAAGACTTTCAACGTTGCAGGCTTGTCCTCGTCAGGAATAATCATACCGAACGAGGAAATGCTGGAGCGATACTGGCACGAGATGCAGGCAATGGAAAATGACCTTGGAAATGTGTTCGGCCACGTTGCGTTTTCTGCCTGCTATGACCACGGAGAAGAATACCTGGAGGAACTGCTGCGCTATCTGCAGGGCAACCGTGACTACATTGTGGATTTCACCCGCAGCAATATGCCACGGGTGAAGGCTCTGAAAAACGAGGGAACTTATATGACGCTGCTGGATTTCAGCGAACTGGGTCTTGAGGGCGCCGGGGTACAGGACTTCCTTGCAAAGCAAGCGGGCGTGGCTGTCAAGGCCGGCTATGTTTTCGGACAGAGCATCAGCAGCTGTGCGAGACTGAACTATGCATGCCCGCGGTCGGTGGTTGTTGAAGCAATGGATAGGATAAAGGCCGCCGTTGACAGCTTGTGATGTTTGGGGGCTTCGGCTATATGGAGAGAGAATATGATCAGCTGGTCAAAATACTTGCGGACGAGCTGAAACCGGCGCTTGGCGTCACCGAGGTTGGAGCCATAGCCCTGGCCGCTGCCAAGGCGTATGGCCTGGTGGGCGGAGAACCTCTTAAAGTACACATATTTGAAAACGGGGGAATGTATAAGAACGCGCATGCCTGTTTCATTCCGGGGACCGGGAAGCTGGGAAGCGCAATGGCCGCGCTGCTCGGGGTCGTGGCCGGCAACAGCGATCTCGGGCTCGAAGCACTTAGGAATGTGACCGACAAGCACGTCAGAATCGCTGAACTCATGGCGGAGCGTGAAATGGTCACGATCACGCCCCTTGATACGGAGCCTGACATATATATCCGGGCTGAGGTTGAGACCAGCCTGGGGCAAGGTGTTGCGGTCATAAAGAAGCGGCATACGAACTTCACTTATCTTGAGAAAAACGGCGAAGTTCTGTTTGATGCCGGAGATGAGGCCGAGAATCCGGATGGGGATAGAAGCATCGGCGATTTCAGTATAGGTGAGCTGTTTGAATTTTGCCGGGCTGTCAGACTGGAGGACATAGCCTTTGTCTATGGTCTGGTGGAAATGAACCGCAGCCTGTCACGCGAAGGTTCGGAGGGGGCCGGGCTGAAGATTGCCCAGTCGCTGGACGAGTTCGGGGGCCGCGGCCTCGTAGGGGACGACGTGATATATTACGCACAGCGCCTGACCTGCGACGCATTGGATGCAAGACTGGCTGGACTCCCGCACCCTGCCATGAGCATAGCAGGCAGCGGTTCGCACGGAGTGCTTTGCTCCCTGCCGGTTTCTGCCTTTGCGGAAAAGCTATGCTCAGGAAGAGAGGCGGAGATACGCGCGGTTGCTCTCAGCGCCCTGATAACGCTGTACATAAAGCACTTTTGCGGGCGGCTCTCGTCTCTTTGCGGCTGTGTGATGGCAGGTGCAAGCGGGGCTGCGGCCGGGATCGCCATGCTGCTCGGCGCGGACGCGGCTCAGACGTGCGACGCCGTGAACAATATGGCGGCCAACCTGACGGGCATGATCTGCGATGGCGGAAGCATAGGCTGCTCGCTTAAAGCTTCCGCGGGTATATATTCGGCGGCGCTCTCAGCTTTCCTGGCCATAAGGGGCACATCGATTCCGTCCGGGTTTGGAGTCGTCGGTGCTACGGCGGAGGAAACCGTCAGAAATGTCGGGGCTATATCCATGGACGGCATGAGCGGCGTGGACAAGACGATAATCGGAATCATGCAGAATTCGCTCAACTGAGGTAAGAGCCGGAGGGGACGAAATGGAAAAACTGCTGTCAGTCCTGTCTCTTATACACATCTCCGAGCCCACGAGACAGGCAGAAATCTCGTA
>OJRG01000698.1_pt1 | contig 16408 bp, 17 predicted proteins | sample 1599121 | NCBI WGS metagenome assembly OJRG01 (sample SAMN03922528, study PRJEB24848) | human gut metagenome | isolation source: stool sample | host: Homo sapiens | place: Germany | collected 2010-05
CCTCCGGGGGCTGCGGCCCCCGAACCCCCGGGGGTTTTTCGACAAGCTGGCCGTCGCCCCCCCGCGCCCCCGGCCGAACGGGCCGGAACGGCCTTGCATCCCCGGCTGGGCTGTGCTATGCTTTTTTCAGTCCGCCTTGCGGGCTGTACCCATGCCGAAAGGCATAAGCTGAAACGGGGGCGTTACAATATGAAGGGCCTGCTGGTGATGAATACGTTTGGACAGTCGGAGGGATTTTTGGCGCTGCAGCATACCCTGCTGGGGGCGGCGGCCCAAAAGGATATCCAGCTGGACCTGTATACCAATAGCCAGCTGCTCTTTGACGTGACCACCAATACGCCCCTGCGGCCCCTGGCGGCGTATGACTTTTGTTTGTTTTGGGATAAGGATACGGTGCTGGGCAAGCAGCTGGAATACCGGGGCCTGCGGCTGTTCAACCCGGTGGAAGGGATCGCCGCGGCGGACAATAAGCTGCTGACCCACATGGCCCTGTGCCGGGCCGGGCTGCCTCAGCCGGCCACGGTGCAGGCGCCGCTTACCTTTGCGGGGCTTGGGTATACCCGCCTGGACTTCGTCGAGCAGGCGGAAGCGTATCTTGGGTATCCCATGGTGATCAAGGAATGCCGGGGCTCCTTTGGCTGGCAGGTATATCTGGCCCAGGACCGGGAGGCAGCGATTCAGATCCTGGTGGAGCACGCCCCTTCCCCCATGCTGCTGCAGGCCCATGTGGGCGGCCCGGAAGGGGAGGATGTGCGCATCTACGTGGTGGGCGGCCGGGTGATCGGGGCCATCCGGCGGTATAATCCCCATGATTTTCGGGCCAACGTGGCCTCCGGCGGCATTGCGGAGGCCTATGCCCCCACCCCCGGGGAAGCCCAGCTGGCCATTCAGGCCGCGGCAGCCTTGGGCCTGGACTTTGCGGGGGTGGATCTGCTGCCCGGCCCAAACGGGCCCTTGATCTGCGAGGTCAACTCCAACGCCCAATTCCACGGCCTTGCCGCCAAGACGGGCGTGGACGTGGCAGGGGCGATTTTCTCCCATATCCAGCAAGTCATCGGCCGGCATACCGTATAGCGGCATACGTTTATTCCCCTGGAAAGGACTGGTTTACCCTTGAAAAAAATTGTAATTTGCATGTTGATCGTCCTGCTGCTGGCGGGCTGCGCGCCCCAGGCCCAGGACAGCGGGACCCAGGCTGGGCTACAGGTGGTGGCCACCCTGTTTCCCCAATATGATTTTGCCCGGGCGGTGGCCGGGGAGCTGGCGGAGGTGACCTTGCTGCTTCCCCCGGGGATGGAGAGCCATTCCTATGAGCCCAGCCCCCAGGACATCATTCGCATCGACCAATCGGACGTATTCCTCTATACCGGCCCCTATATGGAGGCTTGGGCGGACGGCATTGCCCAAAGCCTCACCTCGGACGTGGCGGTAGTGGATGTATCCGTGGGCCTGGAGCTGGACCCTGTGGAAAGCGACGAAGAACCCCACAGCGGCCATGTCCACAACTATGACCCCCACATCTGGACAGACCCCACCATGGCCATGGTGATGGTGGATAACATCGCCGCCGCCTTCTGTCAGGCGGACCCGGCCAACGAAGACGCCTATCTGGCCAACGCCGCCGCCTATAAGCAACAGCTTGCCGATCTGGACGCCGCCTTTATGGAGGCAGTGGCCCAGGGCCAGCGGACCACCATTTGCTTTGGGGGGCGGTTTGCCCTGCATTATTTTGCCAAGCGGTATGGGCTTACCTGCATCGCCGCCTACGATTCCTGCTCCGAGGAGACCGAGCCCTCCGCCCAGGCGGTGGCCCGGATCACCGACGCCATCCTGGAGCAGGGCATCCCGGTGATCTATTACGAGGAGCTCACCGAGCCCAAGGTGGCCAACGCCATTGCCCAGGAGACCGGGGCCAAGGCGTTGCTGCTTCATTCCTGCCACAACGTATCCAAAACGGATCTGGCGGCAGGGGTCACCTATCTGTCCCTGATGGAACAAAACCTGGTCAATTTGAAGGAGGGGCTACAATGAGCACACCCCTGATCCAGTGCCAGGACCTGGCCCTGGGCTATGAGACCGGCCTGGCGGTACGGCATTTGACCTTTACGGTAAACAGCGGGGACTATCTATGCCTGGTGGGGGAAAACGGCAGCGGGAAATCTACCCTGGTGAAGGGCTTGCTGGGGCTTTTGGCTCCGGTGTCCGGCACCATTCGTTTTTTCGGCCTGTCCCCCCGGGAGATCGGGTATCTGCCCCAGCAAACCCCCGTGCAAAAGGACTTCCCCGCCTCGGTGGAGGAAGTGGTGCTCTCCGGTTGCCTGGGCCGCAGGGGCTTTTTCCCATTCTATACCAAAGGGGATAAGGCACGGGCCGCGGAAAATATGGAGCGGCTGGGCATTACCGAGCTGGCCGGGGCATCCTACCGGGACCTTTCCGGCGGCCAACAGCAGCGGGTGCTGCTGGCCAGGGCCCTGTGCGCCACCAGCAAGCTGCTGCTGCTGGATGAGCCGGTAACCGGCCTAGACCCCCTGGCCACCGCCGAGCTATACGCCGTCATCAAGGCCCTGAACCGGGAGCAGGGCATCACCATCCTCATGGTCTCCCACGACGTGAGCTGCGCCCTCCATGACGCTACTATGGTATTACACCTTTCCGATAAGGGCATGGCCTTTTTCGGCACCGCCCAGGCTTACCATCTGAGCCCCATCAGCCAGCCCTTCCTCCGGTGCGACTGCGTGGGCCATCACAATTCCCATGTGTGCGACGCTTCCTGCGGAGGTAAGGCCAAATGATTCAGCTGCTGCAAGAGATCTTTTCCTATGGGTTCCTGGTGCGGGCCATCCTGGTGGGCTCCCTGGTGGCCCTGTGCGCCGCCCTGCTGGGGGTGAGCCTGGTGCTCAAGCGCTATTCCATGATCGGCGACGGTCTCTCCCATGTGGGCTTCGGCGCCCTGTCCATCGCCATGGCCATGAACGTGGCTCCCCTGGCGGTGGCTATCCCGGTGGTGGTGGCCGCCGCCTTCCTGCTGCTGCGCCTGAGCCAAAACGGCAAGCTCCGGGGGGATAGCGCCATCGCCCTGATCTCCAGCGGGGCTTTGGCCGCCGGCGTGCTGGTCACCGCCCTGTCCAGCGGCCTCAACGCCGACGTTTACGGCTATATGTTCGGCAGCATCCTCTCCATGGGGGAGGAGGACGTGATCCTTTCCCTGATCCTGGCATTGGTGGTGTTGGTGATGTTCCTCCTTTTTTATAATAACATCTTCGCCATCACCTTCGACGAGAGCTTCGCCCGGGCCACCGGCACCCGGGCCAACCTGTACAGCATGATCATCGCCCTGCTGACCGCCCTCACCATCGTCATCGGTATGCGGATCATGGGCACCATGCTGATCTCCGGCCTCATCATTTTCCCCGCCCTTACCGCCATGCGGCTGTGCCGCAGCTTCCGGGGGGTGGTGCTATGCGCGGCGGCGGTGAGCGTGGCCTGCTTTTTGCTGGGCATGATCCTTTCCTATGCCATCGCCACCCCCGCGGGCGCCAGCATCGTAATGGTCAATGTGGCCGCCTATTGCCTGTTCTGGGCCATCGGCAAGCTCAGGGCCCATCCCCATGCCGGATAAGGCGGTTTTTCCCACGGCAAGCTTTTACGCAGCGCATTGGTAGGTATCCCTATGCAATCCAGGTCGCCCGGCTGCGGCCCGGGTGAACCCCGGCCAGCGGGGGGGGCGGCGGCCTTTGGCGGCAGGGCTGCCCCCAGGGCCGCTCCCTTTTTGGGCGCTTCGCGCCCCCGCCGCCCCCCCCGCTGGCCGGGGTTTTGCGCCCCAAAGTCCGCCCCCCGCCGAGCCGTGTAGCGCCCCAGATATAAGTATGGTATAATACCAGAAAAAATGCGGCAGCGCCGCGGAAAGGGACGATATGGAAGAGCAAAACTGGCAGCGCCCCCCAAAGGAAGCCCGCAAGCCCGTGAACTGGAAGAAGCTCAAGCGGCTGTTCATTTGGGTGGTAGCAGGGCTTGTGGTATTGGGCATCGGCAGCACCTGTTGGTACACGGTGGACGATAAGCAGCAGGCGGTGGTCACCACCTTTGGCCGGGTGACGGACGTGACGGATGCGGGAATCCACTTCAAGCTGCCCCTGGGTATGCAGGCCGCCCACAAGGTGGAGGTCAACGTATACCAGAACATCCAGCTGGGCTACCGGGACGCCCCCGACACGGAGGCGGGGTATACCCTGCACGAGGATGAAAGCAAGATGATCACCGGGGATTACAACATCGTCAACGTGGAGTTTTTCGTGGAATATAAGGTATCCGACCCGGTGCAATACCTCTATGGCTCCTATGAGCCGGAGCTGATCCTGCGGAATTTGGTACAGAGCCAGGTGCGCAACGTGGTAGGGTCCACCCCGGTGGACGCGGTGCTCACCGACGGCAAGGAAGCCATCCAGATGCAGGTCAAGGAGCTGATCGCCCAGGTACTGGAGGAATATGACATCGGCCTGATGCTCACGGATGTAAAGATCCAGGACAGCGAGCCCCCCACCGAGGAGGTGACCGCCGCCTTTAAGGCGGTGGAGACGGCCAAACAGGGGGCGGAGACGGTGATCAACGAGGCCAAGGCTTATCAGAACGCCCAGCTGCCCGCAGCGGAGGCCCAGGCGGACAAGCTGATCCAGAACGCGGAATATCTCAAGCAAAAGCGCATCAACGAGGCCAACGAGCAGGTGGCCATGTTCAACGCCATGTACGAGGAATACAGCAACGATCCGGAGATCACCCGGTCCCGTATGTATTATGAAACCATCCGGGAGGTGCTGCCGGATGTGAAGGTGTATATCGACATGTCCGAAGGCGGCGTAGAGACGCTGTTGCCCTTGGAATCCTTTGTAAAGGAGGGCGGCGCCCAATGAAAGGCAAGGTTGGAAAGATCCTCCTCCCCCTATTGGTGGTCGTTGTGCTGATAGGCGTATTTGGGGGGGTATATGTTGTCAATGAAAACGAATATGCCTGCGTGGTGCGCTTTGAAAAGATCGTGTCCACCACCCAGGAGGCGGGTTTGCATTGGAAGGTACCCTTTTTGGAAAGCGTGAAGTTCTTCCCCAAAGCCATTATGTTCTATGACATTCCGCCCTCCGAGGTGCTTACCAGCGATAAGCAGAACATGACGGTGGATAGCTATGTGCTTTGGCGGATCCAGGATCCCCTGTTGTTCTATCAGACCCTGGGGGGCACCGCTGCGGCGGAGCAGCGGCTGGACGCCCTGACCTACAACGCCTTAAAGACCGTTATGGGCACCCTGGCCCAACAGGATATCATCAACTATGAGGATGGGGCCGCCCGGAACGACATCTATGCGGGCATTGCGGCCAACGTATCCGCCCTGGCCAAGAACTACGGCATTGAGTTGGTGGATGTAAAGATCAAGCGGTTCGACCTGCCGGAGGCTAACGAGCAGGCGGTGTATGCCCGGATGATCTCCGAACGGAACCAGATCGCGGAAATGTACACCGCAGACGGGGAATATGAAGCGTCCATCATCCGCAACGACGTGGACAAGCAGGTGAACATCATGATATCCAACGCCCAGGCCGAGGCCGCCAAGCTGGAGGCGGAGGGCGAGCAGGAATACATGCGCCTGCTGGCGGAGGCCTACGACTCCCCGGAAAAGAAGGATTTTTACGAATTTACACTGGCCCTGGACGCCCTAAAGGCCTCCCTCACCGGCCAGGAAAAGACCATCATCCTGGGGAAGGACTCCGCCTTGGCCCAGGCCCTGTTGCAGCCCTAGGCGGATCCGGCGGGCTAGGGCCCGGGAGCTGTGCCGCAGGGGCGTCTACAGCCCTTCGGCATAGCCCAGGGCGCCCCCGCCGTGGCAAAGCCGCGAGGGCGCCTCGTAAGCCTAAGGTTCGGGCGGGTTTTCCGTTGATTCTATAGCCGCCGTGGGGACAGGCTGGTCCCCACGGTTTTTTGTCCCTGTAGCGGCTGAAAGGGGCGTTTCTCCTTCCCCTATCCCCATCCCAAGGCGCGGCTCAGGGCGGCGATGGCGGCGCATAGGCAAACCCCCAGGGCCGTGGGGAGGGCGGCGGCCAAGGCGGCCCATTTCCAGCCCCCCGCCTCCTTGCGGATGGTCAACAGGGTGGTGGAGCAGGGCCAATGGAGCAGGGAAAACAGCAGGGTACACAGGGCGGTGGTAGCGGTCCAGCCGTTGGCGGTGAACAGCTGGCGCAAGGCCCCCAGGCTTTCCATTTCCACGATGGAGCCGGCCTGCAAATAGGCCATGATGATGATGGGCATCACGATCTCGTTGGCGGGCAGGCCCAGGATAAAGGCCAATAGGATCACCCCGTCCAAGCCCATGAACCTGCCCACCGGGTCCAGGAGGCCGGACAGATGGGCCAGCAGGGTGGCGTCTCCCAGGGAGATGTTTGCCAGGCACCAGATCACCAGGCCTGCCGGGGCGGCCACCGCCGCGGCCCTGCCCAGGACGAACAGGGTGCGGTCCAGAATGGAGCGCAGCAGCACCTGCCCCACCTGGGGCGGCCGGAATGGGGGCATTTCCAGGGTAAAGGAGGAGGGTACGCCCCGCAGCAGGGTTTTGGACAGCAGCCAGGAGACCAGCAGGGTGCAGCCGATGCCCAACACCACCACCCCGGTGAGCAGCAGGGCGCCCAATAGGGAACGGCCCCAGCCGCCGCCGGCGCCCACGAAGAACATAGCGATCAGGCTGATCATGGTGGGAAAGCGGCCGTTGCAGGGCACAAAGCTATTGGTGAGGATGGCGATAAGCCGTTCTCGGGGGCTGTCGATGATGCGGCAGCCGGTGACCCCGGCGGCGTTGCAGCCCAGGCCCATACACATGGGTGGTTGCTAACAGAATGCCATTTGCGGGAATCCTGGCATCAATCATGCAGGTGTTCCGTTTCTTTTTCCCTTACAGCGTGTATTCCTTGATGGCTGGCTGGGCCTGGAAGCGGTAGAAGATCTTCACGGTCTGGTGCTTGACCTTGCCGTGCTCGCCCCGTTCGTAATGCCCCTGTCCGATCTCAATGTGATCGATCAGCTTGAAGAGCAGCTTGGGCGTCAGTTCCGTCACGTCTGTGATTTGGCGCAGCAGCTTGTCGAGCTTTTCCCGGGCCTCCTGGAAAGACGGTTCCGGGGCTGCATTCTCATTTTGCAGTGCCGCCATGCGCTGTTCCAGCGTTTCCGCTTCCTGCTCGTATTTGGGCAGCAGCTTGGTCATTCGGGCGTCGCCAAGTCTCCCTGCCGCATTGTCTTCGTATAGCTTTGCAATGATGCCCTCCAACTCCCGGAGGCGCTTTTTAATACCGCTGATCTCTTTGGAGCGTTCCTGCCGCCCGGCGGATGCAGCCTGTTTCTTCTGTGCATTCTCCAAAATAGCGGTACGCTCTTCCCGGCTGATGGCCAGCTGCTCCCGCAAAGAGGCCTGCACGATCTCATATAGGACGTTATAGTCAATGAAGTGATTGCTGCATTCCTCTGCACCATAGAGTTTATAGCCGCCGCAGGTCAGATTGGCTGGCGAGCCTTTTTTTCGCGTGCCTGTGGTGGACATATTGCGTCCGCAGTCCGCGCATTTGGCAATGCCGGAAAAAAGGTTGTAAAAGCGCCCCTTCTTTTCACAGGTCCGCGCCATAGTGCGCCGCCGGACCAAATCAAATGTCTCCTGATCCACCAGGGCCTCATGGGTGTTTTCCACAACAATCCACTCATCCCTTGGATTGCGGACCGTCAAATGGCTTTTGAAGGAAATCTTGGTGGTTTTCCCTTGGGCGATGTGCCCCAAGTAAACCACGTTCCGCAGCATTTTCGTGATGGTGGCGCTGGTCCATTCCTGGCGCTTGGAGTAGGCGTTTACCTCCAATCCATCGTGGGTCATGCAGCGGTATACCGCCGGAGAGGGAACGCGCTGTTCGTTGAGGCTTCTTGCAATTTCGATGGGCAGCGCGCCCTCTGCCGCCATGCGGAAGATACGCTTGACCACTTCGCCGGAGCGCGCATCCACCACAAGATGATTTTTATCCGCCGGATCTTTCTGGTAGCCGTAGGGCGCAAAGGCTGCAATGTAAGCGCCATCCCGCATTTTGGTGGCAAAAGCCGAGCGGATCTTCTTGGATGTATCCCGCGCATACATCTCATTGATGACGTTTTTGAAGGGGGCAATGTCCGAATAAGGGCTGTCGGAATCGTAGCCGTCATTGATGGCGATGTAGCGCACGCCCTTGGAGGGAAAATAGATCTCCGTATATTGCCCTGCTGTAATGTAGTCGCGCCCCAAACGGGAAAGGTCTTTGGTGATGACCAGATTGACCTTCTTGGCTTCGATATCCGCAATCATGCGCTTGAAATCCGGGCGGTCAAAGTTCGTGCCGCTCCAACCATCGTCTACATATTCGTCAAATACAACATAGCTGTGTTCCGCTGCATAGCTTCTAAGCATTTTGCGCTGCGTGATGATGCTTGCGCTTTCCGCAGCGCCGTCATCGTCTTTGGATAGGCGCATATAGAGCGCTGCAGTGTAGATTGATCCTGCCTTCATGCTCCTCCTTTCTTAGGGCCGATCAACCTGTGAGGGTATGCCTCTATTCTATTCAGATCGGCGAGCTCTTTCCAAAGGTGCGGCGCTGAGTATTTTTGTTCACGCAAATTCGCACAAAAGCTCTTCCAGCAATCGGAGGAGTGAAGTATCGGACATAGACGCAAGTGTTACAACATAATAGTTAGGTGTCGTCAAGGGTGCTCACCTCCTACGGTTATGTTTATGCGCATAAAAAGAAACCTTGCCTGTCCATGCCGGATATTGACAAGGTTTCTGTTGCTGGCTGCTCTTGGGTAAAGGCGCCCGCTAGGAGCGGAGCCTAAGAAAAAACCCCTACGATGAAGAAAAACCATCGCTTACGGATACGTTCTCTTGGCCGGCACATCTCCTTTTCTTGCGTGATCGGAAATGCTATCCATATATCTTCCCTTCCGTGCATCTCCGATACCCCCTGTGGCACCTCGAAGTCATTATACAATGCAGGGGTATCGGCTACAACAAACATGCGTAGAAATAGCAGAAGCCCGGCGCTCCGTTGCGGGCGGATTCACAGCGCTGCTCTATTCACAGGCTCCTGCCATTCCTATGCCAGGCCGTCCCATTTACATGGCTGGACGGGTTTACGTTGTCCTCCCTATACGTCTTGGCGCAACGGGTTGCACCCGTCATTTCGCATATTCTGCCGCTCGGAATAGGAAGACGACGCCGGGGTGCAGTATAGGGTTTTCAAAGTGCGAAAGCATCGCATCTTAACGATGGCAGCTTGGATTGGATGTCCCTCTCACCTATTAGCAGGTTTTGCGGCCAGATTTTAACCTCGTTTCGTGCATTTACATAAAAAGGCCGTCCGCAGGCTCTCCATGCAGGAAAAGGCGGACGGCTCGGGTTTTTACAGAAATTCGTCTAGATTGTCAAGCATCATGCTGACCGCTGCATCAACGGTTTGCTGAGGGACAGCGGGAGGGCGCTGTGGCTGAACCTCGGGCGGGTGAGCTTGTCCCACGGTGGAGACATATTGCTGGATCATGCTCCGAACCATTTTCTCCAGTTCGTCGCGTCGAAACAGCTCGCGGCGGATATGGATCTGCACAGCCTTACCAGCTTCCAGCTCAGGGTGCCGCTCCAGATATTCGCAGACTGCCTTTACGATGAAATCGCTCTTCTTGTTTTTTAATTGCTCCAGCGTTTCACCGGCCCGGATATACGCCGGGGAGCTTGCCCGAAACTGAAGGGAGAATCGGTAGCCGTCCGGCGTTTTCATATTGCGCTGCCCGCCCTTCGGGCCAGCTTCTCCAGCTGCGCCTGCCCGAGCAGCTCATAGCCGTAGGCGTTGGCTCTGGTATCCGGCTCAAACTCCACAGCGCTGACAAAAGCTGACGCCTTTATAAAGGCGCGCAGCAGGATCGATCCTCCGCCCACAAATATAGCAGGGTTTGTCCGCAGATCCACTTGAAGCTCCCGGAGCTTGTTGAGCATATCGGCAGCATACTTTTCCACCTCCCCGCGGATGGCCTTCTGTATCTCGCCGTCTAGAACGGTATTTTGCCCCGCAAGGATCTCGCAGATATCCAGTGAGGCGTCAAAATCCTGCACCCTGGTCTGCCGCCTATGACGTACGGACACCACATCGCCGATACGGATGGGGTATTGCCCGCCCGTGAGCAATGCCGATACGGAAGCGGCCGCAACGCCTACGTCTGAGGTCGAAAAGCGGACGCCTGGGGTGAACTTGGAGGCCAGATGCTTTTGCCCGTGGGCGATAAGCGCCTTGTCGTAAGCTTCCAGCAGTTCGTCCCGCTGGGCCGGGAATGACCAGGAGGCCGTCGCCAGGGAATGATCCGCATACCCTTGTGTGAACTGGTTGCCCGGGAAGCGTTCATTCAGCTTTTCACAGAGCGAAGTCATGAGCGCGTCAATAGGCAGGACGGAATAGTCCCGTGCATCCCCGGAATGGAAGGCTGCCACTTTCTCGTTTCGTACCAGGAGGAGCGCCTCGGATTTATGTACCGAGAGGCATTCGTTGAGAATGCCGGCCAACTTTGGCCTTTTTAGCTTGGGCAACGCCGACCCTCCGATCTTTGCCCTGTCCAGCAGGGATTTATAGGCAGTGTTTCGAATAGGGAGATACCCATCCTCCGTTCGCAGCGCCAGGCCGAGGTTTTTGGCCGTGTCGGCTACGGCCATCTGGGATACCTCCGGGGCGAAGGCTTTGCCATCGGTATACAACGGCGACGCCTCGTCCAGCGGCTCGATGTGCAAGCCGGATACCGTCTTGCGCGTCCACTTGCTCTCACGGGTTTGCCGGGCATGATAGCCGTGCATTTGCGCGTAGTCGTCGAATGTGGTGTAGAAATCGTCCAGACATGGTTGCATTGCAATTCTCCTTTCGTATTTCGGCGATGAACCCGCCATGATATACAAAAAGCAGGCCTCTTTCGGAGCCCTGCTTTTGCTCAAAATGGGATGAGCTGGAATAAAAAAAGCGCCCAAAGGCAATATGCCCATAGGCGCGAAGGATACTTGGAAACTTTGCCTTCCCTGTGGAACGGCTTGGATACTTTACACCAGCATTATACCATTGCGGTTTTCATCCGTCAATGCGAGCCTTGCCATGCTCCCCTATGTCCGATATTGGCCCACGTCGCCAAGCTCTGCGGCAACGGTATCCTCCACCTGGGCGGCGATCTGCTTTGCTTTTGCCTTTGCAATGCCGATGTGATCCGCTACGGCCAGAATATCCTGCCGGGAAGGGTCCCGTCCGTTGCCGTTTACGCTGGTGGCGTGCTCGCCCCCAAGAGAATTGCTATAGGTGAGATCGTACGCCGGGGATAGCTTCCATGCCCCCTTATCATCGTCATATAGGAACGTGAAATTCTTGGAATGGTCGTCCCGATTATGGGCATACACGTTGAAGCACATGAGCCGGTACATGTTTTCCACCTGGGAATAATCCTTGGTAAGCTCCAGCGTCAGCTTCATGAGGGCCTTATAATCGAGGCTGGGTATACGGTGCGATACCTCCAGCAGCGCCGAAACGGAGAGCATATGGATGCGCTTTGTCGTGCCGTCCGGCTGCTTGATCCGGTCAAACCGCTTGGTGGCAAAATAGCCCTCGCACCGGGCGGATGGGAGCAGCCTGGTTTCGGCTACCTCCAGGCCGCATTTCCTTGCGCATGCCGAATAGCGGTATTCGATAAGCCCAATATCCCGCCGGTCGATCGAGGCGGGGAATTTGACGATCCAGTCCTCGCCGTCTATGCTGGTCAAAATCTTCGGCCGGGCGCCGCCGGAAGATCCGCCGAGTTGGAACAGCGTATCCAGATCTGCCGAGGATTCGGACTCCAACACCTTACGGCATTCCTCCGCCATACGGTCGTATTCCAGCTGCGCTTGCGCGGTTTTCCATTGGTGCGCCGGATGGTATGTCAAAGCCCCCATGCCGGAGCTCCCAACGATGGCCAGCCGGTTGAGCATGTCCACTTCCCGGGGGTCCATATGCGCTCTATTCAACATTCTATCCACCAGCAGGCGGCCCCACCCGTCCGGCAGGCTATCGGCAAACACGCCATAAAGCCCGTCAAAGGGATCGGGCTTGGGGATATAGACCCGATTCTCCAGGGGCAGGCTGAAGGGGCTGATGGGGAAACCGTCCCGAATCCAAGCCTCGTCATATTGGAAGGCGGCAAGGCGCCCCTTGTACAGCGCCAATGTGCCCACCTTTTTGCCGCCCATAAAGGCTTCCAGCGATTTATACTTTTCCATCAATGATCTCCTGTATGGAATGTATTTCTTGCTCTGCAAACAGCGCCTCAAATCCGTCCGCACAGTCCAGCACGGTAGCGATTTTCAGTAGCGATAGCAAGGAGATCTCGCCGCTGCTCTCAAACCGCTTGACAGACCCGTAGCTCACGCCGGACTTTTCCGCCAGGTCCTGCATGGATAGCTTCCGTTCCTTCCTGCGCTTTCGCACATTCGCCGCAATGATGCGGCTCAGCTCTTTCGGCGTCTTCATGGCATCATCTCCTTATAGCTAATATTTTATCCCTTTTCTCTTTTTATATCAATGCTTTGCTAATATATTATCCATAATTTGTGCAAGCTATACGAAGATCGCCATACAAATCGGGAGAGGGCAAAGGCCCCCTCCCGATGAATCATGTGCGGATAAACCGTTTTACAACATTCGTCAGCGTGACCGGCAGCGTATGCAGGTCGGAGATATCCAGAAACGCATCTCCATAGATCCGCTCTATGCTATCCTTGTCATCGCCGATCGCTGCCGCAACAAAACAGATGCCCTTGCGTCGGTACTCCGCCTTGATGCCGCGCAGGTCCTCTTCGGCCGCCGTGCCATAGTAGCCGGCATCTGCCGGCTGCCCGTCGGATACGAGGATCAACAGCCGGATATCCTCGGAACGCTTGGCGAGCTGTTCGGCCACGAACCGAAGGGCAGCGCCGTCCCGGTTGCTTCCCCGGGCGGAGATATCCATCATGCGGTACCGGTCCAGCTGATCGATGGAATCGAATTCCGCATAGGAGTACAGCGCAACCCCATCGTCCGTGGAATGGCCATAGACCATCACCGGGATATGGAGCGACTGACAGAAATCGTACAGGATGATGGCGGTGGCCCTTGCGTAGGTCGCGCGGCTGCCGCAGCCCATGGACCCAGATTCATCCAGGAGCAGCCCAATGGCCAACTCCGGCGTATCGTTGGGCAAGCGCATCTTGGAAAACACCCTGCCGTCATTCCGAGGCAAGGCGTGGATATCCAAGCGCCGTCCCATATAAAGGCCGGTCTGCCTGCCTCCTCTTCGCTGATCTTGAAGCTGTCTGGTTATGCTGCGCTGGAGCTGCTTCGATATGGACAGCAATGGCGGAGAAGCCTCATCGTACCTGTCGCGCAGCGTATCGGATACAGAAGCTATCCGGTGAACGGTTATTTTAACGCCCTCATGGATGTCGCCGTAGGAAATGCTTTGGGCCAGATCATTGAGCTGCGACGTGCGCTTGACCTCCAGCCGCTCCTCCGCCATACGGTTGAGCAGGGCTTCGATATCCCTGGCGGAGGCGTCATATCCTGCGCCCTGGTAGTCGTTGTCATATTCCAGCGCGCCGCGGTTGGGTGTGGAAACATGATCCGTCTGCATGAGAGGAATACGCCCGCCCTCTTTTTCCGTGACTTCAAGCAGTTTATCGGGCGCTTCGCTTGCATCCGCAAAGCAGCCGCCGTTCCCAGCTGCACTGATCGGCGCGGCGTCTCCGCCGGCTGCAGAAGCTTCTGCAGCATCGTCCGGATCCGGCGCCTCAGCCTCGTTTTCATCATCTTTCGGCTTGGCAAGCAAGGCGGTTCGGCTGCGTTTCATGCTTCGCGTTCCTCCGCATCCCGAAGCGGGCGTTCCGCTTTCGGCCACGGCGCCTGTCACGCCGCTTCCCTCTGCGGTGGAGCCGTTCAGCGCCTCGAACAGCGCGTCCAGCATTGCCGACAGATCGCCGCCCGCAGCTTTGCTGCGCTCCTCGCAGAACTCCAGGTATGGCTTGACGTAGTGCCAGTTGCGCACGATGATCTGGTTTACCATCTGCCAGCGTATCCTTGGATCCGTACAGGTCAGGCCTGCGTCCAATTCGTCCAGGGAATGGAATACCGCCTGGATGCGCTCATCCGTCAGCGCTGTTTCCCCGTATTTGATTTCGCCATACAGGCAATCGCATAGCGCTGCCCATGCAGAAAAGCATAAAACCAAAGCCGGGCAGCACCAGCATTGCGTCATACCCAAGCAGCAAAAATATAAGCGATAACAGGAAAAAGGCGCAGCCCATCAGGCCGCGCCGCAAAATCTGCCGCTGAAGTGGGGCGGGAATCCTTTTGAAATGATCCTGTATTCGCATGAGATACCTCAAATCAAAATGACGCGCTTTTTCTTCAGAAGGCTAAGCAGCGTTTTCAGCGTCGGTGTTAGGGCTGGGGAAAGCTCCATCGCCGCCTCAAGGGCTCCATCAAAGATGGTTTCCTTCATATAGATCAGCTCAACCACACGCTGCCGGTTCTCTCCGCCCAGGTATTGTGCCTCCGGCTCAATGCCCATTTCGGCCAGTCTGACGAGTTCCGCGGCTGTTAGGCGCAGGCCCGCCTCCCTGATCCAGCGCAGAAGCTGCTTTTCATCCGCCGCAAGCCCCCAATAGGGCAGCTTGCGTTGGCGCGGCGCGATCACGCAGTTGACGAGGATGCGAAATACCTCGGCCGTATATTCCTTGCCCGGCTGCGCCTCCGCGAGGCCTTTGCTTTCCAGGGGCGCCAACCGGGCCTTTCCCAGATATTGGACCCCGGTATGGCCGGCAAGCCAATCCCGGGCCTGCTGGCTTTTCAGTTCATGGTTGCGGCCGCATCGGTTGACCGTGATCCCGTCCCGGCATTGGTTGATCAAAAGTCCTTTGGATAGATATAGCATATTGACGCACCACCTTATTTCATTCTTGCCCTTATTACACAAGCTGCATTTTTGCTTTGCAACAACCCCCTTAGTTTATTTGCACGGCAACCACCAAAAGCCGGCCGCTTTTACCAAATCCATCCGACCGGTCGCAGGTTACGAGCGTCAAAAGCCGGCCGTCCGAAGGAGCGGAAACATGGGTTTCATACAGGGCCCGCGCTTTAAGGGATTGTACAAAGTCGAGAAACGAATCGTCCGACAGGAAGTCCTGCTGAAGAAAGTTGAACTGCTCCAGCGTGCTTACATCCAAATGACAGACAGCAAGCACCTGCCATGTCCCGGTTCGATCGGGTGTATCGAACTGAAAGGTCTGATGCTTTTCCCAATAACTCTGCTTTTTGAACTTCGTGAGCTGAGAAAACATTAGGCTTGACGATCTGCCCATATTATGCCCAAATAGGATGGTGTTTCTGTCCAGGGGGTTCAGATCGTTCTGATAGTCCATAAAAATAGTCCCACAGCTTGCCTCTTCTTGTTTGAAGCTCCTGCTTAGGTAATACTCGTTGTCATCTGCCTGAACAACAGGGTAATTGATCTTGGTGCCGGGAATATACAGCCAGCCCACGGTATCGCTGTTTTGCGCGGCCAGTGCGGCAAAATCCACCGAAACGCGTTGCGCTGCTTCCTTGCCGTCCGCGTTGGAGGCGGATGCAGGCCTGGAAGGCTCGGCTGTGGATCGGGGGTCCGTCGTCGCTGGCGCCGTTGGATCGTCCAATGTATCGTTCTGCTTAGGCGCTGGGCTCAAAGGCACGAGCTCAATCATCCCGTCATCCTCGTCCGAATGCAGCACATCTTCCGCAATGTCCACATAGTCCGCTTTATATCCGGCATATTCGGCGGCTTCCATGATCCATACCGCGCCAAGCCCGATTGCCGCCGCAAGTAAAATGCCCATTGCACCCAGCAGCAGGATTCTCTTTTTATCCATATCGCACCTCATAGAAGTTTCATCAGCACGATTGCCAGCGCCACGATAGTGGCAGCCGAAGCCCCGGCGAGAATGATCTGCTTGATAAGCCCTTTATCCAGCTTTTCCTTAAAAGCGCCCTCATCCAGCGTAGGCGTATCGTCATAGTATCCATCATAGCCCGCATCCGGCAAATCGGGAGGCGCCACGTCCTGCTGGCGGGGTATCGGTTTAGGCTTTTTCGCTTTTTTCTTGGTTTGCGGCGCTCGTTGTTTGGGCCCATCCTTAGGAATGCCGCTAACCGGTATCGAGGCGCCGCATTCCATGCAAAATGCGGCGTCATCCAGTATGGATGCGCCGCAATAGGGACAATATCGCATTTCAAAACTCCTCCTTTTCCGGCCGTAATGACCAGCCGCGCAGCAGAAGTTTCGACGCTAGGAGTATACCATAGAC
>OJRG01000702.1_pt1 | contig 16283 bp, 15 predicted proteins | sample 1599121 | NCBI WGS metagenome assembly OJRG01 (sample SAMN03922528, study PRJEB24848) | human gut metagenome | isolation source: stool sample | host: Homo sapiens | place: Germany | collected 2010-05
AGAGACAGATGTAAAACTTCTACTACACGGGGTTTTGATTATTAATACGTACTTCTTATTAAAGGGTGAAAAATATTATAATGAGAATGTAGGTGCTGAATAATGGTAGAGGTTGTTATAGTTGGTGCTATTATTATATTTGTTTTGATATATAATAATACGATTGATAAGAGTAAATTTATAGCTGATAATGAAAAGTATTTTGATATTTTAAGAGAAGAAGATTATAACTTTTTAGTGTATGCTAGATACGGTGAAGAAGTTGATCCTAATATATTATTTAGAAAAAGAATTTATTATGCTGTTTTAGTAGCTATTGTGTTCTTATTTATATTTTTAAATCAATTATCTTTTCTTAATGTTGTTTTTTGTATTGTTGTAGCAGCTCTTGTTTTTAAGATGCCGTATACACAATTAAAACAGTTTTATAAAGCACATTTGCATGATATTGATGTTATGTTGCCATACTATTTAAAGAGTTTGGAAATTTTAATTCAGCATTATACAGTTCCGGTTGCTTTAGGTAAATCTATTGATGATGCACCTGATATTTTTAAACCAGGTCTTCGTCGTTTGATTGAACGTATTAACTCTGGAGATTCTACTATTGATCCTTATATGGAGTTTGCTAATACTTATCCAGTAAGAGATTCTATGCGTATGATGCGTTTATTGTATCGTTTAGGTCTTGGTTCTCAGGAAAGAAAACAAGAACGTTTGATGATGTTTTCTAGAACAGTTTCAAATTTACAGAATAAAGCACGTGAAACTAAATATAAAGAACGTCTTAATCATATGGAAAGTCAAACTATGGTTATGCTTGTAGTTACTGGTATGGGTACTATGGTTGTAATTTTGATTTCTATGATGATGATGTTTAACATGTAAAGTAAGTAAATTTTATTGTAAAAGTGAAATTATGTTGGTATAATATATAATGTATATAGAATAGGAAAGGATGTGTATGTTTTAATGAAAGCAGCAACAGGTGAATTAAACTTAACAGTAATTACTCTTATTGCTATTGCAGCAGTAATTGGATTCTTCTGGATTATGTGGCCTAATATTCAAAAATCTATCAATAGTCAATGGGAAAACATTTCTAGTGATTATAAAAAATCAGGTTATATTGTTATTGAACATAATAGATAAAAGGTGGTGTAGATAATGCGGGATGCTTTAGGTGGAGTTGTCAATTTAGCAATGATTGTTGTATTCCTAGTTTTGGTATGTGGATATTTGGCATTTAATGTTAATTATACTAAGGCATTCCGCGTTAAAAACTACATTATTACATCATTGGAACAGTATGAAGGTAATTGTAAGAGTGGTACTGCTTGTTCTAATAAAATACAGGCATATATTAAGCAGGTAGGATATAGTGCTCCAGATTTTCATTTAGATGATTATATTTGTAACTATGGATATTGTTATAAAGAATTTAAAGCTTCTAAAGAAACTGGTGATGCTGTTTCTGAGTCCAAAGAACAAGTTTACTATAGAGTTGTTACTCAGATTAATATTGATATACCAATTATCAACAAGATTATGCCTGGTTTAAAAATTTTTCAGATTTCTGGTAATACAAAGTTGATAACACCGTTTAAATAGAAGAGGTGACTCTTATGAATGTTATTGTTAGTAATCAGCAACGTAATGTTTTATCAGGATTAGATATTGATATAATAAAAAGTATCTCTGGTGAATATGATGCAACTGAGCTAGTAGAAATGTTTAAAAACTTTTTTTACAATAAAATGGTTTTGGATGTGACTGCAATCAAAGATTATCATAGTGTTAAAAGTTTTCAAACTATAGCAATGGGGTTAGATGTAGAAAAAATTGTTTTCTTTTTGCCAGAAGGAAGTGATGTTTGTACTTCTAATTTTTTGTCTAAATTAGTTTCTATGGGAATTTATAATTTTACTACGAATATAGAGGGAGTAAAATATTTATTAGAACATCCAAATACTTATAAACAGGTTGCTCATATTCAGCAATTAAATGATGTGCCTAATGTAAATTCAGTTATGGCAAATGTTGATAGTGGTTCTAGTGTCTCTGATAGTTCTACTAGTTTTCGTGGCTCTAGGGTGATAGGGGTACGAAATGTTACAGAGCATGCTGGTGCAACCACTTTTATTTATATATTGAAAAAAGAGTTAAGAACTCATTTTGGAGATACTATTGTTGCTTTAGAACTTAATAAAAATGATTTTCAGTTTTTTGGTGACAAAAATATGATATCTATTTCTTCTGATCAATTGCAGGGTGCTTTGACACGTTATTCTGGTGCCTCTGTTCTTTTGGTTGATTTAAATGATTATCCTGATGATTCTTTCTGTGGAGAAGTTTTGTATTTATTGGAACCATCCACGATTAAACTTAATAAGTTGATGCGGAGAAATCGTAATATTTTTTCAAAACTTCAACATCAAAAAATTGTTTTAAACAAAAGTTTGCTTTCCAATAAAGATATTATGGATTTTGAATATGAAGCGAAAGCAAAGGTGTTTTATAATATGCCTCCGCTAGATGAAAGAAAGAAAAACCCTATTTTGGAAGATTTCTTATCTCGATTAGGTATTGTTGCTAAAAAAGAAGAGAAGAAAGAAACAGGTAAAATTTTTGGTTTATTTCGTAGGTAATGTTGACAAACATTTTATTTTAAGATAAGATTAATTTATTGAAGGAGAGTTGTTTATGTTAGATTTATTTCAATTAGGAGTAGTTGGAAATGTAGATGACAACTGCGGAGGATTAGAGCCTATTGTTAGAATTATTAAGAAAGGTGTATTTCCTATTGTTCAAATCGGTATTCCAATTTTATTAATTGTATTTGGTACTATCGATTTAGGTAAAGCTGTTATTTCTAGTGATGAAAAAGAAGTAAAACAAGCACAAAGCCGTTTAATTAAAAGATGTATTTATGCAGTTGCAATCTTCTTTATTACTACTTTAGTAAGTTTGATTATGTCTTTAGTTTCTACTGGTACTGAAGGTGGAGACGGTGAAGCTGATACTGCTGGATGGGCTAACTGCTGGAATAGTATTAAATAGTAAAAATGATATAAAATTAAATAGCAAAGTAATTGCTATTTTTTTTTTATTTTGATATACTTATTCTGTATGATTGTATATATGGAGTGGTGACAGTGAAACAGTTAAAATTTTTCTTATTTATCTTTGTCTTTGGTATACTATTTTTTGTTCCATATAATACGAAAGCCTTAGAAAATAAAGTGGTTAGTTGTGATTATCAATTTACTAATATTAATGGAGAGAAAGTTGAATTAGAATATAAAGTGTACTCTGATGGTACTGTGAAAAAACCTTTTACTGATGGTACTTTATACGCAAACGATGGTATTTCTTGGTATCATGCTGATCGTTTTTCTTCAATTTATTATAATGCGGCAAAACTTAATAGTTCTACAGTGACTTGTCCTTCTATTTATGTTCAAGAGACTGAATATGGTGTTACGGTTTATCCTTATCCACTTAATAGTAATTCTTGTACTGGGCGTTGCTATAATATTACGTCAGCAACTCCTAAATTGTCTAGCTGGGCTAAAGATGTAGGAATAGAATCAAAAAAGGTTTTATCTACTTGTACTGGTTCTAGTATGGGATTTTATAATCGTAAGAGTTATGTTTTACCATATTTTAGACTTTATTCTGATGGTGAAAAAGAATGGAGTGTAGATGGGGAGACATATGTTCCTATTACTAATGCTATTACTGGTAAAGTAGGGGATGATAAGTTTTCTATTACGGTAAATGATTCTTTGATTAATTCTATTTTTTCTTCGTCTAAGACTACTTGTCCTACGCAGATTTACCGTTGTGTTACAAAGACTAAAAATGGTTATTCTTATGAGTTGTCTTTAGGTGCAAATCATTGTGCTAAGGATGATTTGGGTAATAGTGATGGCCAAGGATTTGGTTCTGGATATTTTGGAGGAGCTTTTGGAGATCCTACTGATGATACTAGTGGTTCTGATAGTTCTAGTTCTGATCATAGTAGTGGTGATTATTATAGTAAACCTGGGTCTGTCACTCTTGATGATTTGAAAGATGATGTTAATTCTTACAACGATGACTCTGATTGTAATTCTCTTTTAGGAAGTACTTCGGATGAAGAGTCAGTTGCTTGGTTATTACAACAAATTTTAAATTATGTTAAAATTCTAGGACCAATTTTGGTTGTTATTCTTAGTAGTTTAGATTTTGCTAAAGCTATTATCGCAAGTGATGATGAAAATATGAAAAAGGCAGAACGTAAATTAGTGATTCGTTTAATTTTGGCTGTTGCATTATTCTTAATCCCTACATTGGTTAGTGTATTACTTAATATTTTTGGAATTACGACAGATCAAATTTGCGGTTTAAAATAAAGGTAGGTGATATAGATGACAGATAATTCTACTGCGAATACCTTGGGAGATTTAGGGCGTCTTATTCAACAACTTATGAACTGGGGTGTTTATGTCTTATTGGCAGGAATGTACCAAGTGTTTTTTAACGTAGCAAGTGCACAGTTATTTGAATCTGAAACCATTAAGAATTTTTATGGTAGAGTTCAATTAATTATTGGTGTATTTATGGTATTTAAATTGGCTGTTTCTATCTTGCAAGGAATTATGGATCCTGATAAGTTTATGAATCCTAAAGAAGGATTCGGTAATTTTATTACTAGGGTAGTTGTTGCTTTAGCGCTATTAACAGTCATTGTTCCAATTAATATTCCAGATGTAGAAAATGCCAATTCTTTTGAAAAATATCTTAATAATAACGGACTTTTGTTTGGTACCTTGTATTCGTTACAAGACAGAATTTTATCTAATAATACACTCGGTAGATTGATATTGGGAACAACGGATAATGCTACGAATACAGAGTCCCCTGATACAACGGGAATGACTGAAGCAGAGATTCAACAACAAAAGTTGACTAGGTCTTCTAGAATTTTCACTTCTACTATTTTGAAGGCATTTTTGAAAATAAATTTACTTCCTCCTGAAGTTCGTGAAAATGATGATGAGACTAATAAAGAGAACTGGTACTGTGGTTCCAATTTGGATGATGATGGAAAAAATGCTATTAAATCTTATCAGCAATTAGATGTTGATCCTACTACTTTACTTAGTATGGAAGTTCTTACTGCAGATTGTAAGGTTAATGATAGTATTTTTGATCATTTACGTAATGCTGTTTCATGGATACCTGTTCTTGGAGGATTTGTTGAAAATACACGTTATGTTTTTGCTTTTAACTGGTTAGCTTCTGCTATTGTCGGAATTGTATTTTTGATTATTTTAATTGGATTTACCATTGATATTGCAGTACGTTCTATAAAGCTTGCTGTATTACGTTTATTGGCACCTATTCCAATTATTAGTTATATTGAACCGAAATCATCCAAGGATGGTGGAATGTTCTCTTCTTGGGTAAAAGCATTGACTTCTACTTATTTAGACTTATTCTTACGACTTGCGATTGTATATTTTGTAATTTTCTTAATTCAAGATATGATTGCTAACGGTATCATAATTAATGAAACTGGTGGTTTAGTCGGAGGATTTTCTATTATCTTTATTATGTTAGGTTTATTCTTCTTTGCTAAGATGGCTCCTAAGTTTATTAAAGATGCCCTTGGATTAAAAGGATCTATGTCTAATATTGGTCTTAGTGGTATTCTTGGTGGAGCAGGAGCATTGGTTGGCGGCGGAGGTCTTGCTGGTGCTGGTGCTGGTATGCTTACTGGTATGAATAATGCTGCTATGGCTGCAGCACAAGGTAAACAAGCACCACCTGCTTGGCAGACAGGAGCAGATTTGGCGGCCCAAATTAAGACTGGTGATCCTAAAGCTAAAGGTGGTCTTGTTAACTCTATTAATGATAGATTAATGAGAGAAGCAGGAATTAATCGTGCTAGAAAACTTTATGGAGTTACTGCTAATGGATTGGCGCAAGCCAAAAAAGCTATGTTTGATAGACAAGATGAAGCTAGTGAGTTACAGGATTATTATAACCGTATGATGCAAGGTAATCTTACAGAAGGTGAGATTAATCATATTAGATCAGAAGGCGGTTGGGATGCTGCCAACAACAAAGTTACAGAAGCATATCGTGATAGAATTTATAACAAAATGGGCAATGCTCAAACTACTGCGGCGAAAGCTAAAACGCATTATGAGGATGCTAAGAAGTTTGCAGATTCTCATCGTGTTACTCCTAATTTCGAAGAAGAACATCGTTGGAGCTTTGCAGAACGTATGGGATTTGGCGATGCTCCTAGAAATCGTGATGATTATCGTGCTGCAAGTGGACGTTATAGCGCCCATCAAAATGTAGGTGATCGTGTATTTGGATCCCCTAAAGATTGGGATAAAGCAGGTAGCCCACGTGAAGATAATAGGTGGGGTCCTGGTAAATATGATTCAGCAGATTTAAATGATATCCATGGTGATTCTAATTTTAATACAGGTACTCCTGGTAGCAATGGACCTCGTCCATAGAATGAAAGAGAGTGTGATATATAGTGAATTATTTAATACCTGCTAATACAAAGAAAGGTCAATTAATCTTAGGATTATTTCGACCTTTCGACTTAATCTTATTTTTATCCGGGGTTATGGTTACTGTTATCTTACTGGCTTTTTTACCACTTACTAATACGTGGCTTACTATTCTAATAATTAGTCCGGCGGTTATTTGTGGATTTCTTGTAATGCCAGTACCTTATTATCATAATATTTTAAATATTATTGTTGAAATGTATGAGTTTTTTTCTAATACTCAGACGTATCACTGGAAAGGTTGGTGTTTCATGAATGAAAAAGAAAATCGTAGGAAGTAATTTTACGGAAAATTGGTTGCCTGTTAAGGCGATTCAAAATGGTATGATTATTACGTATGACAATTTAAAGGTTTCTGGAGTTAAAATCTCTCCACGAAATATCTTTATTTTGGACCCACAAGCTCAAGACAATGTATTAATTAGTTTAAAGAATTTTTATAATATGATTGATTTTGAGTTTTGGTTAGTAGTTGCGGATAGGCCTGTAGATATTTCTGTTTATATGTCTCAGCTACAACTTTTATATAATGAAACACAGTCTCCTGCTATACGTAAATTGATTATGCAAGATATTGATAAGGGAAATACATTTATTAATAATAATATTGTTGATACTGAGTATTATTTCTTATTTAAAGAGAAAGATCCAGATGCGGTTCAAAAGAAAGTTCGTATGTTAATACAAGGACTTGCTAGTTGTGGACTTAATGCTTCACAAACGACGAATGATGATTTAAGAATTATTTTGGATAATTTCTTAAATGGGGGAAAAACTACTGAGTTTGGGACGGTGATGCCTGTATGAGTACCAGTTTAAGAAGTCAACTAGCTCCTAAGGGGCTTAGTTTCAATCCTAGTGATTTCTTTATTAGTGATAAGTATGCAACTATTCTTACAGTAGTTTCTTATCCTAAATATATTACACCAGGATATTTGTCATCTTTAACTAATATGCCAGGAATTAAAGTTGTTGTTAAACATATTCCAGTTCCTTTTCAGACCATGTCTAAGATGTTAAATAGACAAGTTGCTGATTTAAAGGAAAAATATCAGCATGAAAAAGATCAGACGATGCGTGAAAGATATCGTCAAGATGCAGAGAGCTTGGAGTATTTTACTTCGATGCTTGCTGGTAGTCAGGCTCGTATCTTTGATTTTCAAATGCATATTATGATTACTGCTGATACTAAAGAAGATTTAGAATTAAAGAAAGTAAATGTTAAAAATTATTTAGATGCGATGGAATTAAAAGGAATCTCTTTACGCTTTGAACAAGAAAAAGTTTTGAAGAGTATTTTACCTATTTTTCCACCTCAAGATATAGAACAAAGAATTGGTACACCAATTCCTTCTGTAACTATAGCGGCTATGTATCCATTTATTTTTGACAGTATTAAGGATCCAGGACTTGCTACTTTATTAGGAGTAGATTTCTCTGGTGGTGTTATTTTATTTAATCAGTTCTTATATAAGATTCGTAAGGAAAATAACCGTAATAATGCTAATATGATTATTCTTGGTACTTCTGGATCTGGTAAATCTACAGCTGCTAAAGTTATGCTTCGTACACATATTCGTAATGGGTGTCAGATTGTTGCTATCGATCCAGAAGATGAGTTGCGTGAAATTACGCAAACTTATGGTGGAGATACTATCGATATTGGTAAAGGTGGAGAATTTGGTTTAATTAATCCTTTGGAAGTTGTTATTGATGCAGATGAGGAGGAGATTAAGCAGGGACTTGGTTATACTGTTTTGACTCGTACTTTACAATTTTTAAAGGCTTTTCTAAAGTATTATGATCCATCTATTACAGAAGATGTACTTACTATGTTTAGTGATGTTGTTCAAGATACGTATAAACGTTTTGGAATAGATTTTAATACTGATTTTTCTCAATTTACATCTAAAGATTATCCGACTTTTTCAGATGTTTATGCTACTATTAAAGGACGATTAATGTCTATGACGGAACAAACACAAGAGCGTGATGTTATGGAACGATTGGAGTTAAAGATTCGTCCTATTACTAAAGAACTACGTTTCTATTTTGATGGTCATACTACCATAAGTCGTGATAGTGATTTTATGGTATTTAATATTAAAGAGTTGATGAATACAGACTCTAATATTCGTAATGCTTTGTTCTTTAATGTTTTAAAGTATGCATGGGGACTTTGTTTAGACTTTAATGTTGATACTATTATGATGGTTGATGAAGCACATGTATTGCTTGGTGCTAATAATGTACTTGGTGCTGAATTCTTAGCTCAGGTACAAAGACGTGCTCGTAAATATAATACTGGAACTATTATTATTACTCAACAACCTAGTGATTTTGCTGATCCTGGTGTTATTATGCATGGTAAAGCAATCTTTGATAATGCCTCTTATTATTTAGTAATGGGATTAAAGAAACAGGCGGTTGAAGATTTGAGTTTACTAATTGATTTAAATGATAGTGAAAAAGAGAGTATAAAACGATATTCTCAAGGTGAAGCATTATTTGTTTGTGGAAACAGACGTATGCGTATTAATATTGCAGTTACTAAAGAAGAATTAGATTCCTTTGGTTCTGGTGGAGGTTTTTAGAAGTTTAGAAGGTGGTGATGTTTAGTGCCAGTAATGAATAATAAAAATGATTTACATGGAAATCGTGTAGTACATGGCGATGATCAAGGTCAATCAGCTGATCAAACTGGCACTGGCACTGCTGAAAGTTATGCTGCTAATCGTGCTAATAAGAAGGAACAAGAAAAAGAAGCAACGAAGAAAGCATTGAAGACTACTGCCAAAGGTGCTGCTACTGCATTTGGTTCTCCAGCAGCTGGGAAAGCTGTTGATTTGGCTAGTAAGACTAAACTTGGAGATAAAGTATTAAATAAAGGGGCAGAGGCATTAAATCGTATTCCCGGTATGGGAAAAACGATGAAAAAATTGGATGATAAAAAAGTATTAGATGTTGCTGATAAAGCAGTTGATGTAGCAAGTGCTAATCCTCAAAATGCTGCTGGTGGAGCAGCGGGTGCTGGTGCTAATGCGGCTAAAGAAGGTGCTGCCGGAGCTGGTGAAAGTGCTTTAGATAAGCCTAGTAAACCATCTAAACCGGATTTTTTGGGTGATAATAAGAATGATTCTGGCAAAGAGCAATCTACTGCTTTAGAAGGAATGTTTTCTGGAAGTATTGCTGTAAAAGTTGGTGTTATATCTTTTGCGGCAGGTTTTATTTTTATTGTTGTAATATTAATGGTTATAGCTCAAGGTAGTGGTGTTATTTCTGGGTATGATGATGCTTTTGGTGTTAGTGCTGCTACTGGTGGAATGACAGGGGAAGTGGATTATGAATCTTCCGATCCAGAAGCTCAAGCCTTTTTTGATCGTGTTGCTGATGTGAAAAATTCTTTTCAATCACAAGGAAAAACTTTAGATGCTGTTTACATTTCGGCTGTGTTTAGTGTTTTAAATCAGCACGAAGCTAAACTTTCTTATGATGATATGACTACGGCAGTTATTACCGAAATCGCTAATGCTATGTTTTCTGGTAATAGCTTTAGCGAAGAAACTTTTAGACAAAACTTAATAAATAATATTTTTCCTAAATATCTTCCTGGTCAAAGTGAAGATATGTACGAAGCAATGGCTGATGAAGTTTTTGACTATTATGATAGTTATTTTAGTTTGATTGGTGCTACGGCTTCTAATTGTGCTAGTTTAGGATCTTGCGTTTATGAAATCAAGGGATTTTATATTGAAGGTCGTGGGAATGTAGCAAAAGCTATGTCTATTACCGATTTGCAAGTTCGTTTGATGCAATGTGGTGGAGAATTTGGTAGTGGAACCTGGGGAGAACCATTAGAAGGAGAGGAACTAGTTCCTTTTGAACAATATATTCTAGGAGTTGCTTACCAAGAAATTGGTCCTAGTGCTCCAGATGAAGCGATTAAAGCACAGATGGTTGCAGCTAGAAGTTATGCTCTTGCGAGACCTACAGCAATGGGAAATGCACTTGGCAAAAAATTAGAGCAAGAGTCAGACGGAAAATGGATTTTACAAATGGCTTCTTGTGTTGCAGATCAAGTATATTGTAATCCAAATTTGGGTTGCTCTGCGATGAATGATGGGGAGCAGTATGGTACTGTTCGCAGTGGCATTGATCATGGAACCAAGTTTAAGGATCCTATGCCTGCGGATCATAAGATGAGAACTTTAGCTAATGAAACTATGGGAGAGGTTTTAGTTAATGATCAGGGATATATTATATCCGCTGGATATGTTTCTACTGAACAGAGAAAGTTTACTGAGTTAGCTAATCAAGGCCTTAATTATAAACAAATACTATTACAAGTATATAATTCTGGTAGCAGAAATTACGGTGCCACTGATATTGATGAAATGAGTTGTAATACTGGTTCTGGTAGTGGCTGTAATAGTACTGGAAGTACAGGTCCGTATGCTGGCTGGAAGCAAGGTGATCCTGCCTGGGCAAGTATAACGATAGGAAATACAAGTTCTACGATTGGTGGAGTTGGATGTCTAGTTACTTCGGTTTCTATGTTAATAGCGAAAAGTGGTGTTGATGTTAACGTGGATGGTGATTTTAACCCAGGTACATTTGTCCAAAAATTGAATCAAGTAGGAGGATTCCAAGGAGCTAATTTTGTTTGGGACTCTGTTAGTAGTGTTGCACCAAACTTTCAATTTGTAAATAAAACTTATGTTTCTGGGCAGTCACAACAACAAAAATTATCTACACTTCAAGGCTTGCTTGATCAAGGATATTATGTAGTTGCTGAAGTAAAAGGTAATACAGGACAACACTGGGTTGCTATTGATGGAATTGATGGTAATACCATTCTTATGATGGATCCAGCTAGTCAATCTACTAGTATGTGGCAACAATATAACTGGGCTAATACTAGTCAATATGCATATTTTAAAGTAGTATAGGAGAAAGATATGAAAAAGGGAAAATTAAAGTATATTATCATTATTACTGTTTTAATTGTTTATGCGGTTGTGATGTATCTTGCTTTTGGTGTTAGCGAGACTCGAGAGAGAAAAGCAACTACTACTTTATTAGTAGGTAATTCCGCTGTTTGGAATTATTCTTCTAGGAATTGGTTTAATATGAACACCTCATCTTTACTTTCTACTTTAAATTGGCAAAAATTTAATGTTTATGTTAATAATCAATATTTTGGTAAGTATTTGGTTTGGCAAGATGATCAATGGTATTTATTTGATAATAATCGAAATGCGATTTCTTACGATGGTAATCTTTTCGCCTACCAAGCAGACTTTGATATGGATATTTTAAATTTTACTACTAATAATATTACAGATTACACTTATGTTAATCAGGTATTACAGGAACATGGTTTTGATACTAATGTGAATTATACATTAGCAACAGTTTCTGATGTGGATTTTGATAAAGATGGTATTGCGGAAGAGTTTTATGTTGTTAGTAATGTTTTTGCTATTGACTTTTTCCCAGATAAATATTTTTCTTTTGTATTTATGGTTGATAACAATAAAATATATATGCTTTATGAAGATGTAGATACAAATGAAGGGGTTAATGGTTGTAAGCCTAGTTTGTATACTGTTGCAGATGTCGATAATGATAAAGAATATGAGTTAATCTTAACTTGTGCAAAATATAGTAATCAGACACCTCTTACTATGTTATATGAATTCCGCGATGATGCGTTTGAAATTGAAATTTCTAATCAATAAATAATGACGATATGAAGTTTTGATGTTATAATAGTTGGCGAAAGGGAGTAATCAAATGAAATTTAAGTTTAGAGCAGATCCAGAAGATATTTTAATGTTTGTTTTATTTGCAATATTTTTATTATATATTGTATGTATTGGTGTCTTAAATTTATCTTCTTTTGCCACGGAAGGTTATTTAGTAGGTCTTAATCCATTTCCTGCTTTCGGTTCTAAATATATAGCAGCTACTTTAGTATTTTATTTTCTTGCCTTAGGTGGTTTGCTTGTCAGTGTTAGTTCTTATTTTTTCGAACGTGAGAAAGGTTTTGGTATTACTACTGATAAAAAAGATAAAGGGTATTCTAGATGGGCTAAGGATAAAGAAATTAAATCAGAGTTGGATCGTGTAGAAATTAAACAGGAAAACTCAACCTCTGCTGGAGTACCACTTATTTTAAATGAAAATGAGATGTGGGTAGATAATAGTGAGTACCATTCATTAGTTATTGGTGCTACTGGTTCTGGTAAGACTCAAACTGTTATTTTGCCTCTTGTTCATAGTTTGGCAAAGGCTAAGGAGTCAATGATTATTACTGACCCTAAAGGTGAAATTTATGAAAAGACTAGTAATATGTTACGTTCTCGTGGATATCAGATCTTACTTTTAAATTTCCGTGACCCGCAAAATGGTAATGCTTGGAATCCAATGTCTTTACCATATCAAATGTATAAATCAGGAAATCAAGATAAAGCTATTGAGTTGCTTGATGACTTAGCTTTAAATATCTTGTACGATGAGTCCAATCAGAATGCAGATCCATTCTGGGAAAAAACTTCTGCTGATTATTTTTCAGGAGTTGCTTTAGGTTTATTTGAAGATGCTAAAGAAGAAGAAATTAATATTAATAGTATTTCTTTAGCAACTACTGTTGGTGAAGAAAAGTTTGGTGGTAGTACATATATAAAAGAGTATTTTGCAGCAAAGGATCCTGCTAGTGCAGCAGCTATTAATGCTTCAAGTACAATTATGGCACCTACTGAAACTAAAGGTTCTATTTTATCTGTATTTAAACAAAAAGTTAAATTATTTGCATCTCGTGATAATTTAAGTGAGATGTTATCACATAGTGATATTGATTTAGAGAGTATTGGTCAAAGACCTACTGCTGTATTTATTGTTATTCAAGATGAAAAGAAAACATATCATTCTTTAGTTACAATTTTATTAAAACAAATTTATGAAACATTAATTGGTGTTGCACAAGAACATGGTGGAAAACTTCCTGTTCGTACAAATTTCTTACTTGATGAGTTTGCTAATATGCCACCTTTGAAAGATGTTACAACTATGATTACAGCGGCTCGTTCTAGAGCGATTCGTTTTACTATGATTATTCAGAACTTTGCTCAGCTTGATCAGGTTTATGGAAAAGAAAATGCAGAAACTATTCGTGGTAACTGTGGTAATATTATTTATTTGATTACTACAGAATTAAAGGCTTTGGAAGAAATTTCTAAGATGTGTGGTGAAGTAAAATCTAAGAAAGATGAAAAAACTGCTTCAACACCACTTGTTACAGTTTCTGACTTACAACGTATGAAACAATTTGAGGTTATTATTCTTCGTATGAGAAAGCAACCTTTTAAAACGAAGTTTACACCATATTTTAAGTTGGATTGGGGAAGGACCTATCCTAAAGCTACTTATCCAACTCGTGAAAAAATTCCAGTTCATACATTTGATATTAAGGAATTTGTAAAAGCACAGAAGAAGAAAAAATTACTTGAAATGATGAATTCTGCTGATAATCAAAATCCAGCAGGTGGAAATAATATGTTTGGTGCAGGTATGCCACCTATGGGAGGAGCTAGAAATCCATTTGCACCTAATGCAGGTGGTATGACTGGTCCTAGACCTAATGCTATGCCTAGAGAGAATATGCCTAGTGGCATGAATCCATTTGCACCTGTGGGAAATGGGCAATCGTCAGCAATGAATCCGTTTGCACCTATGGGTTCTCCAATAGCAACTAACCATAACTCTAGTAGTAATTCGTTACCTAGAGAAAATTCTGGCGCTCCTTCTATGCGTCCAGCAACTTCTCCAATATCATCAAATCCGGTACCTGCTAAAGATGATGGACTTGGTTTTGATGTAGATGAGCTAATGAAGAAGATTGATGCGAAAATTGCTGAACTTGAAGAAGAAGAAAAACAAAATGCTGCTAAAGAGAAAGCTGTTTCTCCTAAATCAGAATCTTCTAAAGTTGAACAGAAACCAGTTACTAACAAACCTGCTTCTTCTGATGCAAAAGAGCCAGAGATAAAAGAAGCAGAAAAGAAAGAGTCAGCTAACGTTAATAATAATTTAGTATTAGATGATGAAGATGACGATGAGTTCTTTGATGACTTTTTTGATAATTAGGAGGTATATTTATGGGTACAAATTTTAATGTAGGTAGTTTTAATGCTATTAATACTAATGAGACAAAAGATAAGAAAACTAGTAGTTCTCATAGTGTTAATGATGATTTGAAAAAAAGATTACTTATCTTTGGTGGAGTTATTGTTATTGGTGTTGTGTTAATTGCTGTAGTATTACTTCTTTTTTCGAATAAGACTTATAGTTATGATGATATTGAAAAAATTATGACTAATGCTGCAGAGGCATATTTTGAAGATCATCCTAAGCGTTTACCTGCTACAGAATCACATCGCGTTGAGATTGATGTAGAGACATTAGCTGCTTCTGAGTATATGAAAGAAATGGTTGAATACACAGGTGAAGGGAAGTCTTGCTCTGGTACAGTCACTGTACAAACGAATGGTGATGGATATTTATATATTCCAAGATTAGATTGTGGTGAGGATTATATTACGCAATCTTTAAAGGAAGTAGTTACAAAAGATGTTGTTACTGAAGGATATGGATTATATGAAGTAGGAAATGCTTATGTATATCGTGGTGAGACTGTTAATAACTATTTAGAACTTGATAATGCGGTTTGGCGAATTGTTAAGGTTACTGCCGATGGAAACTTTTTATTGATTTTGGATACTGATATGTCTGAGTCTGTTCCATGGGATGATCGTTATAATTCTCAAGTTGGATATAATATTGGTATTAATACTTTTTCTGCTAGCCGTATTAAAGATTCTATTTTAGAATACTATGATACAACCGATGAAGATAAAATTATCTTAAGTGACGATGATAGAAGTAAAACTGTAGCTTTTGATTTATGTACTGGAAAGAGAAGTGTTGCTGATACTGCTACAGATAATTCTATTGAATGTAGTGAAGTTTTGGAAAATCAAAAAATTGGATTGCTTACTGCTTCTGATTTTATGATGGGTAGTGTTGATCCTAATTGTAAAACAATTGTTGATTATTCTTGTCAAAATTATAATTATTTAGCAGCCTCTTATAAATGGTGGTTAGTTACTGCTGTTAAAGACAATACAGATGAAGCTTATGGTGTTAGTTCTAGTGGTGTTGCAGAAGCTACTACAACATCTAGCTATATGTATCCTAGAGTAGTTATTATGTTAGATGGCAATGTATTACTTAAGAGTGGTAAAGGTACTGAGGCAAAACCTTATAAGATAAAATAGGAATCTATTATGATGATAGATTCTTTTTTTTCATAGTTTATATTAGGTGGTAAATATGAATATTACTTTTAGAGATTTTTTTTCTCTTCCTAGTAAGGGAGTTTTGATAGATATTAGGGATAAAGAAAGTTATCTTCAAGGTCATGTTCCCGGTGCTCAAAATATTATCAGTTCTGAACTTTTATATCATGCTAATTCTTATTTAAATTATAAAGATATTTATTATTTGTATTGCGATGTTGGTTATATTAGTGCTGATGTTTGTAAAAGGCTGAGAATGCAAGGTTATCATGTGTTTTCTATTATTGGAGGATATCAGAATTACTTGTTAAGAGATTAATTTTGTACTATAATAATAATGGGT
>OJRG01000704.1_pt1 | contig 16245 bp, 17 predicted proteins | sample 1599121 | NCBI WGS metagenome assembly OJRG01 (sample SAMN03922528, study PRJEB24848) | human gut metagenome | isolation source: stool sample | host: Homo sapiens | place: Germany | collected 2010-05
GCACAGACGGTTACGTCATTCTCGTTTTCCGCAACCTCTATTTTGGGTTCCATATTTCTGAGCACGGCACTTTCGGACGGAAGCTCGAGCCAACCGTTGAAAAGGCTGTTGAGCAAATCGTTAAAATCTTTGCGATAACCATAATGCAGAGGCGTATTATGGCTGTGTTCTTTGCGTGTAATCAGTGAATCAGACATTTTTTCCTCCTTAAAAACTATCACGTCCTAATTTCCAGTTAGGGTGCGGAATTTTGCAAATCAAGAGCCGGGCAAAAAAATTTTTCAGACATTTTGCATCGGCCAAATTGATTTTGCTTTTTTGGAGATTACATCTAGAAAACCCCAACCAATCAGCGAAAGGAAAAACGATGAAAAAATATCTGCTTCTCCTGCTGCCGCTGCTGGCCGCCTGCGCCGGCGCGCCGGAAGTGGAGATAGAGAAAAAAATAGAATACAAATGCGGCGAACAGATTATTTCGGCCGATTTTCTGGATGACGACTCAATGATTGCCCGCGTCGACGGCATCAACTATGTTCTGGTGCGGGTGGCCGCTGCCGACGGACGGAGATATGAAAACACCGCAACCGGCATGACTTTTATGCAGAACGGCAACGGCACCTATCTGACCATTAAAGGACGCAACTATCCAATGTGTCAGGAAATCGTCAGGTAAAGAAACCAAGCGACCGCAAAATCCCGGAAAAATCCGGGATTTTTTCATACCGCCAGCCAATTTAGACAAAAATTGATTTTAATGACAATAACCGGTTGTCTTTTTGTCAAAAATATGATACGTTTAATATTGTAATATTAGGTCGTTGTTTATTATTTGAAAAAAAGCTTTCATTTCCGCGTTAAATCTGCCGGTGAAATCTGTTTGAATAATAAACTTTCCTATGGAAATCACTCAAGTTTAACAATAAATACAAAAAAAATGAAAACTTTTGAATTAAAAAGCCTCAATGGCAAGTGGTATCAGGGTCAACTGGTTATACGTTATAACCTCCTGAACGTTCTCCGAGTTCTTATTCTGGCTGCGCTGGCTGCCGTGGCTCTTGCAATCCTCTATTGGATTGTCAAAGGGCTAATCTGGTGCTTTGTTCAGCTGACGCCGGCTTTTGTCTGGATTGGCGACAACTGGTGGTGGCTGCTGCTCAGTCTGCTGGGCATCGTCGGACTGGTCTGGGCCTGGATGTACGGATTGTTCCGCAATCTGTTCAAACGCAGACCGAAGTTGAACCGTCCGCAGCATGAAGGCAAAAGGAAACTGTGGCCGTGGCTGCTCCTTTTGGCGCTGGTGCTCGGTATTGTCCTCTGCTGGAAAAGCTGCAGCGGCGACGACAAAGAATCGGCTGCCGTCGAAAACGTACAGGCTGTGGTTTATGACAAGTCTTTTGACAAAGTCATCATCGCCAGAGCATATCTGGACGGCGTTCAGAAAGAAGTCCTTTCAGGCTGTCCGCGCGCGTTGGTCGGTTTCAAGTTCATAAACGACAAACCGGTCAGCGAATATGATTTCAAGGGTTTGACTTATGACGAATCCGTAAAAATCGTGGCCGAAGACTGGAAGCCGCTCGTTGTCGAAAACCTGAATCCGGCGTTGGAACTCAGCGAACAGCAGATGGCTGTAATTACCCTTGCGGCAATGCGTATGGGCAAGTATGGTTTTGCACGTTCAACCTTCTTACAGAAGGTCAATGAAGGAAACTTCGCTGAAGCCGCAAACTGGCTGCTTTTGCAAAAAGCCGACGGTAAAATCAGAAAAACCAAAGACGAGCCGAAGCAGTATTTTTATGTGCTGCGCGCCTTATGGACCGGAAAAATCGACATTGACGAACTGATTGACATGCCGATGTTTTCGTACAAAGCCGTTCCGGCACAGAAAATGTACGACAAAAACGGCGGATTTGTCTGGAACGAAGAAATCGGGCAAATTCTGGAGAACGGAAGTTTCGCCACGCCGAGAGAGGCCCTGGAGCTAAAATAAAGTTCCTGCTTAAAGAAGCCCCTTTGCATTCAGAATGCAGAGGGGTTTTCTTTTGCGCATTGGCCGCAGTTTGAACAGCCGTTGCAAATCAGGCGGCTGCCGCAGGTTTGGCAGCGTTCGCGGAAGAATTTTTTATATGTATTTTCTTCCCCAAAAAATGATGGTTGTGCTTGCCTTAATTTGAAGTTTTGCGCCCTTCCCTTATACTGCATTCCCGACCTGAAAGCCATTTCGCTTTGCAGACGCTTGTCCGGCATATGATAAGTTTTGCCGTCTTTGATAAAATATGTGCCCGTTTCTATAAAACAAAAAGTCACGTCGGCGGCAACACATTCGGCATGCAGCTTTTTAACCCAGTCAAACAGGCAGGGTCGCGAACCGTCATAATTTTCGCCGCCGGCAATAACCTGCTCAATCTGCCCGGAAGCCAGATATCCGGCAATGCTTACTTCGCCAATGAACGGGGCGGCCATAATTCCCTTATGCTTAAACGGAAGTTCCAGCAGCAGAGGAATACGTTCGTCCGCCATTTCCTGATTTTCGCAGGTAACGTTGAAAAAAACATTTTCCCAGCCGTCATTCCAATCCGGCGGCAGACATGCCCTTACCCGCTCGGGACGTTTGGTCAGCAGAAAAAAGACAACGTCCGGACGCTGCTTTATTATCCGCCAGGCTTCCGGACGCCAGCCATCGGCTTCGGCCAAAAAAAAGTCCGACGTCATGCAGACGCGTATCTGCTCGCCGCTTTTCACTTTGTAACGCCCGTCCCTGTCCTTTTGCAGCGGATAGTCAAAATTGTTTCTGACCTTGTAAATCCGGCCGCCGTCGCCGCCGCGCTGCCGGTCGAGAAAATACATATAGCAGTTGCGGCAGCCTTCGCTTTTTTTGATGCAGCCGTGCCAGGGATTCCAAATATCGTGCATTTCATTTCCTTCGATTTTTGTTCAGGCTAGCACTATTTTTGCAAACATCAAGAAAAAAACCCTGGGGGATATTTTCCGGGCGGGAGTTGCTTTTTGCGGGAAATCAGAAATAATGGCAGAGTGATTTTTTTAACAATCAGCGCAGGAGGCGTGTATGTTGTCAGACATTGAAATTTCTCAGCAAAACCAGCCGGAATCGATTGAACGCATTGCCGAAAAGGCCGGACTTTGCGAAGAAGACCTGGAACTTTACGGCCGGTACAAGGCCAAAATCGGCTTTGCAAAGCTGCGCGAACTGGCTGCCGAACCGCTGAAAGGAAAACTTATTCTGGTCACGGCGATTACCCCGACCCCGGCCGGCGAGGGAAAATCGACAATATCCATCGGCCTGGCCGACGCTTTGCAGCTCAGCCGCAAAAAAGTCATGCTGGCGCTGCGCGAGCCTTCTCTCGGCCCCTGCTTCGGACTGAAAGGCGGCGCGACCGGCGGCGGCTATTCGCAGATTGTACCGATGGAAGACATTAACCTGCACTTTACCGGCGACATTCACGCCATTACCGCCGCCAACAACCTGCTGGCAGCCATGATAGACAATCATATCAAACAGGGCAACGAACTGCACATCAACCCGCAGAGCATTTGCTGGCGCCGTTGTCTGGACCTGAACGACCGGGCGCTCCGCAACATTGAAATCGCCATGGGCGGCAGCACCGACGGCCTGCCCCGCCGCGACGGCTTTGACATCAGCGTTGCCAGCGAAATTATGGCGATTCTGTGTCTGGCCGAAGACATAAACGACCTGAAAAAACGGCTGTCCGGCATTATTATCGGCAAAACCTACGACGGCAAATATGTCACGGCGGGCGAAATAAAGGCGGTCGGAGCCATGGCCGCACTGCTCAAGGATGCCGTTCGTCCCAATCTGGTGCAGACGCTGGCCAAAACGCCGGCGCTGGTACACGGCGGCCCCTTTGCCAACATTGCCCACGGCTGCAACAGTCTGATTGCGACCAAAACAGCGCTGCGGCTGGCCGATTATGTCGTAACCGAAGCCGGATTCGGCGCCGATTTGGGCGCGGAAAAGTTCTTTGACATCAAATGCCGCGCAGGCGGGCTGGAACCGGCTGCCGTCGTTCTCGTCGCCACGGTAAGGGCTTTGAAAATGCACGGCGGCGTTGACAAGGACAAACTCGGCGAAGAAAATCCCGAAGCGCTCCGCAGAGGATTTGCCAATCTGAAAATTCATTTGGAAAACCTTGCCAAATTCGGCGTGCCGGCCGTGACGGCAATCAACCGTTTTGCAACGGACAGCACCGCGGAAATAACCCTGTTGCAGGAACTGTGCGCGGAAGCCGGCGTAACGGCCGTAACGGCAACCTGCTGGGAAAACGGCGGCAAAGGCGCTTTGGCACTGGCTTTTGAAGTCTGCCGCGCGGTTGAGGAACCGAACGGTTTTGGTCCGCTTTATGACGATAATCTGCCGCTGAAAGAAAAAATCAGCCTGATTGCCAAAGAAATTTACCGAGCCGGCGAGGTTACCTTCTCGGACAAAGCGTTGAGCAAACTGGCCGAGTTTGAAAGCCAGAGTTACGGAAAACTTCCGGTCTGCATTGCCAAAACGCAGAACTCGATTTCCGACGACCCGAAACGCAAAGGCGCGCCGCAGGGCTACAATTTTACGGTCAATGACGTCAGGCTCTCGGCCGGCGCCGGATTTGTGGTCGCTCTGGCCGGCAATATCCTGACTATGCCCGGACTGCCCCAACATCCGGCCGCGGAACGGATTGACGTTGACGAAAACGGAGTCATTTCAGGCTTGTTTTAGAAGTTTATCAGGCTTTTCCGGCCGTTGCCATACTTACCGGTTCTTCTTTTGTCATTGTCGGTTTTTTCCTGTCATTCCCATGCTTTTTTCTCTCTTGTCATGCCTGTGCTTTTTTCTCTCTTGTCATTGCCTCTCCCTCTTTCTGTCATGTTCGGCCTTGAGCCGGACATCCAAGTTGAGGCGCGCAGGGGCCGACCAGCGTGAGCTGGTTGGGGATTGCGCCTCAGCCGAACCGAAGGTTTGCGAAGCTAATTGGCTGACAAGCGGAGCTTGACTTCTGAACTTGCCTAATCCCAGCGGCGTAAGCCGGTGGTACTTTAGAAGGGAGATGCCCGGGTTAAACCCGAGCATGACGTAGAAAAAAAGCCCGAATATGACAAAAAGAAAAACATGCCCGACAATGACAGGGAAAAAATATGCCTGAGAATGCAAAAAAACATGTCAGAGAATAACGGGAGCTTTAATTTTAATTGCATTTTAAATAATCACTGCTAATATAAGTTTGCAAGGCGGAGAGGTAAGAGTCTCTGCAGTTTGGCCTTGTATATTATTTTGGATTAAGAACCCATGTGGTTCGGGAATTGTAAAGGAATTCCTTAATTTAATACCCAAGGGCGGTGTCAGTACCGCCAAATTATGATACTGACGCCGCTTTTGATAATTGAAAAGCGGTTTAATCGGTTTTATCTGCTATATAAATTCTTATGGCGGGGGCCGGTGCAAGTCCGCAGACTTTTATGTCTGCGGGCGGTTATCCTTGGGTATAACTTTCCTTTACATAGCCCGGCCACCGCCGCTTCAACCTGAAGCGCGGTGTTTTTTTTGGGCTTTCCCTTTTTTCATCATTCCGAATTCGTTCGCGGCGGCAGACACGGCGTTTATACATTTTCCCGCACGAGTACGGTTTGGCATGACTTTTTTATATTTTGGGAGCAAATGCAATGGACAACAACAATCACGGACTTTCTGAAAAAACGGACAGACCCAGCAGCCGCGGACGTTTGCCGGACGGCAGCGCCAATCCGATTGACATTCATGTCGGCAACCGTATCCGCAGCCGCCGCGCCCTGCTCGGCATCTCGCAGGAAAAGCTGGCCAAAGAACTGGGCGTAACATTTCAGCAGATTCAAAAATATGAACGCGGCATGAACCGCATGGGCTCAAGCCGGTTATGGGACATGGCGCAGGTTCTGGGGGTTTCGGTCAATTTCTTTTTCGAAGACATGGCGGCAGAAATTGCGGCGCAAAGTCCGCGCAGTTTCTTTTTACCCGACAGCAAGCCATGCCGTTTTGAACAGCCGACAGCGGCCGCAGAAGACCCGATGACCCGGACGGAAACGCTTGAGCTGGTAAAAGACTATTACCGGATAAACAACCGGAATCTGGCAAAGCGTCTTAAGCAATGTATTCACGAAGCGGCCAAAACCATGTATAATCAAAAAAATGACGATGAACCACGGTGAGAATTTCGGGGGCGGATAAAACACGAAAAGGCGCTTTCCTTAAGGAAAACGCCTTTTCTGTTTTTCAGAGGTCAATTACCGGATATTTGTCAGTCCGACCGTCGGGAAGCTCATAATGCCACCATTCGTGCAACCGGGGCACCGGCGCCAGACCGATGTCTTCCATCAGGGCACGCAGTTCATCGCGGTTGCGGATGGCTTCCGGGATGGTTTCGTCCTCATAGGTCAGCGCGGCTTTTTTCAAATATTCGAAAAAGCCGTCCAACCTGCCGGCCTGAACTTCGGCGGCATAGTACGGATTATAGGCATCAACAAGCGTCGGGTAAACCAGTTCGGTTCCGTCGGCTTCAAGCAGCGCCACATCTACGGCCGTCGCACGGCAATGCGGTGAGCGTTCGGCTTCGGGAATGAAGAAACCGTCCTGCGGAATGACGGCAAACAAACGCTTATGGGCTTTGACCGGGCGGAAGGCTTCATAAATTTTAAGCCTGCGTCCGGTTTTTTCCAGATAAGGTATCAGCTTTTGCAAAGCAGACCACAAATCCTGATGAACATAAGCGTGATTGCCCATGCCGATTTCTTCATAAACCGGACAGCCGGTCATGTTATGCGCCGTTCCGGCATACATCAAATCCACGACAAAATGCGGATCGATGATTTCTACCAAATTTTTCATATCTATATCTTTTTTATAATTTTACCGGATAAATATACCACAAGTTACAACCGGAATCAATATTAATCCTGTGAAAATTTTTTTGAGGGTTGGGCGGTACGGCGGAAAAAATAAATCGCCAGCAGGCTGAGCAAGGTCAGGAAGACGCCGGGCAGCGCCGAATATTCAACACTTCGGCCAAACACCATCGGCAGGCCGCCGAGATATGCGCCGAGCGCATTACCCAGATTAAAAGCTATCTGTGCGCTTGAGGCGCCGAGAATTTCGCCGCCCGGCGAATTTTCGATAATCAGGTACTGCTCGGGGCCGGAAACGCCGAATAATCCGAACACGCCCGCAAACATCAGGCAAAGCGCCAGACAAGCCTGCGACGCCAAAAAAAACATCAGCAGCGAAGCCGCAAACATCAGAGCAATCATGCAGGTTGTCAGACAAACCGGCGAAACGCGCCCGGAAAGGCGGCCGCCGGCATAGTTGCCGAGGACCATTCCCAAACCGGCAATTATCATAATTCCGGCCATGGAATAGGATTTGAACCCGGCAACGTCAATCATAATCGGGTTAATGTAGCTGTACCAGCAAAACAAGCCGCCGTTGCCGAACATAATCGTCGCCAGCAGCAGCCACGGCTGCGGCTTTTTCAAAAAACGGAACTGGGACGCAAGGCTACCGGAAGAAGCGCGCCCGACGTCGGGAATCCATTTGCCAACAGCATAAACCGTGAATATTCCCCACACGACAACAAGCGCAAACAGCATATGCCAGGTTACAATATGCGTAATATATGAAGCTATTGGAATACCGACAAGATTGGCAAAAGTCATGCCTGAAATCATAACCGCCATGGCTTCAACCTGTTTGTCCGGCGGCGCCAGCTTTTTGGCAACGATGCCGGCAACCCCGAAAAAACCGCCGTGCGGCAGGCCGGAAACAAACCGCGCCGCCAGCATGAACCCGTAGTTTGGGGCAATGACAGCCATAAAATTGCCGAAGCACATCAATATCATCAACATTATCAGAAGCTTTTTCAGCGGCCTTCCCTGCGCAAGAAAAACCAAGGCCGGCGCGCCGGCGCAAACTCCCAGCGCATAGCTCGAAACAAAATGTCCCGCTTCGGAAACGGAAACATCAAGCCCCTTGGCCACGACCGAAAGGACGCTCATCATGCCGAATTCGGCAATTCCCAGACCCATGGTTCCAAACGCCAGCGCAACCAGACTTTTTTTCATTGTAACGCTCCCTGTCAACCGTTGTTCAGCTAATAAAAAAACATCGTATATATAATTATGAAACCGGCAAAATAAAATTACCCTTTAGATTGGTTTCGCCGCAGGCAAACCGAATATTGACAAATTAAACAAAATAAGTTATTTTGTCCACATCATTTAGACTAAGGTTTTTAAGATGAACATCAAAGAAATTACGGCCGCTTTTAAAGCCAGGCGCCGCGGCATCAGTTTTGCCTTTTTGGCCGAACGGACGGAAACATCGGCGGCTTCCCCGTATCGGATTAAGCCGGCGGGAACGATCCGCCCTGACGAAACACTGGTTTGCGTCATCGGCGGCTCGGGCGGCAAAGGCGACCATATCCGCGAATACAACGGTTATCTCAAACAAACCGACACGTTTATTAAAAACGTTCCGGAACTGAAAGGAAAACCGGTTCGCGTCTGTGTAGCCGTTTGCAATTTCGGCGATTTCCATCATGACAGGCTTGCCCGCCGCTGCCTGTATTACAGCGCGCAGGCGCAGTCCTTTGACGAGGTTGTTGCCGGACTGTCGGCGCAGGAAAAAGAGGAAACTCTGAAACCGGCTTACATCCGGGACATTTTCGAACAAACCCTGCTGCTGCGAATCTCGACCGAAGACGGCAAAAAGCGGCTGCCGGCCGAAACGGCCGCCCGTTATGTCCGCAAAGCCAATTTCGTTACACACTGCCACGGCGCATATGTAGCGCGCGAACTGGAAAAACTGACTTCCGAAAAAATGAAAAACCTCGGATACAGCCCTGCGGAACAAAAACTTGTCTTGAGCCGGCTGATGGTTCTGAACTATGCGCCGGACTGTCCCTATATTGCATCGGCATCCAGTTTTGTTTCGATTGAATCGGCGGCCGACGATCATAATCAACTGCAAACTGCCTTTAAGGAATTTTTGCAGATGACCGAACCCGACTTTGGGCTTTGCCGGCTGCCTTCAAGAGGAGGAAACGTTTTTATGTGCGCCAAGATTGACAAAAGCGGCATTGAGGGAAATCCGCCCAAAGCATACAAGCTGGTTCCCGTTGAAGAATTCTGGGACAAACTGTCGCATAGGGACGAGGCGAACGACAGCCGGGAACCGGAGGATAACGACACGGCCGACGAACATTCTTTTCTGGGCTTTGCGCCCAAAAGCAACATGAGCCGCGGCGCTCTCAAGATGCAGCATTTTGCCAACAATATTCTGAAAAACGCCGTTTTGAACTCCCTCGCGCAAAGTCGGGATGAAACCATTCCCCTGCCCGACGTCAAACATTTGGCCGCGCAAACCCGACAGGAAAAATTTGCCTTTGCCCGAGCATATCTGACCGGGTATCAACTGTCGGCAAAATTTCTGGCCGTTAGCAAGAAGAAACTGATGCAGTTTATAAACTGGCACCAGAATTCGCGGATTGAACTGGACTAAACCTTCACCAAAACAAATTCAGGAACAGGACTATCGGGAGGCACCGTTCCAAAGCGTCTGCGGCATATATTTAAATGGGTGCAGCAGGCTGTCCAACCCGGCACGACGTTCTGCCGCAGCCTTTTCATACAACGACCGGCGCAGAGAATCCTTGCGCGTTTCAAAAGCGGCGCGTTGTTCCCTTTCCGACGCTGCGGCCAAACAGGCAACGGCATTATTGTTTTCGCGCCGCATCCGCCGCTCCTGCAGCAAGGACTGCGCCATTCGCGTACGGCGAAAATCGCGCTCAAACTCTTTCAGCGGATAGGCCGAACGCCGCTGCATTTTTTTCAGCACGCCCATTTTAACTTTCATCAGGCTTTGTCCGAAATTTACTTCCCGGCGCAGTTCGTCATCGCTTTTTGCCCACAAATCCCGATTTTCGCCGTAGCGGCCGCATTTGTAAATTTCCAGGCAAACCAGCTTATAATATTCCCTTCCGGTCTTCAGAAAATCTTCGCTGTAAACCGTATCCAATTCCTGTACCAGTTTGTTTTTGCGTTTTTCAATTGCGCCGAAACTCAGCGCATCAGCCCAAAGCCTGCCTTTTTCATTTCTGTAACGGGCTATACTTTGCAGCGAATCGACTGTCAGACTGTCCAGCCGGAGCGCGGCAAATTTTGCAGAATCCGGATTGCGGAAAGGCAATGCGTCTATCGCCACCAAATCGGCGATTTTAACGCCTTCCGGCGTATATTCGTCCATTCGGAACGCTGCCGGGGAAAGTTCCCTGACCTTTTTCTCCGGTTCTTTGGCCAGCTGTTGCCATTTTGCCTCATTCAGCTGATAACCGGCGCCGAATGCCGTTATCAGCCCTAAACCAATGACGGCCCGTTTCAGTGCCGGGCTTTTGATTCTGCTTAGTTTTTGCATATTTTCTGCTCTGGAAAAGTAAAATTGTCTTTGATTATAATACATTAATTTTTCACTTCAACAATTTTGTCATTTTTCAGAAAATTTTCAACCGCTTAAAAATATTGAAAAATAAGTCAGGGCGTTTTATTGTACATAAAGCACACAAATTAACAGATATTGCACTTCGGTAACATTAATGACAAAAGACCATACAGACAAAAACATCGTATCCAACGAAAAAATCAACCCGGTCAAGCTTGAACGGGCAAAAAAAATCATCCTGGAGCTGCAAAACGAACTGAAAAGCCTTATTGCCGAAGGAGCCGGTCCGTTTTTGGCCGCCGTTTATGACGCAGAGGGAAAACTGATTGCCAAAACGGCAAACAGCGTTGTTACCGAAGGCTGCAGCAACAACCATGCGGAAATGAACGCCATCAGGGCCGCCGAAAAAGCCCTGAACACTTTTGACCTTTCTTCTGCCAATCTGAGTTTATATGTTACCGCCGAACCCTGCATGATGTGCTTGGGAGGTATCATGTGGTCCGGCATAAAAGCCGTTTATTTTGGGGTGCCGTCCCAAAGGGTTGAAGAAATTACCGGATTTGACGAAGGATTTAAGCCGAACTGGTTCGACGAATTCAAAAAACGCGGAATTGCCGTTTACGGAAATATTGAAAGCGAGGCCGGCGAAGAAGTTTTGCGCGGCTATGTTACCGCCGGCAAAAAAGTCTATCAGCCGGAAAGGGCATAAAAACAGTTTAGGAAAAAAATATTTGACTTTTGTTTACAAGCTGCTATCTCTCTTTGCAAAATAATATTATTAATTAAGACCCGGCTAAAAAGGTAGCCGTTATGTTTAGGTATGGAAACAAGAAAAGACCTCACTCATTATTTTAAAGCGGTTAAAAAACGAGAAGAACTTTTTCGAAGGGTCGATATCGCGGCATATTTGTTTGTTCTTCTGTCGATTTTCATCTGTTGGGAATGCTTTTTCATTATACTGGCATTAATTTGTTATTGCTCATCAATATTTGATGCTGGTTATCGTTCTCAAATATGTGACGAATGGGAAAACGGAAGCATTAAAAACGGATTACGCTCTTTGCGCAAGGGGCTTATGGCTTTGCCCGTAATTGCCTTAGCAATCATTTTGGCATTTAAAACAGACAGCGTTTATGAGTTTTATATTGGCTTTAAAAACTCCGGTCTCCGATACTTGTTTACGGGTATATTGTATTTTGCGGTCGCATGTGCTCTGCTAAATACATTGAAAGAAAGTTATCGTTACCGGAAAAACAACGATAATTTTAGATGAATTAAACCTCTCTCCTTACTTTAACGGAGAGAGGTTTTTTTTATTGAAATCCCAGCGAGACTGTCCGCTACATTGCTTCGCAATGCTTTGTTCTACTGCGCTATCGTTCGCCGGCGTTCTTCCGACCGCTTCTCAGACTTGTCAAACCCATTTTTATAGGTTCAAATCCAGCTAAATTGCCAGTACAAAAACTCCTTCCTCAGGGGAGGAGTTTTTATTGGTAACAGTTCCACGACGAATTGCAAGCTTTGGCTAACCAAAGAATATTATCAAACCTTGATGGAAACTTACCGATTAGCCAAAGCTTTTTTACAAAATAATCAAGAATATTAATTTTAAAGTTTTACTTATTCAAGATATTGAAAATTCATATAGAAGAGTTTGTAGGAATATAAATAATGATTCACACGTTTTAATTCCTTTTTACCTTCCACAACATTTTTTATATTTCTTACCGCTTTGGCAGGGGCAAGGGTCATTTCTTCCAACTTTTTTAGAAACCACATCTGGATATTCTTTTGCCTGAAATTTAGTTGCTTTATCTAAGGGCGTCCTCCATATTTTCATTATATTACGTAGCTCTCTAAATCGTTGTTGTTGTTCATCTGTCCATTGCGAACAATCAATAAAAGCAATGTCTTCGGAGGTTGTCTTTGAATATTTTACTGGTTCTATTCCGATTGCTATAATTCTTTTTAAAGGATGTTGGGGTAGTTCATCTACAAACTTAGCTTTTAAACACATTCCGTAGGCTTCAATCAAATCTCTTCGTTTTTTTCTATAAGTCGCATAAGAGTCTGTAGATAATTGTTTTAGCTGTAAAAAGAAATATACCTGTTCTCTATTTGTATAGTCATAATATAAGCTAACATAAGGTAAATCTACATCTTTAGGGACAATATCTATAGGATAGCTATCGTAAGCTTGCTTTAATCTTTCACATAACAATCTTCTACTTGTTCGATCTTCAAGTGCCATGTATCGCAAAGCACCCTCATGTGGATTTCCTTTGGGATGTTCAGATTTAGTCTCTCCACTAAGTATACCGAAACCTGTTCTTTGTATTAAGCTGTCCCAAACATAACTAATTCTATCTGCATTTTTTTTAGAAAGATACTGGGGATTGCTCCATAAATTATTCCAATCTTCTTCGAAAAAAGTGCAGAATGTTTCTTTTATTTTTCTATCCGGTGCATTAACAAAAGTATGACGTCGTCTTCTCTCGTCATAATTTCTAATATAGTGGTATAGCAAATCTTCTTCACCAGTATAGCTTACTCCTTTTGCTTTTCTAATAAATATTTCTTTCTCTTCCAAATAATTAACAAAATCTCTAAGAGTATCTAACTCATTTAAAACAAAAGGAAATGAGAAGTCATCAAAAACATGAATAAAGGTTTTTGTATTATCGTAATCAGTAATATAAAACTCTCCATTAGCTAATTGATTTTCTGTCGTAACAACTTTATTTTCCGTTTCCTCATGCAACTTTTTATAATACTCTTTGCTTTTTTTCATTTTCTCTAAGTCTGTTGTAAACATTAGACTGCCTGTGCAATTTACTCCAAATCGCTTTTTACATGCCTCTTTAGCCCCATTTGCAACGCAAATTAAGTGAATTTTCATATCTTTAGCTTGTGGTAAAGGAACATGTAATTTCTGTTTACATTGTGGATCCAGAAAAATTTTCTCTGGAAACATTTTAATTTTTTGTTCTGCTTTTCTTAATTGTTGTATTGATTCTATTACAGCCTTATTATGCCAACGTTTCCAAGCAACAGATACATCAATATTCATATTAAATTTTATTTTCTTATCTGAGAATATCAATACGTGATTATCGCAAACAACTAGAAGGTCAGTCAGCTCTTTTCCAGGTTTATAGTAAACATTTTTCCAGGTTTATAGTAAACATTCGGATAACTCCACAATTCAAGAAAAACTTTTTTACCCAGTTTTACTAACCTTTTTTCACTTTCATTCAATCCTGCTGATTTTTCTACTTTTGCCTCTTGATTAATCATTAGCTTCTTTCGTTCATTTTAAAATAGGTAGTTCTTTTATCTAAGGTAGGTATTTAGTTGTAAAGAGTCAATCAAATTGAAAATCATATGTAAGTCCTAGCTTAAAGAACAAAGGTTTATTGTTATGTGGTGATGATATTATTAGTAATAAAATTGGGGCTATTCCGTAGTTTCAATAATTATACGGTCATCGATGAAATGCGAAAAACACCCTTTTCTCAAGGGTGTTTTTTTATTAACTGGTGATGCTTAACTCACTGTTTACGAGTTAAACTTTACATAATATTAACAAATAATCTTATAAAATACTATTAATGCGTAAAAAAATTGCAAATACAATTCAATGAATAAAGAAACCAAACAGAAAATGACAACTTCCGTATATGGGACAAGAATTTATTTATTTTTTCTTACAATAATAAATTTTATCTGGCTATATTGTATGGAAGTAAAAATTAATCTTTTTTCTCTTATTTCGGCATGCATAGTGTTCTTAATTCTTTTTCTTTTATATAGGAGGGAGGGAAAAGAATATGTGTTAAACATAGTTCAGAGTAACTTGTTTTTTTCTTTATTTTTTTTAGTTTTTCCTTTTTCTTTTTTAGCTTTGATTGCAGCTGTAGCAAAAGATTTTTTTCTTAAGAGCTTTGTTTTATGGTGTACCTCGGCATCTGTTTCTATATTTGTTTTCTCAGCCTTAGGTGGACTTATTATCTCGTTTTTTCCCTATCAAAAAGAAAAAGTTTTTCTAAAAATAAAATTTTGGACAAGATTAAAAATAATTCTGGTTACATTTTTAATTTTGCTGACATTTTATTCTTTACTACATATTATTTATAAAGGATAATTGTTTTAAATTTTCAAATCTGACTCATAACAAAAAAGACAATCCCGAGACCCAACGAGATTCAAACTTACTCAAGCCATTGAAAAATAAAGGATTATCATCAAACGAGTTCGTAAAATTCGCCCAAAACACTCTGTTCAAAAAACGAACATTCGAACTTGGTCAACTGCTTGATTTATAAAAAGAAAAACGGCAGTTTTTATACCTGCCGTTTGAAGTGGTGATCCCAACGAGATTGTAAATTCCCACGGCTCCCGCCGCGGGCCCCTTTCGCGACGTACGGCCCGCGCTTCTTTTAATCGCGCTCCCCAACTACCCGCTCCGAGCTCTACTCGTTCAAATCTCTCTTGGGCTCTTTACCAATACAAAAAAACCTCCACAAGGGAGGTTTTTTTGTATTGGTGATAGTTTCGCAACGAATTTCGAACTTTGGCTAACCAGAGAATACTACCAAGCGACAATGGAAACATACCAGTTAGCCAAAGTATTTTTACAAAATAATCAAGAATACCAAAACATTAACAGAATTTAATCTGCGTTATGTTCAACCCAAATATTTTGTTCAAAATCGAAATCATACCGAATACCTTTTAATATCAAACTCTTAACTTTTGCTTTCTTCAAATCTTTAATTTTTACAATTTTTTTATATTTTAATGATGAAGATGTTGCATCAAACAACAAATCACGCATTGTTTTGCCACCTACCTGTTTCAGAAATTTACTCAGTTGGTCACCAATATTTTTAGCTTTATTTTCTTTTTCTAATCCTACAGCCAATTCTTCTTTTAATTGCCGTTCTATCTCTTCCGTGTATTTATTTTTGCGTTGTTTCAAAGCTCTATATAATTCACAAACTATTGCGGAATAACCATTTTTTCGTTTTTTAAACTTTATATCAATAGGATTTTCAATCCCTTTTAACCTCAAACGGAATATCTGCGACTTAAATATAATTTGAGCAAATATAACCGTTTTCGGTTTAAGCGGTTTTCTCGGTTCCAGTTTTTTTTCTAGACTGTTATCTAAAATTTCAAGTTCGTATTTAAGAGAAGTATTTTCAATCGGAGTAATTTTGATTTTACCATTTTCTTGAAGCCGATTTAGTAAATAAATTAAATAATCTTCCAAAGTTTTTTCAGTTACAGTTAATTGTTCATCACTCACGATTAAAATTCCTAATCAAAAATTTATTTCTTCAAATTCAAGCATATTCAATATACTATGTCAATAGCTTGCTAATGTATGCCTTATTCTGTCATTTCCCTGACCAGGCAATATGTGCTTTTGTTTTTGATGTGTCTTTTATCATATTTTTAGTAATACCGATTGCCCGACCGAAAAAAATAAGTTTTTATAAAATCGGAATTTTAATTGAATTTTACCGAAAATGTTTTATAGCTAAAATGAGTGGTAATAATACTGCTTAGAACCAGTAATGGTTCGGAGCTTACATCGGCTCTTATTGCTGTCGATGTTGGATGTAACATCGTCATATTGTTAGCTATTCATCGCAGCGAGCAATAAATATATCCCCGATTCATAGTTAGCTATGAGTAAAAAAGCAATAAAATAAATGTAATAATAGAGTAAAAAGTATGTTTTCATTTGAAGAAATTTCAGA
>OJRG01000708.1_pt1 | contig 16217 bp, 17 predicted proteins | sample 1599121 | NCBI WGS metagenome assembly OJRG01 (sample SAMN03922528, study PRJEB24848) | human gut metagenome | isolation source: stool sample | host: Homo sapiens | place: Germany | collected 2010-05
TGACCAACTACGAGCGCGTGGCCGACCACTGCTCCAACATCGCCGTGGCCATCATCGAGCTGGAATCTGACTCCTTCGACACCCACGAGTATCTCAACAGCGTCCGGGCCATGAAGTCCCACTCCTTCGCCCGGTACTACGAGGAGTACCAGCAGAAGTACCACCTGTAAAGCGCAGGCGGATACCATGTGAAGATGAAGTGAAGAATGCCGCCCATCCGGGCGGCATTTTTGACAGATAGGGCAGGGGCGCGGGAAATTTTATTTATGCGCCGGCGCGACCATCCGGAAGAAAACCGTACTATTCAGGTGTGAGCGGCTCGCAGACCACAAGACAAAGGAGGGATCACCTTGGAGGATAAAGCGCTCATTGAACTGTATTGGGCAAGAGACGAGGCGGCTATTACGGAAACCGCCTCAAAATACGGAAAGCTGTGTACATACATCGCGCACAACGTTTTGCACAGTACGGAGGACTGCGAGGAGTGCGTGAACGACGCCTATTTCTCCGTCTGGAACGCCATTCCCACCCAGCGCCCGGATCGCTTTTCCGTTTTCATCAGCAGGATCACCAGAAATCTGGCGCTGAAAAGGTGGGAGTATCTTTCCGCTGCCAAGCGCAATACTGCGGCGGTTACGTCTCTCGATGAACTGGGTGACTGCGTGTCCGACACATCCAGCGTGGAGAATGAGTTGGAAAACCGACACATCGAAAATGCGATCGGGGAATTCCTCTGGGCGCAGGACAGTGAGAAGCGGAATATTTTTATCCGGCGCTACTGGTATTTCGATTCCATCCAGACCATCTGCAAACAGACGGGATCCAGCGAGAGCCGGGTCAAATCCATCCTATTCCGCATGCGGCAGAAGCTGCGGGAGCATCTGGAAAGCGAGGGTATCATATTATGAACCGGAAACAATTAGCGGACAGGATCGGGAACATCGATGACCGCCTTGTACAGCAGGCGGAGGACGTTCCCAATTACGCACGCCTGCGCCGCGAAAAACGCCTGAAAAGACTGGCCGGTATGGCGGCTGTGCTTGTGCTGATGGCGTGCAGCGGCGCTGTGGGCGCCCTCGCCTTCAGCCGGGAAACGGTCACGGAAGTCCCCGCCGAGCAGGAGCAGGTCGTGCTGCGGGAGATTGGTGTGACGCTGCTCCTTCCGGACAGCTGGAAGGGCCGTTACGAGGTGGTAGAGGACACATTTGCCCCGTATGGCTCCGCCATGTGGGAGTTCTGTGTGCGGTCAGTCTATGAGGCGAAAACGCCCATAGAAGGTGCCGGCGGCAGCTTCTACCGAGGGACGCTGTTTACTGTGCTCCAATGCGCGGACTACTCCATGTCGGCGGAGGAATTTGCGCAGGGGGGCCTTGCGGGCATCGGACAGTACCTGTTTGCGACGCAGGACGCTACCTATGCGGTGCTGTACGCAGGCGATATCCAGTTCGATCCGACGGATGCGGAACAGCAGCAGGAATGGTATTCCATGGCGCAGACCGCGAAGGACATCCGCTTCGTGCTGTCCGACATGCTGTCGTGAGCCATGCGCAGCGGCGCACGGCGCGGGGCGGGGCCTATGTGCCCCGCCGCGTTGCTTTTTATCTGTGGGATATTTCGCGCCCCGGCGCGGGGATGCCTCCGGCGGCCCCATTTCTTTCAGCAGCGAAAGAAATGGGGGGAGAACGCCGCCAAAAGCCCAAGTCGTTTGGATTTCCTTTCGCCGCTTGCAACCGCAAAAAAACCACAAAAAATCGAAATTATCCTTGCAAAACGAAAATAGTCGTGCTATTATATTTCGGTGAATCCGCACAGCTTCGGACTCCCGGTCGGTGCCGCAAGGTTGGCCGGGGGGAGGAGGAGGCTGGAGGTACAAACTAAAAATCAAAGGAGAAACAACAAAAATGGCAAATCAGAACGTCGTATCCATGAAGGCCCTGCTGGAGGCCGGTGTACACTTCGGCCATCAGACCCGCCGCTGGAACCCCAAGATGGCGCCCTATATCTACACCGAGCGCAACGGCATCTATATCATCGACCTGCAGAAGACCGTCAAGAAGCTGGAGGAGGCCTATGCTTTCGTGCGTCAGCTGTCTGAGAACGGCCAGTCCCTGCTGTTCGTGGGCACCAAGAAGCAGGCCCAGGAGGCCATCAAGGACGAGGCGACCCGCTGCGGCATGTACTACGTCAACGCCCGCTGGCTGGGCGGCATGATGACCAACTTCAAGACCATGCGCACCCGTATCGACCGTCTGAACCAGCTGAAGACCATGCAGGCTGACGGTACCTTCGACATGCTGCCCAAGAAGGAAGTCATCAAGCACCTGGGCGAGATCGAGAAGCTGGAGAAGTATCTGGGCGGCGTGAAGGAAATGAAGAAGCTGCCCGGCGCGCTGTTCATCGTGGACACCCGCAAGGAGCGCAACGCCATCGCCGAGGCGCACCGTCTGGGCATTCCCGTTGTGGCCATCGCCGATACCAACTGCGATCCCGACGAGATCGATTACCCCATCCCCGGCAACGATGACGCCATCCGCGCCATCAAGCTGATCGCTTCCGTTATGGCCAACGCCATGATCGAGGGCCGTCAGGGCGAGCAGAACGAGGAGGCCGCCGAGGCCAAGGACGCCGAGTAAGTCTGGAATAACACCGCGTAATCTCACGGGGCAGGGAAGTGTCCCTGCCCCTTTTTCAACCAATATTTTACAGGAGGAAACAAAAATGGCTTTTACTGCTGCTGATGTGAAGACCCTGCGCGAGATGACCAGCGTGGGTATGATGGACTGCAAGAAGGCACTGGTCGAGTGCGACGGCGATATGGATAAGGCTGTTGAGTGGCTGCGCGAGAAGGGTCTGGCCAAGGCTGCCAAGAAGGCCGGCCGCATCGCCGCCGAGGGTATGTCCTATGCGCTGACCGAGAACGGCGTGGGCGTCGTGGTGGAGGTCAACTGCGAGACGGACTTCTGCGCCAAGAGCGACCTGTTCGTGGCCTTTGTGAAGGACATTGCCAAGGTCATCGCCGAGCAGAACCCCGCCGATGTGGACGCGCTGATGAACTGCAAGTATGTGGGCAGCGACCTGACCGTGTCCGAGACCATGCCCGAGAAGGTCATGTCCATCGGTGAGAACCTGCAGATCCGCCGCTTCATCCGCTTTGCCGAGAACACCAGCGTGGGCTACGTCCATGCTGGCGGCAAGATCGGCGTGCTGGTGAATCTGGCCGTGGAGGGCGGCATCGACGCCACCGAGATCGGCAAGAACATTGCCATGCAGATCGCGGCCCTGAACCCCCGCTTCTGGGACAAGTCTCAGGTGACGGACGAGGTGCTGGCCGAGGAGAAGAAGATCGCGCTGGCCCTGATGGACACCGATCCCAAGATGGCCTCCAAGCCCGAGGCCGTCAAGGAGAAGATCGTCATGGGCAAGATGAACAAGTTCTACGAGGAGAACTGCCTGATGCAGATGGAGTTCGTCCGCAGCGACATCTTCCAGGGCTCCGTGGAGAAGTACGTGGCCGACGCGGCCAAGAAGCTGGGCGGCTCCGTGAAGTTCGTGGACGCCGTGCGCTTCCAGACCGGCGAGGGCATCGAGAAGAAGCAGGAGGATTTCGCCGCTGAGGTCGCCGCTCAGATGAGCATGGGCAAGTAAGCGCCTGCCGTCCCTGAATCGTATAACGCATACCGAACCGCCCTCCGGCCACTGGCCGGAGGGCGGTTTTGCGTCGTGTGCAGCTTCCGGGGACGGGGCTGCTTTTTGCAGTTTACGCGGATTTTACAAAGGTGTGATTTTTCACTTTACATGGTCTTTCTACAATGAGAGCATACACAGGAGATATCCAAAAAACATGTGAAACGAGGTAATGCTTTTATGAAGAAGATCATGGCATTCGCACTGACCGCGGTGATGGCGCTGGCGCTGCTGGCGGGCTGCGGCAATCAGACCAACAACGACAACGCCAACAATGGCGGCGACAGCGCCGATAACGGCGGCGCGGCGGCGGTCAGCGGTACGGTGTCCACCGACGGCTCCACCTCCATGGAGAAGGTCATCGGCGCGCTGAGCGAGTCCTATATGGCGGCCAACAAGGACGTCACCGTGAACTACAACCCCACCGGCTCCGGCGCGGGCATTACCGCCGTGCAGGAGGGCACCTGCGACATCGGCCTTTCCTCCCGCGCCCTGAAGGACGAGGAGAAGGCGGCCGGCCTGCAGGAGACGGTGCTGGCTTACGATGGCATCGCCATCATCGTACACCCCGACAACCCCGTCAGCGACCTGACCCTGTAGCAGATCGCCCAGCTGTATACCGGCGAGATCACCAACTGGAAGGATGTGGGCGGTAATGACGCGCAGGTGGTGCTCATCGGCCGCGAGGCGGCCAGCGGCACCCGCGACGGCTTCGAGTCCATCACCGGCACCAAGGACAAGTGTCAGTACCGGCAGGAGCTGACCTCCACCGGCGACGTGATCACCACAGTGAGCCAGAACCCCGATGCCATCGGCTATGCGTCCTTGGCCTCCATCAAGGACAGCGTGAAGGCCCTGAACGTGGACGGCGTGACGCCCAGCGAGGCCAGCGTCAAGGACGGCAGCTACAAGGTGCAGCGTCCCTTCGTGCTGGTGACGGTGGAGGGCAAGGCACTTTCCTCCGCGGCGCAGTCCTTCTTCGACTACGCCACCTCCGCTGACGCGGCGGACATCATCGCCAAGGCCGGCGCGGTAGCGGCCAACTGAAAGTAAGGCGCGGCAGGCGACGTCCGGAAACGGGCGCCGCCTTGCCCCGTATGCGGAGGTACGCACATGAAAGCGAAACGATTTATGGAAAACGCCATACACGGCTGGTTCCTGCTGATGGGGCTGGTGACGGTAGGCTGCGTGCTGCTGATCTCGGTCTACCTCATCATCTCCGGCATCCCGGCCATACGGGAGATCGGGCTGGTGAAGTTCCTGTTCGGGCCGGTGTGGGACTCCAACGCGGCCATGCCGCAGTTCGGGATCCTGCCCTTTATCCTCACCAGCGTGTACGGCACGGCGGGGGCCATCCTGCTGGGCGTGCCGGTGGGGTTCATGACCGCCGTGTTTCTGGCAAAGATGGCGCCGCCGGGGCTAAAGTCCGCAGTCTCGTCGGCGGTGAGCCTGCTGGCAGGCATCCCATCGGTGGTGTACGGTCTGGTGGGCATGCTGGTGCTGGTGCCGGGGATCCGACGGATCTTCCATATTCCCGACGGCTCGGGACTGCTGGCTGCCATCGTCGTGCTGGCCATCATGATCCTGCCGTCCATCATCAACGTGGCGATGACAGCGCTGGAGGCAGTGCCCAAGGAGTACGAGGACGCCTCGCTGGAGCTGGGAGCCACCGCCACGGAGACGTGGTTCCGGGTATCCGTGCCTGCCGCCCGCAGCGGTATCGCGGCGGCGGTGGTGCTGGGTGTGGGCCGTGCCATCGGCGAGGCCATGGCGGTAATGATGGTGTCCGGCAACCGGCCCAACATGCCGTCCCTGTTCGAGAGCGTGCGGTTCCTGACCACGGCTGTGGCCAGCGAGATGGGCTACGCGGCGGCGGGACTGCAGCGGCAGGCGCTGTTTTCCATCGCGCTGGTGCTGTTTTTGTTCATCATGCTCATCAACGCGGCGCTGAATTTTTTCCTGAAGCGCAGTAAGGAGAAGTAAGACATGGACAAGACGAATTTTTCCGCCCGGCGGCGTGTATGGAGCGCGGTGATGCGGTGCCTGATGGTGCTGTGCGCGGCGCTGACCTGCGCGCTGGCAGCGTTCCTTATTATATATGTGCTGGTCAAGGGCGTTCCCAACCTGAGCTGGGCGCTGCTAAGCACCAAGCCCAGCTATCTGGAGGGCACCATCGGCATCCTGCCGGACATCATCAGCACCGTGTGCATGGTGCTGACCACGCTGGTGGTGGTGCTGCCGGTGGGCGTGTGCGCGGCGGTGTATCTGACGGAGTACGCACGGAACCGGCGGCTGGCAGCCGCCATCGAGTACACGGCGGAGACGCTGTCGGGCATCCCGTCCATCATCTACGGACTGGTGGGACAGATGTTCTTCTGCCAGTTCCTGGGGATGAAGAAGTCCCTGATCGCCGGCGCTATGACGCTGGTCATCATGAACCTGCCCACCATCATGCGCACCACGCAGGAGAGCCTCAAGACCGTGCCCCAGAGCTACCGGGAGGGTGCGCTGGGGCTGGGCGCCGGGAAGTGGCGCACCATCCGGACGGTGGTGCTGCCGGGCTGCGTGGACGGCGTGCTGACCGGGTGCATCCTGGCGGTGGGCCGTATTCTGGGCGAGACGGCGGCGCTTCTGTACACGGCGGGCTTCGCCCACGCACTGTACGGCAGTCTGGGCGAGACGCTGAACAATGCCGGCGCCACGCTGTCGGTGGCGCTGTACGTCTACGCCAAGGAGCAGGGCGAGTTCGACGTGGCCTTCGCCATCGCCGCCATCCTGATGGCGCTGGCGCTGCTCATCGACCTGGCGGCGTCCCTGACGGGGCGGTATTTCAAGAAACGGAGGAGCCTATGAGTGATATCATCACGGTGGAGGGGCTGGATCTGTGGTACGGCAGTACGCAGGCGCTGCACCATGTGAGCATGGACATCCCGGAAAAGAGCATCACCGCCCTGATCGGGCCGTCCGGCTGCGGCAAGTCCACGTTCCTCAAGACGCTGGATCGGATGAACGATCTGGTGCCCGGCGTGCGCATCGAGGGTACGGTGCGCTACGACGGAAAGGACATCTTCGCGGCGGATGTGGATGTCAACGAGCTGAGGCGGCAGGTGGGCATGGTGTTCCAGAAGCCCAATCCGTTCCCCATGAGCATTTACGACAATGTGGCCTACGGGCCCCGCACCCACGGCGTGCGGAACCGGGCCAAGCTGGACGAGATCGTGGAGCAGTCCCTGCGGTCGGCGGCCATCTGGGACGAGGTGAAGGATCGGCTGAGGAAGAACGCGCTGGGGCTGTCCGGCGGCCAGCAGCAGCGGCTGTGCATCGCACGGGCGCTGGCGGTGGAGCCGCGGGTGCTGCTGATGGACGAGCCTACCTCCGCGCTGGATCCCATCTCCACATCGAAGATAGAAGAACTTGCAATGGAACTGAAAAAAAGGTACACTATCGTTATCGTGACACACAATATGCAGCAGGCGCTGCGTATCTCCGACCGAACCGCGTTTTTCCTGCTGGGTGAGCTGATCGAGTACGACGATACGGAGAAGATGTTCTCCACGCCGTCGCAGAAGAAGACCGAGGACTACATCACGGGGAGGTTTGGATAATGAGGAGCCGTTTTGACGAGCAGTTGGCCCAGCTGCACCGGGAGCTCATCGAGATGGGCGCGCTGTGTGAGCGGGTGATCGCGCTGGCCTCCCGGGCGCTGACCACGGGGGACAAGACGCTGGCGCAGCAGGTGCCGCCGCTGGATCGGGACATCGACCGGAAGGAGCGGGACATTGAAAACCTGTGCCTGCGGCTGCTGCTGCACCAGCAGCCGGTGGCCGGCGACCTGCGGCGTATTTCCGCCGCGCTGAAGATGATCACGGATATGGAGCGCATCGGCGATCAGGCCGATGACATTGCCGAGATCGTGCTGTATCTGGAGGGCGTACCGGCGGAGAGCCACGCGCTGCTGCGCAAGATGGCGGAGGCCGCCATCGGCATGGTCAGCGACAGCGTGGATGCCTATGTGCGGCAGGATGTGGCGTTGGCCGAGCAGGTCATCGCCGCCGACGACACGGTGGACGACTATTTTGAAAAGGTGAAGCAGGCACTGATCCGCCGCATTGCCGCCGACCCGGAGGAGGGCGGCACGGCGCTGGATCTGCTGATGATCGCCAAGTATCTGGAGCGCATCGGCGACCATGCCACCAATATCGCCGAGTGGGTGGAGTTTTCCGTCACAGGCGTACACAAGGAGGAGTGACCCATGATCTGGTGCGTGGAGGACGACGCCAGCATCCGAGACATCGAGGTATACGCCCTGAATTCCACAGGCTTCGAGGCGCGGGGCTTTGCCGACGGCGCGGCCTTCTGGGCGGCGCTGGAGAAGGAGCGGCCGGAGCTGGTGGTGCTGGACGTGATGCTGCCGGAGATCGATGGCATCCAGCTGCTGCGGCGGATGAAGGCCGACGCGGCGCTGCGGGATATCCCCGTCATCATGGCCACGGCCAAGGGCGCGGAGTACGACAAGATACTGGGGCTGGATCTGGGAGCGGACGACTACCTGACCAAGCCCTTCGGCGTCATGGAGCTGGTGTCCCGGGTCAAGGCGGTGCTGCGGCGGTGCAGGCCCCGGCAGGCAGAGGTGCTGCGCTGCGGCGGGCTGACGGTGGACGAGCAGGAGCACAGCGTCACCGCCGACGGTGCGCGGGTGGAGCTGACCTACAAGGAGTTCCAGCTGCTGCGGCTGTTTCTGGCCCATCCGGGGACGGCGTTCACCCGTGACCAGCTGATGGAACAGGTGTGGGGCATGGACTTCTGCGGCGAGAGCCGGACAGTGGACATGCACATCCGCACGCTGCGCCAGAAGATCGGCCCCTACGGCGGCTGTATCGAGACAGTGCGCAGCGTGGGCTATCGATGGAGGGCACAGCCATGAGTACCATGACAAAACGTATTTTCCGGGCCACGCTGCTGGTGGGCGTGGCGGTGCTCATCGCCAGTCTGACGCTGGTGATGGGCGTGCTGTACAGCTATTTCGGCCGGGTGCAGGAGTCCCAGCTGCGGGACGAGCTGAGTCTGGCCGCCGTAGGCGTGGAGAAAAACGGGACGGACTATCTCCGTGCGCTGCAGTCCCACCAGTATCGCATCACATGGGTGCGGGCGGACGGCACGGTGGTGTACGACACACAGGTCGATGCGGAAACCATGGAGAACCACGCCCAGCGGCAGGAGATACAGCAGGCGCTGGCTGCCGGCGAGGGCGAGAGCAGCCGGTACAGCAGTACGCTGCTGCAGAAAACCGTGTACTACGCCCAGCGGCTGCCGGACGGCACGGTGCTGCGTCTGTCCGCCGTCCGGGTGACGGCGGGGGTGCTGGTGCTGAACATGCTGCAGCCCATTCTGCTGGTGCTGGCGGCGGCGCTGATCCTGTCGGGCGTGCTGGCCGGGCGGCTGGCACGGCGTATCACCGAGCCGCTGAACCGGCTGGATCTGGAGCATCCGCTGGAGAACGATACCTACGAGGAGCTGGCGCCGCTGCTGCGGCGCATGGAGCACCAGCGCCGCCAGATCGACCGGCAGATGGGCGAGCTGCGGCAGCGGTCGGAGGAGTTTGACCAGATCACCGGCAGCATGAACGAGGGACTGGTGCTGCTGGACGAGGCGGGCGCCATCCTCAGCATCAATCCGGCGGCGCGGCGGCTGCTGGACGCGGACGGTGACTGCGTGGGGCAGGACTTCCTGACGGTCGACCGGGACGTGACCATGAGCGACGCGCTGCGGCAGGCGGCGGAGCAGGGCCACAGCGAGTTCCGGGGCGAGCGGAACGGCCGGGAGTACCAGTTCGATGTGACGCGCATCCAGACGGAGGGCCGCACGGCGGGCACGGTGCTGCTGGTGTTCGATGTGACGGAGCGGGCGTTTGCCGAGCGGAACCGGCGGGAGTTCACCGCCAACGTGTCCCATGAGCTGAAAACGCCCCTGCAGGGTATCATCGGCAGCGCGGAGCTGCTGGAGAACGGCATGGTGAAGCAGGAGGACGTGCCCCGGTTCGTGGGGCACATCCGTGCGGAGGCCCAGCGGCTGGTGACGCTGATCGGCGACATTATCCGGCTGTCCCAGCTGGACGAGGGCGAGCCCATGCCCACGGAGCCGGTGGAGCTGCTGGCGGTGGCCCGGGAGGTGGCGGAGAACCTGCGCAGCGCGGCGGAGGCCAGGAACGTGACGGTGGAGGTCACCGGGACACCGGCTACCGTCTCCGGCGTCAGGCGGCTGCTGTACGAGATTGTGCTCAACCTGTGCGACAACGCCATCAAGTACAACACCGAGGGCGGCCGCGTGGAGGTGGAGGTGGCGCAGGACGGCGGCACCGCCGCCGTCACGGTGCGGGACACCGGCATCGGTATCCCGCCGGAGCACCAGAGCCGCGTGTTCGAGCGGTTCTACCGGGTGGACAAGAGCCACTCCAAGGCATCAGGCGGCACGGGGCTGGGCCTGTCCATCGTGAAGCACGCCGTGCAGTACCACCATGGCGTCATCCAGCTCAAAAGCGAGGTGGGGAAGGGCACGGAGATCCGGGTCACGTTCCCCGCGGCATAAACGAAAAGCGGCGCGCCATACCGGCGTGCCGCTTTTGAACGCTGCGGCGGCACGAGGTATTGACAAGGGAGGGGTGGCGGCGTATAATAAGCACGATGTATAATAAAGATTGTGCAACATTAGGTTTAAAACGTTCGGTGCGCTTTGCGCGCCGCCGCGCAAGACAGACAGGAGAGTATATTATGCTGAAAATCGAGCACCTGACCAAGACCTACGGCGAGAAAAGGGCTGTGGACGATCTGAGCCTGCACATCCGGCCCGGCGAGATCTACGGCTTTATCGGACATAACGGCGCGGGCAAGACCACCACGCTGAAGGCGGTGGTGGGCATTCTGCAGTTCGACGCGGGGGAGATCACCATTGACGGTAAGTCCATCAAGAACGAGCCGCTGGCCTGCAAGCGGGAGATCGCCTACATCCCCGACAACCCCGACCTGTACGACTTTATGAGCGGCATCAAGTACCTGAACTTCATCGCCGACATCTTCGGCGTCAGCGCCGCCGACCGGCAGGTCCGCATCCGGGACTACGCGGCGCGGTTCGAGCTGACGGACGATCTGGCCCAGCCCATTGCCGCCTATTCCCACGGCATGAAGCAGAAGCTGGCCATCATCGCCGCGTGGCTGCACCAGCCCAAGCTCATCATCATGGATGAGCCCTTCGTGGGGCTTGACCCCAAGGCGGCCCATCTGCTGAAGGGCATGATGCGGGAGCTGTGCGGCCAGGGCGGCGCCATCTTCTTCTCCACCCATGTGCTGGAGGTGGCGGAGAAGCTGTGCGACAAGGTGGCCATCATCAAGAGCGGGCGGCTTATCCGCTCCGGCACCATGGAGGAGGTCAAGGGAGACGACTCACTGGAGCAGGTCTTTCTGGAACTGGAGGATGAGGCGTAATGCTGAAAATTCTGGTGAAAAAGCAGCTGACGGAGATCTTCCGCAGCTATTTCTACAACCCCAAGACCAACAAGGCCCGCTCCAAGGGCGCGGTGGCCGGGTATATCATCCTGTTCGCGGTGGTGATGGTGGGTTTGCTGGGCGGCATGTTCACCATGATGTCTCTGGGCCTGTGCGGGCCGCTGGTCTCCGCCGGCATGGGGTGGCTGTACTTCGCGCTGATGAGCCTGCTGGCGGTGCTGCTGGGCGCCTTCGGCAGCGTGTTCAATACCTATTCGGGGCTGTATCTGGCTAAGGACAACGATCTGCTGCTGAGCATGCCCATCCCGGTGAACACGCTGATGGCCTCCCGGCTCCTCAGCGTGTATCTGATGGGGCTGATGTACAGCGGCGTGGTGATCCTGCCGGCGGTCATCGTCTACTGGGTAGTGGCGCCGGTGACGGCGGGCGTCATTCTGGGCGGCGTACTGCTGCTGGCGCTGCTGTCCGTCTTCGTGCTGACGCTGTCCTGTGCGCTGGGCTGGGTGGTGGCGAAGATCAGCCTGAAGCTGAAAAATAAGAGCTTTATCACGATGCTGGTATCGCTGGTGTTCATCGGGGTCTACTACTTCTTCGTTTTCAGGGCGCAGACCTTTATCAAGGAGCTGGTGGGCAACGCGGCGGCTTACGGCGACAGCATCAAGGGCGCCGCGTACCCGCTGTACCTGCTGGGGCAGGTGGGCACCGGCGACGGTCTGGCCATGGCCATCGTCTCTGCGGCGGTGCTGGCGCTGTTCGCGGTGATGTGGGCGCTTATTGCCCGCAGCTTCCTGCGTCTGGCTACCTCCACGGGCCGGACGGAACGGCGTGCCTACCGGGAGAAGGCGGCGGCGCGGCGCTCTGTTCCGGCGGCGCTGCTGGGCAAGGAGCTGGCGCGGTTCACCGCCAGTCCCAACTATATGCTCAACTGCGGAATGGGAGTTCTGCTGATGCCTGCTGCCGGCGCGGCGCTGCTGTGGAAGGGCGCCGCGATGGAGGAGGCGCTGGGCGGTATGGCGGACGGCGGGCTGCTGCCGGTGCTGCTGGCCGCTGCGGTGTGCATGCTGATCTCCATGAACGATATGACGGCCCCCTCGGTGTCGCTGGAGGGCAAGAGCCTGTGGCTGGCCCAGTCGCTGCCGGTGACGCCGTGGCAGGTGCTGCGGGCTAAGCTGGTCATGCAGCTGCTGCTCACCGGCATACCGGCGGCGGTGTGCCTGCTGTGCGCGGTGCTGGCCATATCCATGACGGCGGCGGAGGCGGTGCTGCTGGCGGCGGTGTGTCTGCTGTTTGTGGTGCTGTCCGCCATGCTGGGGCTGTTTCTGGGGCTGAAGATGCCAAACCTGACGTGGACGAGCGAGATCACGCCCATCAAGCAGAGTGCCTGCGTGGGCATCGCCCTGCTCGGCGGCTGGGCCTACGCTCTGCTGCTGGGCGGCGGCTACCTGCTGGCGGGATGGCATCTGGGCGCGGCGCTGTACATGGGCTGCTTCGCCGCCGCTACGCTGGCGGCGTGCGCCGTGCTGTACCTGTGGTTGAAGAAACGGGGCGGCGCGGTGCTGGCGGCGCTATAAAAACGATCAAAAGAGAGCCATTGCACCAGCGGTGCAATGGCTCTCTTTGCGTGTGCGGCTCAGAGGTGGCTGCGGGCGTGGCGGCAGATAGCCTCGAAGCTGGTCTGGCTGATGTCGTGCTCCATTTTGCACGCATCGGCCTCCGCCGTCTCCTGATCGACGCCCAGCGCCATAAGGAACCGGGTCAGGGTGTGGTGCCGGTCCAGCATGCTGGCGGCGATGGACATGCCACGTTCCGTCAGGGTGATAAGACCGTCCTTATCCATGGTGATGTAGCCGTTTTCGCGCAGACGCTTGGTGGCGTAGGTGACGCTGGGCTTCGTGACGCCCAGCTTATCGGCAATGTCGATGGAACGGATGTAACCGTGCTCCTGCTGCATCATCAGCATGGCTTCCAGATAGTCCTCGGAGGCCCGTAATATCTGCATAAGTTCACCAACTTTTCGTTTTAGAATACAAACAGGTTAACACAGTTTAACTAAATTTGCAAGTAGGTAAAAATTTTTCTGTACACCTCTTGACAAACGGGGTTAGAGGGGCTAAACTATCTGCGTCAGTTAGATAGTGCTAACTTACCTGCGGAGGGCGGCAGTGACAGCCATTCTTTTTCAGATACAGGTTAGTGCGGACTAACCAAAAGAAAACGGAGGGATCGTTATGATGCCGTTGGCACTGGCCGACGTGGGGACGGAGAACCTCATCCGTAAGGTGGGCGGTTCTCCCGAAGTGAAGAAGCATCTGGAGGATCTGGGCTTTGTGGCCGGCGGTACCGCCACGGTGGTGGCCGCCATGGGCGGCAACATCATCGTCAAGGTGAAGGAAGCCCGCGTGGCTATCAGCGAGGAAATGGCCCGGAGGATCATGGTGTGAACAGATCAAAAAGAAATTACATAGAAGGAGAGAGCAACGATGAAAACATTGCGCGAAGTGAAGATCGGAGAGACCGCCAAGGTCGTGAAGCTCCATGGCGAAGGCCCGGTGAAGCGCCGGATCATGGACATGGGCATTACCAAGGGCGTGGAGGTCTACGTCCGCAAGGTGGCCCCTCTGGGCGACCCCATGGAGGTCACCGTCCGCGGCTACGAGCTGAGCCTGCGGAAGGCTGACACCGAAATGATCGAGGTCGAGTGAGTTTTGTAAATGTGAGTCGATAAGACTGACCGAAAGGAGAGACATATGGAAAAACAAATCAAGATCGCGTTGGCGGGCAACCCCAACTGCGGTAAGACTACCCTGTTCAACGCACTGACCGGCTCCAACCAGTTCGTGGGTAACTGGCCCGGCGTCACGGTGGAGAAGAAGGAAGGCCGTCTGAAGAAGCATGAGGACGTGGTCATCATGGACTTGCCCGGCATCTACTCCCTGTCCCCCTACACGCTGGAGGAAGTGGTGGCCCGTAACTATCTGATCAACGAGCGTCCTGACGCCATCCTGAACATCATCGACGGTACCAACCTGGAGCGCAACCTGTACCTGACAACCCAGCTGACCGAGCTGGGCATCCCCGTGGTCATCGCCATCAACATGATGGACGTTGTCCGCAAGAACGGCGACCAGATCAACGTGGCGGAGCTGAGCCGCGAGCTGGGCTGCAAGGTGATGGAGATCTCCGCTCTGAAGGGTGACGGCGTTATGGAGGCTGCCGAGGCCGCTGTGGCCGCTGCCGCCAGCACCAAGACTGTTCCCATGCACACCTTCTCCGGCCCCGTGGAGCACGCCATTGCCCATATCGAGGAGGCCACCGTACATAACATGCCCGAGGAGCAGCAGCGCTGGTACGCCATCAAGATCTTTGAGCGCGACGACAAGGTGCTGGAGCAGCTGAAGATCGACGCCACCGTCATGGGTCACATCGAGGAGGACATCAAGGCCGCTGAGAAGGAACTGGACGATGACGCCGAGAGCATCATCACCAACGAGCGCTATGTCTACATTGCCAAGATCATCAAGGGCTGCTACAAGCAGAAGAAGGCCAAGGGCGAGCTGTCCGCCTCCGATAAGATCGACCGCATCGTCACCAACCGTTGGCTGGGACTGCCCATCTTCGCACTGGTGATGTTCCTGGTGTACTGGATCGCCATGGTGGCCGTGGGCGCCCCCGCCACAGACTGGGCCAACGACGGCGTGTTCGGCGACGGCTGGCACCTGCTGGGCATCGGCTCCGCCGAGTACAATGAGGTGGCTGACGCCTACGGCGAGGCTTCCCTGATCGTGGACGGCTACAACGCCTACATCGAGGAGAACGGCGCGCTGGCCGCCGACGGCACCTTCACCTACGACGTGGAGGACGAGGAGACGCTGGCTGTCGAGACCAAGACGGCGACCATGGCCGACTATGAGGGGGCCATGGCCACGCTGGACGAGATCGGCGAGGAGCCCGACCCCGCCGACTACGGCGTGTGGGTGCCCGGTATCCCCGTTCTGATCGGCGATGCGCTGGAGTCCGCCGGTGCGGCGGACTGGCTGAGCGGCCTGATCCTTGACGGTATCGTGGCCGGCGTCGGCGCCGTGCTGGGCTTTGTGCCCCAGATGCTGGTGCTGTTCCTGATGCTGGCCTTCCTGGAGGCCTGCGGCTACATGGCCCGTATCGCCTTCGTGCTTGACCGTATCTTCCGCAAGTTCGGCCTGTCCGGCAAGAGCTTCATCCCCATGCTCATCGGCGTGGGCTGCGGTGTGCCCGGTGTTATGGCTTCCCGTACCATTGAAAATGAGCGCGACCGCCGTATGACCATCATGACCACCACGTTCATCCCCTGCGGCGCGAAGGTGCCCTTCATCGCCATGATCGCCGGCGCTCTGTTCGGCGGCAGCGCATGGGTATCCACCTCTGCGTACTTCATCGGCATGGCCGCCATCATCATCTCCGGCATCATGCTGAAGAAGACCAAGATGTTCGCAGGCGACCCCGCACCCTTCGTGATGGAGCTGCCCGCCTACCACTGGCCCACGCTGGGCAACGTCCTCCGCTCCATGTGGGAGCGCGGCTGGTCTTTCATCAAGAAGGCCGGTACCATCATCCTTCTGTCCACCATCTTCGTGTGGTTCACCACCTACTTCGGCTGGGTGGACGGCACGTTCCGCATGCTGGATGAGTCCGAGATCGACTCCTCCATCCTGGCTGCCATCGGCGGCGCTATCGCCTGGATCTTTGCACCTCTGGGCTGGGGCAACTGGCAGGCTACCGTGGCCTCCATCACCGGTCTGGTGGCCAAGGAGAACATCGTCGGTACGCTGGGCATCCTGTACGGCGGCGGCGACGGCAGCGTGTACGACGCCATGGCGGCGGCCTTCACCGGCATCACCGGCTACAGCTTCCTGGTGTTCAACCTGCTGTGCGCTCCCTGCTTCGCGGCTATCGGCGCTATCAAGCGTGAGATGAACAACGCCAAGTGGACGTGGTTCGCCATCGGCTACCAGTGCGTGTTCGCTTACGCCTGTCTCTTATACACATCTGACGCTGCCG
>OJRG01000721.1_pt1 | contig 16010 bp, 17 predicted proteins | sample 1599121 | NCBI WGS metagenome assembly OJRG01 (sample SAMN03922528, study PRJEB24848) | human gut metagenome | isolation source: stool sample | host: Homo sapiens | place: Germany | collected 2010-05
ATATCCATTCAAACATAATATCCCAAATAGCGTCGCTTATCGCATCGGCGGCAGCACCAACTGTGTTGTCCCAAAGCGATGAGATACCGTCGCTGATCCAGTCAATGGCATCTGAGATCCAATCAAACATCCGCACCACCTCCTGCATTTGTTATCTCGCCCTTTACTCTGTACAGCGAGCTGCGGCGTCCGCCTTGGATATGATAGCGAGGTGTCCGTTCTAACAATCCATGGTTTTCAAGCTCTGTAAACGCACGATACACCGTGCTTTTGTGTATGCTCAGATCTTCTGCTATCCTTCGTACAGAGGGAAAACATTCTCCGTTTTTGTCCGCACGGTTTGCAAGGTAGCAGTACACAGCCACAGACTTGTGGCTTAGTCCTAAGTCATAGATCCTTTTTGGAAATATCAATATGCATCAGCTCCTTTTACGTTTTAACAGTTGTCTTTTTCTTTGCCGTCAGCTCCTCATATTCTAACGTGCTCTCTTTTTCCTTCTGCGGATATTTCACTTCAACGTCACGGATAAGTTCATCACGCTCTTTGTATGAAACGGCACGGGCGGTCTTATCGGGAAGTTTGTATTCTTCCTTAAAATTAATACCCCACCTGAAAAACAGTTTTAACTTGCTTATCATCGGATGCGTTCCCGTTTTCATAACAACAAATTGACCTTTTGGCATGGACTTTAATTCATCTACAGTCATCAACGGTCTGCCAATCATCTGGAGCGTTTGACTTTTATCTCTGCCGTTCGATACAGAACCGCTTAACACTGTCTGCTCGCCGAGAGATTTTGAAAGGGCTTCCGCACTTTGACTGTTAGGTGCGAAACCGCCGAACACAGTAAGCTGAGTGTTGTCGGTGATTATCTCCATACCCTGTTTCCCGTAGTTCTGTTCAAGCTGTGCAAAGGACTGTATTATCGCCACGATGGATATTTTTCTTGAACGTCCTGCGGGAACATAGATTCAGCTCCCTCTATCTTAGGAAAAGTTCCAAATTCGTCGCAGTAAAACATAACTCTGTTTTTAAGCTTTCCGCCGTTTTCATCTGCAATAACTAATATCTCACGATATAACTGTTGGATAAGCAGGCTGACCATAAAGTACTTGCTTGTATCTTCTTCGGGAAGAACGATAAAGATAGCAGACTTTTCATTACAGAACTTCTCAGCGTCTATCGCTGTGCCAAAGCACAGCATTTGTTCAAGCTCCGAATCAAGAAAGCTGTTGAGCCTTGAAAGTGCAGTCGACATTACAGAAAGCATAGACTGGTCAGACGCATTCAGAGCCGCTCCTGCAAGCCATTTTGCTTTGTGTTCGCTCGGTAGCTTGTCCATAAGCTTTGAAAAATACATTTTAGGCTTTGCTTTCGGGTCTGGCTGATACTTTGCAAGCAAGTCCTGAATAAGCTTGAAAACCGAAACAATATGCCTTTCGTTTTTGTCGCCAAACTCCGCTAAAAGCAGGATAACCGAGGCAAGCAAGCCCTCCGCTGCGTCATAGAAAAATGCGTTCTGACCATAGTTTGAGCTGTCACCTCCGCCGATATTTATAATAGTTTTTGCTGCGATTTTTGCGTACTTTTCAGCCTTTGCCTTTGCTGAAAGGTCGGTTTTATCAGACAGATAAATATCCATATACTTGTTGACAAGATGCAGAATATTGTTCTCGTCCGAGCGTGTGGGATTTCTCAGATCAAGCACAGAAACATTGTAGCCGTAATACTTTTTGGCGATAGTTCCGTAATTTCTCGCCACATCTCCCTTTGTGTCTGTCGACAAAAAACTCATTCCACTTGCACAAGCCAGTTCTAAATTTGGATACAAGAAGTAAGCGGTTTTTCCCACACCAGCTGCGCCGATCATAAGAGTATGCACATCACCGTCATCCACAAGAGCAACAGCCTTTTTGCCCGAACCTCTGCACCCAATCACCGTACCTTGAATAGCAGGAAGATTTTCACCTTTACGCCATTTCTCAGGCTCAAATGGCAGAGGGATAAAAGTCTGCTTTATCTCCGATTTAGTCGCCCACCTCGCAGTTCCATGCTGACCGTCACCGATCTTTTTAGCCTTTATTCCGTTAAGTGACTTATTGTCAAGTAAATTTACCAATACTGCAAAAACAACAAAAATCACAACCAAAATTCCAATTAAAATCATTTGTTTTTCACTCAAAATTTCACTTCCAATCACCATAAAATACTCTTTCTTCTGTATTTAAATAACATAGTTAGTTTGTTATCTTCAAGGTATTGCGCTGTGAGGCGGAGGGTATCGCATTACCCGAACTCCATACACGGTTCGGGTTCAGAAATGATATCTATATCCTCGCACTGCTCCTGAATCGGTACACTTAAAGCTTTCTCAACCGACATTCTTACAGCACTGTCTGCAAGCTGATACAGCAGTTTTGCCGTATTCAGCGACTGCTCACGGGTTCGGGCGGTCTGTTTCAGATCACGCATGACCGCCTGCACACAGTCCTGCAAATTTCTTTGTTTATGTGCCTTTTTGCCCTTGTCTGTATAGGGCTTGTACTCTGTTTTAAGCTTTGTTTTCAGCTTGTCAAACATATTTTCTCCGCTGTTTCCTGCGATAAAAAATGCCGAGGCTGCAAGAGCATACTCGGCGAGATACTTGTATTGTCCGTTTTTAAACGCTGCATAAATTTGCGAGGTCTGCTTATCGGGACGGCATTTGAGATAAAGAAGTTTGCTCACTTCTTTCAGATACTCTTCCTTTCGCTTGTGAGGAACAGCAGGCAAAAATTCCGCTCCGTTTTTTGCCTTTAAAATTTCGTTCCAATCTTTGAATTTAGGTGCAAGCCATTTAACGTTTGGATATCCGTTTTCTGTGAGTATATCCCGAAGTCTGTCAACAGCCTCGATTCCGCCCTCATCATTATCCACGCAAAGCACAATTTCATTGATGTTTGAGTGATTCTTTAACGCTGTTAAAACGGCATTTTCATAAACACCGTTCATTGCAATATATGAGTGCTGTTGCCAATTTTCGGGGTGCAAAGTAAGGTACGAAAGCATATCTATCGGGGCTTCAAAAACGAACAGCTTTTCCAACTTGCCAAAGTGAGAAAAGCTGTAGCGAGTATCTGAACCCTCGCAGGTAATGCGGAAAGTTTTCCCGAAAGAATTGGTTGAACGCTTGCTTGCCTGTCTTGGAACTCCGTTTTCATCAAGCCCTACAAACACTGCATTGTGGTGCTGTTTGTCCTCATAAAGTGTATGCTGTTTTGCAAAAAAACTGATAATTTCGGGATTAATAAACCGCTGTTTTATGAGGTATGCGAACACTCTGTGCATATTGCTGTTCGCTTCGGGAAGCTTGAACTCTTTTGTTTTTTCTTCATGCACAACAGCTTTTGAAGGAGCATAAGAGAGGGGAGTTATCGTCTGTCCTAACAGTTCGTGAACAGCCGTCTGAAAGTCCATATCATAGAATTCCTGCATGAATTTTATTGCTCCGCCGCCCACTTGATTTTTATGGTCGAACCAAGTCGAGCCACGGAGCGTTATGCTGTCGTGCTTGCCCGAACCGTCGTAGTAAATGAGTTTATGCTCTCTGCCGACACGTTCTAATTTTTCACCCCGCATACGCAAAAACTCCGCTAAATCTACGGAGTTTGCCATTACTTTTTGTTCGTCTGTAAATGGGATATATGGCATAACTACACCAGCCTTTAATACTTGACATTTTCCGCAAGCTTACCCATAAGCTGCGAAAAGCTCTGCCTTTCCATCATATCCGTACCAAGATATGCTCCTGATACTACTGTCAGCTTGTTCTCAGAAAGCACAGCATAGGTTTCCGTGTACCCAAACTGCGTCGCCATACCATCGGTTTTCTGAACGGAACTGTAACGCTGATATTTACCATTTGAATATACATTTGTTGTCATACGATAATTTGACACAAAATCGTCCTCAGTGACACCGTTCATCTGTGCGGAGGTCTGACCGAAATAGTAATCCCCGAAGTTTTCGAGGATATATTTCATATCGTAATCAAGCTGTGACTGTGACAGATCAACGCAGAGAACATTAATTATTCCGCCGCCGTTTTTGCCTTTCAAAGTAACCTTATTCACTCCATTGAAATTATCGGTTTCGTTCTCAAAGGCACAGCCTTTCATCGACTCAGTAACCAATTCGCTTGTATCTTCAAAGCTGATATTTGAGTCAAAAAACTCAGCGATAAAGGTATCGGACTTTACCTGTTCATTGTTGACGGTACTTTCGACCTCCGAAGAGACAGCCGAATCCAATGACTCGGCTGTTATCGGAATTGTTGTAGTTTCCACCGTCTGTATTGGCGGACTGATCGTTCCGCAGGCGGTCATTGCCAGCATAAACACTGCTAAAAATGCGGTTATTACTTTTGTTTTCATATCCGTTCCTACTCCTTATCAAATAATACTCCAGATGTACAGCGGACAGGTCAGAGAAAAGATCAGACAGCCGAAAATTATAGCGATCGGCGTCCACTCCAACTGACCATGTTTGTGGTAATCCAAGTATGCCAGCGTTATCTTAACAAACAGCAAAACCGCCAATATTACGTCGATCACGGGAAACACAACATTGTTTACAACCGAAACCACCTGCGATCTTGCAGTGGTCCAAGTGCTTTGCACAGCTCCTGCAACATCGCCCGATGCATAAGCGGTTAGCGACATCATCGCAGCAAAGCACATGGCGCTTGCGACTGCGATCAATTTCTTTTTAGATCTCATTTCACATCATCCTTTCTCTGTTCCTTATCGTTTCTCTTGCATATGACCATACCGAAAGCCATAATAACCGCTGCGGCTACGAGATAAAGCTCAGCACTATTGTCTGCGGATACACCTGTATTAGGAGTATCTATTGTGACTGTAGGAGGAATTTCAAGATCAGGCGTATGCTCATCGTACATAACGACCTCGGTTACACTTCCGTCAGTATTCACAGTAAACTTTATCTCGCTTGCAATCTCATAACCGTCGGGAGCGATCGTTTCACGGAGCGTGTACTCCTTGCCTGCAATCAGCTTGCCCTCGATAAAGTGAGCCTCGTCTGTTGATACCCATTCCGTGGCAACATTTCCGTCCTCGTCAATAATCTGAAGCGTTGCGCCGGGGAGCTCCTCACCTGTAGTAATATCCTGCTTGGAAATTCTGACTTTTGTAGATTTATTCACAGCTTTAATTTCTATGACTTCGCCGTCCTCAGAAATTGTCACAGGGTAGCTTTCATCGCTGAGAATATATCCTGTGGGAGCTTCGATTTCCCTGACGATATACTCGCCGTATGGGATCTTGTCAAATTCAAAGTGTCCGTTTTCATCGGAAACAGCGGTCATATATGCGTTGTCAGCAGTAAACTCAGCAGTATCAACAGCAAACAGTCCGAACAAAGCATTTTCAAGAGATTTCTCGTTTTCATCAACCTTTTTACCGCTGATTTTTCCACGTTTTAAAGCATTCTTAAACTCGCCGCAATCAACAGTAACAGTAGTTACTTCCTGTCCCATATACTCGAAGTTTACAAGGTACTTTTTACCGTTCAGAACATAATGCTCATCGGTTGCAATTTCCTGAACGTAATACTTGCCGAAAGGCAGAGCAGTATCAAACTTTGCGGACATATTTTCAGCAAGACTTATTTCAGAAATCAGTCCGTCAGCAGGAATTACCGAGCCGTCAGCGGCGGTAATATTCTCGGCTGCGAACAGTCCGAAACGAACTCGGGTATATTCATCGGAGTTACCGATGTTAAATAACTCGTCCTTTTCCATGACCTTAGAAAGTGAAATTTCTACACCCTGATAATCGTTGACAAATGACGTATTTACGGTATCACGAACAGCAATTTCCTGTCCTGCATAGGTCAGTTCAACAAACTGAGATTCTGCGTTAAGAGCATAGCCGTCAGGGGCAGTAATTTCTCTGACCTCATATTTTCCGAGATAAAGCAAATCAGTTTCCGCATATCCGTTTTCGTCTGTTACAAGCTCTGCTACAACATTGCCTTCGTTGGCTCTGATTGTGCCGTCAAGAGTAATAATATCCTCGCTTGCAATCACCTGAAATACTACACCGGACAGATTTCCGCTTGCAAAAACGGGAGTGTAAGTTGTCGGATTTACAATAGTTTCGCAGTTTTCGTCCGTGTAAGCAGATGATGCTGTAGCGACCGTTGTAAAAATATCACCTGTTTTCTGAACAGAAATTCTGCCCTTCTGTGCGGTATTTGTTTTCTCCACAACTACGGTTTCCACTGAACCGTCAATTGTAAATGGAACAGGATTTTTATCAAGCACATAACCCTCCGCCGACTGCACTTCGTGAAGCTCGTAATCGCCGTAAGCAAGCTCCTGCGGCAGCATCAGCGAGCCGCTTTCATCGGTGTAAAATGTGTCGAGAATCATTTCTGACGGATAGTAAATTTTTTGAGAAATATATTCGGAATTTGCACAGTCCCAAACCTTGAAGCCGATGCCCGAAACGGGAATTACATTGCCTGTTTCAGCGTCCTTTTTCACGATTTTAACAAAAGATTTTTTCACTGCGTCATTGAGCAAATAGAAATATTCTTTTTCGTTTTCGCTGATTACAACCTCAAAATCCTCCATATATTCGGTGCTTTCCCAGCCCTTGGTCTGATGAACGACATAGATTCCGTAGGGGAGCTTTTTTGTCGCAGCATAGCCGTTTTCATCGCATACGAGATAGTCTTTTTCGCTGTCTTTTGCAGCTTCATAAGAGCCTGATGACTTGAGATAAACCTCAAACTCTGCACCGACTTCGGGAGTTTCGATCTGCGTTGAGCCGTCATCGGAATGCTTGATGATAGCAATATTCCCCTTGATCACGTCCTCGGTCACTGTCATAGAAATGGGGTTATGCTCAATGGAATAATTCTCAGCTTCTGCACCAACCGAGTACACAGTTTTGTCAAGCAGATAGCCCTCGCTTGGTGAAATTTCCTGAACCGTGTAGTTTCCGCAGACATACTCTTTTGTCTTGAAATATCCGTTTTCATCTGTGGTGTATTCGTCTATCAAAACACTGTCTTTAAACACGCCGTAAACCGCTCCCGCAAGGCTTGCATCGCCTTGTTTTTCAGCCTTTTCCGAGTCTTTTTTTGTAACTTCCAAAGTGAATTTTTTAAGCACATTTTCAAACGTTACAGAGGTAGTTTCATCAGCTGTCAAAGTAACCGTCTGACTGGCAGGAACAACATACTTTATGGGAACGTTTTTTTCAGAAATCGTGTAAACAATTTTCTGATTGTTACTGTCGTATACGGGGATATCGGAAAGAATTGCAACACCGTCAGAACCGGTTTTTATGCTGTAAGTCTTGCCGTTACCTGTGACAGTAAATTCTCTGCCGCCGTTATGATTATCCTCAGACTGCTTGTTGATCTTAATAGAACCTGTTTTAAGTTCGTTGTTGAATTTCACATTTATGGTCAGGTCAACGTCGCCGTCGGTAAGCTTGACATTCTTCGCCTTGGGAGCTTCATATCTCGTATCTACGTTGATTTCGGAAACAGTGTAAGTGATAGCCTTGCCTGTGGACATATCATAAACTTTCAGATCGTCAAAGGTCGCAATGCCTTTTGCATTTGTTTTTGCAGTTTCAGAAAGAGATTTTCCATTGTATGAATAGGTGATTTTAAACTTTCTGCCGCTGATTATGCCATCCTCTGCTGACTTATTGATTTTGATTTTTCCCGTCTGGAAATCCTCCTTAACCTTGTTCACGCCCGCCTTGATTTTGTACACGGTTTTGTCCAGTGCGTAACCCGTAGGAGCCTTGATTTCCTTTGCGTAATAAGTCTTGTTTGGCAGCTTTACAGAGCCTTTTCCATTGCTGCCGATTTTGATTTCAGCAACCTTGTTTTTGCAGGATTTATCGCTGTAGATTCCATATACCGCTGTAGAATTGTCAACGCTTGATTTTCCCACAAGATCACCATTTGTATTATACTTATCTATCTCAAAAGTCACGTCGGTCTTTGTGATCCTGAACGCCGACATATTCATAGCAGTTGCAGTTTTACCGTCGGTCTTGTTGTTGATCACAACACCCTCCGAACCGTTGGACTCTATTCTCCAATGCCTGCCGCCTGCGCCTTTTCCGTCGCCGACTGTTTTGGAATTTATGAGGCTTTCGGATACACCGATAGATTTCAGATATGAAACAACATCGTTTTTTGAATCAAATTCACCCATGTAAATCCACGCATGATCTTCGCCATATGGATTCTGAGCCACCACTACAGAACCGGGAGTAATCGTCGAACCGTCGGAACACTCCCAATAAGGACGGTCTGTTGTCTTAATATTCTGCTTTTCAACATCGACTTTTGAAGTCACACCGTCATAAGTGATTGTGCAGTTGTCGTTTACCGACAGCCAGTGATCGGTATCAACGGGAACGGGGTTGTTCCAAGAAAATCCCGAAGTCTTGTATCCAAGCTGCGTCAGCGTATAGTACACAAGTCCCGAACAGTCGATACCGAGATTGTTTATCGTCTGTACCGACAGCGGAGTATACTGACCCTGATTGTATGCGTACCAATATCCCTTATTTCCGAAAGTATACGGAGAACCGAGAAGCGTTGCCGCCTTTGCGATCACCATATCTGCCGACGGAAACGCAGAGTTTTGAGTCGAGTTGCCTGCTGCATTTGCTGTAATAACTCCGCTCACAGATGAACCGAGCATAGAAAAAGCGCAGAGTCCTGCCATGAACCCTGCGCCAAGCTTTCTCAATATTTTTGATTTTGTTTTAAACATAAAGTACATTTCTCCTTTGATTTCAGGCAAAGAAAAAGAGCCGAAATTTCTTCGGCTCTCTCACTTGCATATTTGTTACATATTATCAATAAGCCGATTCGCTTATCGAAATTTCAATTGTATTGTCATTTTCATCAAATATTCGGGTTATTTCACCGTATTTATCTGATTTTAAAAATCTGCCGCCCTGTGTATCTAACACATACCATGTTCCCTCCACACATACCAAGTTTGCCATATGACCGTACCAGGCATCCGGTGAGAAAAACGCATACCGACATTCAAGTCCCACACCTTTACAAGCGTACATTGTTGCTGCTGAGAATACTTGACAATTTCCGCTGACGTTCCCTCTGATCCAATTGTAAACAGCTTCGGCTTTTCCATAATCAGAGCCGTTGTGCCCCAATCCTGCACCTATATTGTAATATTCATCGGTTGTTCTTCCGAGCGAATTTACATAATTCAAAACGCTTTGCAGGCTTGTTGTATCTTCAATTATATCTTCCGGCGGTTCAGTCTGCGGTTTTGGTGTAGTAGTCGGCGGATTTGTCACCGCAGGTTTTGCCGTTGTAACCGGAGGAGAAGGGTTGTTATTCTGAGGCTTATTGTCAGACGATTGGTTATTCTGCTGCGCACCGTTATTGCTCTGATTGTTATCGGACGGCGAATTATAGGTCTGCTGACTATTCTGCGCAGGCTGTACGTTATTTTCCTGACCGTTATTATTCTGCACGGAATTGTTTTGTCCCTGAATTGAGTTTCCCGAAGCACCTGACGAACCTGATTTCTTTGTAGTAGTTACAGTAATACCCGTCGGCTTTGAAGATGAGGATACCGTCTGCGAACTCTTTTTCGTAGTAGTTGTGGCTTCGCTTGTATCCTTTTCTTCTTTTGCCGATGAAGTTTCCGCAGTATCTTCGCCAGCCGTGCTTTCGGAAGCAATTGCAGTAGTAGTTTCCGATTTGGATTCTGTATCGTCTATCTGTCCGCAAGCCGTGAGAAGCAGACTGCATACAGCTAAGATCGTTATCGCTTTTTTCATTGTATCACCCCGATGAATTTGTTTTTTTAACTATAGCATATAACCGCCGCAAAATCCAGTAATCTCGGTGATTTTCTACCTATTCAATGAATACAAAGCCTGAGTTTGTATCACATTGACATCTCAGGCTCAGGTTCATCCGCCATTTCCTCGTCGGGAGTTTTTTCAACCTCAATCTCTGTTGCCTGTATCTGCTGAAGTTTGACATCGTAAGCATTCAGAACAGCCTGATTAAGAGCATTTCTCGCCGATTTTGTGACTGCGTGAAAAATGTCTGGATACTGCTTGTTGCCGTCACGGTCGGTATATGAAGTTGAGGGCATATTTACAAATCTGCCTTTCTCGGTTTCCATTACTTTCAGTCCGTGAACGGCAAACATTCCGTCCATTGTAACGCTGGCATACGCCTTGATATTGCTGCCGGGTTTGTCCACCAGTCTGTTGATTGTCGCTGAAATTTTCATTTGCATCACCTGCTCCTTTCGTTTATGACATCGTAATTTCGGGTTCTTCCGATTCCTCAAAGTCCTCGGTCAATTTCTCCGCTTGCTCCAATACGATAACGGGAGTTTCAAACATTGCGGAATATTTCTTAATCTGCTCATCGGTAAGCGAACAGCTGTCCCATTCGCCGTATTCGTTCATATAATTTCCTGAAACAAAGAAAGTTCCATGTACAAGAACATTTCCCACCATGCGATTAGGCTGTGAACCGTTAAGCAGAAATTCATCGTTGCACCAAACTAAAGCGTCCTGCTTCGGCTCAAAATATATGGGCTCGATACACCCTCCGACCACAGACTGCATAGCATGGATATCGTGCCGAATTTCCGCTTTATACGGTGTTTTGCCGTTCTCCACTACAAGAATTTTCATCATATCATTATGGTCTGTCCGAGTAATATCAAAGTCAATAGGCTTAAATCCAACGCTGTCGCAGAAGTAAAGACCTTTATTTTTGCCCTCACAGACCTCTATAACATTAGAAACGGACATCGACTCGCCGTAATATCCGGGAGGTGTTTTGTCCGAATTGCAGAGGGCAAAAACGCTTTCAAGGCTTTTGCAGTTTACCGTACCGTCGTAGATCTGACGGTATATGGACGAATCCACGCCGCCGTGTGCCTGTGCGTAATCATAATTCATAAAAGCAAGCTTGTTACTGTCCTTGTCGTGATCGATCTGAAATATGCGTATTTTCATCTGCGGAGCTTCTATCTGCGCAAGCCGTTCAACTGCCCATTTTGGAATCTGATCATAGTCCGCAACTCCGCAGAAATCCTCACGGTAAAAATGCGCCTTCTCGCCGTCCGCAAGAAACTGCCCGAACACCTTTCTGCCCGATTTTTCGGGATCGCAGCCAAAACCTCCCGTTGCGTAGAAATACTGATTTATGGGATTCTTGAACTGCTCATTAAGAATTTCCGGCTTAAGGATCAACAGCTTTCTTTCGTAGTCCTGCGGCTTATCGGAGTGAACGCTCTGCTTTTCTCCCACAAGTCCGAGCTTGCTATATTTCTTTCTGACCTCATCGATAAAGCCGTTAAGCACGGCAGGATGAGAATCAACGCAATATTCTCGCATTTCTTTTTGGGGAATATATGGGGGGATAACAGACCTTGCCCACTCCTTATTTTCATGTGAGAAACGTCCGTCATCATTCTTATTCAGAATACTTGCCGCCAGTACCCACATTGTGCGGTCATAACCGAAATCGGCAAGCGCTGTCCTGACCGCTGTATCGCTTAAATAATAGCCGTCAAAATTATCCGCAATAGCTTTTTCTATCGCATTTTTACATCGGATATTTTCTTTCTGACTTTCACGGTATGCCTCGATCTCTCCGCTTTGTTCAGCGTTTTCAAAAGAATGTCTATAAAGATAACTCATGATACAACCTCCTCATCTTCATTGCAATAATCCCACAGCGGACAATCTCCACAATCATCGTACATAGCGCGAGTCCTCTCTATTTCTTCCTCCGAGATACCGCAGTCACGGCGTTCTGTTTCAGGAGCATTGCGCCATATCGTAAGCGTCACTCCGCTATCATCGCACTCCGTTTCCACGCTTACGGGATTTTCGTTTTCATCAAAAAGCCCCGAAAATACGGTAGTTCCGTTGGTTGTGAGTACCTGTGCAAAAATAATCTTTCTCATAAAATTATACCTCCAAATTGTCTGTTTCATCGTCAAACAGCGAAAGCTGGCGAACCGCCTGTAATCTCTCGCTTGTGTCATAATTTGATATGAGCAGCTCTGCATACTGACAGCCGCCGTCATACCGCTGTGCCAAATTGTTCAGCCTACTTATTTCTTCGATCTTGATGTTAGGCTTTTTCCATATCTCACGGATCTCAGGACAATCGTTATACGAAACCAAAAATCTGCCTTTGATGTCAAGAAGAGCATCACGCAGTCTGATATGATCTTTTGCAGTAAAACCTACGTCCTTGTAGTAATTCTCCGTCGCAAAATACGGCGGATCGCAGTAGAAAAAGCTCACAGGGCGGTCATACTGCCTGATAAGCTTTTCAAAATCCTTGTTTTCGATAACTACCTTCTGCAAACGCCTAGCCGCAAGGTCTATCATCGGAAAATCAGACCACATTGAATGTGGCTGACTTCCGAAGCTGTCAAGTCCCGAAGCATAGCTGTACCTTATGAGCTGATAAAATTTTGCGGCTCGGTCAACATCGTAAAGTCTTGGCAAAATGCCACGCTTATGAAGTAGGGCTAAATACTCAAAATCTTCTCTTGAATCAAGCACATACCTAAGCTTGTATTTCAGCTTTGAAGGCTTGTCACGAACGCAGCGGTAGAGGTTTGCAAGATTTGAATTAAAGTCATTGTACACCTCGAAATCCATACCCGGCGGTTTATGAAACAGCACCCAGCCTGCACCGCCGAAAACCTCGATATACCTTTCATAGTAAGGCGGAAATCTTGCAAGAACCTCGTCACGAAGATTTTTCTTTCCCCCTACCCATGACATAAAACTGTTCATTTTCTTCCTTTCTGCCGTAGAACCAATGACAGAAAGAAAGTCGCTTTGCTAAAAACAGAAGTTTTCTGTCATTGGCAAAACGACCTGTCCTAGCGCGGACGGCGCATTTCACGCTCGAATTTAATATGAGCTATACTGCCTGCCCGCTGATTTTCATTTGTTGTATCTCAGCCCTTAATAATTGGGTCAACATAGCTGAATATTATGCGTTTCTGTTCAAGGTAGCCGTCGGCTTTGTTTACCTCATTACACAGCTCCTTGTTTTGCTTTTCCGAAAGCACAGGCTTTGTTGTTCTCAGCATTGCAGGAATATTACCCATACAGAACTTGAAGTCTACTTTCGCTTTAACTCTGTTTGTGTGCATCTTTGACCTCCTTATCAAGACGTGCGATCTCTTTTTCCGCAGACTTAAAAGCAACGGCAAAAGAACCTATCGTTGTTCCGATGATAACACCTATCATCATTCCAATGAACAAATACGTCATTTACATCATCCCCATTTCCATATCCTCATCTTCTGTCTGTTCATCATCGATAGAAGTGATCTCAACATACTCGCCGATAACATTCAAGACCTCATAGTAACTGCCCGAAGATGTTATTCTGCTGCACATTTCCTTTGCCTCATCATACATTCCGTTCCTTTTCAGCGTTTTTGAGGCTATGCCCATAAGATTGAATATATTTCCGTCCTGACCTATCAGCGGACATTTTGGCTTTTGGGACATCACGACATCTCCTTTCCGTAATATTTTCTCAGCAGACTTATGATAAAAAGCTGACCTTTTCCCGTAACAAACGTCTGCTGATAAGTCTTTTTCATGCCGTCCACCTCGAACACCGACTCCTTAACTGCGAAATATCCACGGTCGATAAACTGCTGATAGGGGAGGTTATTCGCCATAAGCACTCCCATGTATTTTAGCCAGCGGAACAGCCTTGTCCTGCCGATTTTAAAATGCTCATCAGCCGCAAGTTTTGCCATTGCGTTCATGTCGATGAGATTTTCTGTTCCTGCTACCTGATTTGCAAAGTCCACCAAAGGCTGATCGTGCCTGATACGCTCGTTCAGCTTTTTGATAGCCGTCATCTGCAGGCGGAAAAGATTACGATACGGTTCTTCCAGAAAGGGGAGGTAGTTTTCTATGAACATATCCTCATTTGAAACGTAACCTCCGGTGTGATTGATCTGAGGCAGGATTTCATCAAAAATCCATGACTCAAATTTTTCAGCTCCAGGCAGCTTGCTATGTGCAACAAGTCTGTAAACATCACTTTCAGGAATAAAAATCATTTTGATTTTTTTAGTCGGAGACTGCGGATGCGGTAGGTCGTGTTTCACGCCCCACCTGCAATGCCGCCTTATTGCGTCCTTTGTATTGCTGTAGCCCAATGCAGAAGCTACGTCCTTTTCGCAGAACATGATCCTTCCGTGTTCATCTGTTAACGTTCTTAAAGAACCAAATTCATCATTCTCAAAAATCTTTATCACATTGCTCATGCGTTTTCTCCTTTTTCCGTTTCTAAAATTATTCTTGCAACTGCCTCCACAACATTTGTGGTCACGGCATTTCCTGCTTGCTTGTAAAGCTGTGCATCGGACATTCCCACAGCCTTGACCTTGTTGAACTGCTCATCGGTAAAGCCCTGCAGTCTCCAGCACTCCAAAGGCATAAGCTTTCGTATATATCCGCAGTAAACAACGCCGTGTCTGTCCGTTACCGTAATTGTAAACATAGGCTCGTCGGGAAGCTTGAATCTTCGTCCCTGCTGTCTTACTGCTTCCTTTGCAGGAGTAAGCACAGCTATGGGTTCGGTAACAAGTATCACTCCCGACTTTTCGCCTTTATGATGACCTATGCCACTGTCCTGTCTTGAGGTTATACATCTTGCAAGCTCAGTCACTTTCGGGTCGGGATTCATATCTATACACATTGCGTAATATCCCTGATCACAGCTTGTTGTGAGAGTATGTGCTATCTCCTTTCCCACTCTCCCTCGCCTTGAATTCATATCGGGATAGGCAAGATCTATGCTGTCGCCCGGCAAGGCAATCTGATAGCCTGTTTTGGTTTTGACCTTTATAGGCAGTCCTAAAATTTCATAAAGACCTGTTTTTCCGCCGAAACCTCCTGCCTGGCTTGTAAGCGTTATGCTCAGTCCCTCAACGGAGTAGACTCGGTTTCCTTCCTTTCCGGGAATTCTTTGGACAAGAGTTTTTGGATTTGCGTCTGTGAAAGACAATACTTTTCCGGAATACTTTTCTCTATGAAATCCGACAATGAACACTCTTTTTCTTGACTGGGCAACTCCAAAATTTGCGCTGTTAAGCACCTGCCATGCGACATCGTACCCCAGTTCATCCAATGTACCGAGGATGGCCGCAAACGTCCTGCCGCCGTCATGCGATAACAGTCCGGGAACGTTCTCAAGCAGCAGATATTTAGGTTTTTTGACGGCGGCAATTCTGGCAATTTCAAAGAAGAGAGTTCCTCTTGCATCGTCAAAGCCGCCCCTTTTTCCAGCGATTGAAAAGCTTTGACAAGGGAATCCTCCGCATATAAGGTCGAAATCGGGCAGTTCGTTTGGGTCAATTTTTCTTGCGTCATCGTAATACACCTCGCCTTCCGTATCGTACATTGTTTCGTATGCTTTTTTAGCATATCGGTCAATCTCGCAGTACCCGACGCACTCAAACCCGCCTACTTTTTCAAAAGCCGAACGGAACGCTCCTATTCCTGCAAACGCTTCGAAATATTTTATCATTTATCACCGTTCCTTTCCTTTTTGTAATAAAAAAACGGCTAAGTCTTTTTCAAAACTTAACCGTTACATTGACATATTCATTTCTTCGTTTTCTTCAAGATCTTCCGTTTCTGTAATTTCCTCGCACTGGTTTTGTCAATATCACTTGACACATTTTATTCGAACAAGAATTATGCAACGAGAAAGATATGATCATAGTAGAGCTTTCTTCGGGCTGCCGGAGGCAGACCACCGTTGGCGGTGCAGATTCTTCTGTTGGCCCAGTAACTCATAAAATATCTCCAGATCATGGTCTTCAACTCTTTCATAGTGTAGTTCTCCGGCTTGTCCTCACGGCTGTAGAACAGCTCTTCTTTCATTCTTGCCCACATACTTTCAC
>OJRG01000724.1_pt1 | contig 15923 bp, 10 predicted proteins | sample 1599121 | NCBI WGS metagenome assembly OJRG01 (sample SAMN03922528, study PRJEB24848) | human gut metagenome | isolation source: stool sample | host: Homo sapiens | place: Germany | collected 2010-05
GGGGCTCCACCCCGTTTCTTTGGGCAAGACCAAAGAAATGGGGTGGAACGGCAGCCTGAGCTAAAACAGAACAGCAACGTATAGGCGAGTTCCGCCCCCAGCGCGCAAAAAGAGCCCTCCGGAGGTGTTCCGGAGGGCTCTCGCTTAAGCTGTCAACTTACGCACGGGGGTTCTTGATCTGCGCCTGAGCAGCAGCCATGCGGGCGATGGGCACGCGGAAGGGGCTGCAGGAGACGTAGTCGAGGCCGACGCGGTGGCAGAAGTCCACGCTGCTCGGCTCGCCGCCGTGCTCGCCGCAGATGCCGAGGTGGATGTCCGGGCGGGTGGCGCGGCCCAGCTTGACGGCCATGTCAACCAGCTTGCCGACGCCGACCTGGTCAATGCGCTCAAACGGGTCGTTGTCGAAGATCTGCTTCTCGTAGTAGCTGGGCAGGAAGCTGCCGGCGTCGTCACGAGAGAAGCCGAAGGTCATCTGGGTCAGGTCGTTGGTGCCGAAGGAGAAGAACTCGGCCTCCTTGGCGATCTCGTCCGCGGTGAGGGCCGCGCGCGGGATCTCGATCATGGTGCCGACGAGGTACTTGAGGTCGCTCGACTTCTCGGCCTTCACAGCCTCGGCGGTGGCCTTCACGATGTTGGAGACGTACTTGAGCTCCTTGAACTCGCAGGTCAGCGGGATCATGATCTCGGGGACTATGTCGTAGCCGCACTCGTTCTTGACGTTGATGGCGGCCTCGATGATGGCGCGGGTCTGCATCTCGGCGATCTCGGGGTACTTGACGGGCAGGCGGCAGCCGCGGAAGCCCATCATGGGGTTGTTCTCGTGCAGGCTCTCGATGGTGCCCTTGACGTAGTCGAAGGTGAGGCCCATCTCGTCGGCCAGGGCCTTGATGTCCTCATCGGCGGTGGGCAGGAACTCGTGCAGGGGGGGATCCAGCAGGCGGATGGTGACCGGGCGGCCCTCCATGGCCTTGAAGATGCCCTCGAAGTCGCCGCGCTGCATGGGCAGCAGCTTCGCGAGAGCGGCGGCGCGGTGCTCCACGTCGGTGGAGAGGATCATCTCGCGCATGGCCGGGATACGGTCAGCGTCGAAGAACATGTGCTCGGTACGGGTCAGGCCGATGCCCTCGGCGCCCAGACGGACGGCGTTGGCCGCGTCGCGCGGGGTGTCGGCGTTGGTGCGGACGTGCAGCTTGCGGATGCTGTCCGCCCAGCCCATGACGACGGCGAAGTCGCCGCTGATGGTGGCGTCCACGGTGGGGATGGCGCCGACGTAGACGTTGCCGGTGTTGCCGTCGATGCTCATGACCTCGCCCTCGTTGACGCGGATGTCGCCGATGGTGAGATACTTCTCATCCTCGTGGATGCGCAGCGCGCCGCAGCCGGCGACGCAGCAGGCGCCCATGCCGCGGGCGACGACGGCCGCGTGGCTGGTACGGCCGCCGGTGGCGGTCAGGATGCCCTTCGCGGCGGCCATGCCCTCGATGTCCTCGGGGCTGGTGAAGCTGCGGACGAGCAGGGTGGGGCCGTTCTTGGCGTGCTTCTTGACGTCCTCGGCGGTGAAGTACACCGCGCCGCAGCCGGCGCCGGGGCTGGCCGCGAGGCCGGTGGCGACGGGCTTGGCGTTCTTCAGGGCCGCCTCGTCAAAGCGGGGGTGCAGCAGGGCGTTGATGGAGTTGGGGTCTATCTTGAGCAGCGCCTCTTCCTTGGTGCACAGGCCCTCGTTCACCATATCGACGGCGACCTTGAGGGCGGCCTGCGCGGTGCGCTTGCCGTTGCGGGTCTGGAGCATGTAGAGCTTGCCCTGCTCTATGGTGAACTCCATGTCCTGCATATCCTTGTAGTGCTTTTCGAGGTTCTTCGCGACGGCGGCGAACTGGTCGTAGGCCGCGGCGTTGGTCTCGTGGAGCTGATCAATGGTCTGGGGGGTGCGGATGCCGGCCACGACGTCCTCGCCCTGGGCGTTCATCAGGAACTCGCCGTAGAGCTTGTTCTCGCCGGTGGCGGGGTCGCGGGAGAAGGCGACGCCGGTGCCGCAGTCGTCGCCCATGTTGCCGAAGACCATCATCTGGACGTTGACGGCGGTGCCCCAGGAGCTGGGGATGTCGTTCATGCGGCGGTAGGCGATGGCGCGCTCGTTCATCCAGCTGCCGAAGACGGCGCGGACGGCGGCCATGAGCTGGACCTTCGGGTCGGTCGGGAACTCGACGCCGGCAAGCTCCTTGTACAGGACCTTGAAGCGCTCGACCATCTCCTGCATGTCCTCGGCGGTGAGGCCGGCGTCGGTCGCAACGCCGCGCTTCTCCTTCAGCTCGTCCATGATGGCCTCGAACTTCAGGCGGTCATAGCCCATGGCGACGTCGGAGAACATCATGATGAAGCGGCGGTAGCTGTCGTAAGCCCAGCGGACGTTGCCGCTCTTGGCGGCCAGGGTGGCGGCCACGTCGTCGTTGATGCCGAGGTTCAGGATGGTGTCCATCATGCCGGGCATGGAGGCGCGGGCGCCGGAGCGGACGGAGACCAGCAGCGGGTTTTCCTTGTCGCCGAACTTCTTGCCGACGAGAGCTTCCATCTTGGCGAGGTACTCGAAGATCTCAGCCTCGATCTCGGGGGCGATCTTCTCGCCGTCCTCATAGTAGCGGGTGCAGGCCTCGGTGCTTATGGTGAAGCCCTGGGGGACCGGCATGCCGATGTTGGTCATCTCAGCCAGGTTCGCGCCCTTGCCGCCAAGGAGCTCGCGCATGTTGGCGTTGCCCTCGGAAAACAGGTAAACGTACTTTTTGCTCATCCTTCAACGTCCTTTCAGATTTATATGAAGATTTGACTAAGCGAAGTGTTTTGACACGATTCAGACGTATCATACAACCCGTGGAAAGTATATCATCATTTTCTGCCCAGTTCAAGTAGAATATTACAGTATTTTTATAGGTTCTTTCAGTGTTTTTGTAAAGTTTCCGTTAATATATCGCCCAGGGCGTCGGCCAGGCGGGCGAAGTCGGCGGCGGAGAGGGTCTCGCCCCTGGCGCCGGGGTCTATGCCGGCCCGCTCCAGGGCGGCGGGCGCGAGGGGGCCGTACTCGCCCAGGCCGCTTCCGAGGGCGTTGCGCAGGGTCTTGCGCCGCTGGGCGAAGGCGGCCTTCACGCAGCGGAACATGAGCGCCTCGTCGCGCACGGGGCAAGGCGGCGCGGGCCGGGGGCTGAGGCGCACGACGCTGGAGGTGACCTTCGGCCGGGGCATGAAGCATTCGGGCGGCACGTCGAAGAGCCGCTCGGCCTCGCAGTGCCAGCCGAGATAGACGCTGAAGGCCCCGTAATCCGACGTGCCGGGCGCGGCGGCGAGCCTGAGCGCCACCTCGCGCTGTATCATGACGGTGATCGCCTCGAATATGCCCGCGTCGATGAACTTGGCGAGCAGGGGCGTTGTCACGTTGTAGGGCAGGTTCGCGCAGACGCGGCAGCGCATGCCGGGGAAGCGCTCCCGCAGCAGCGCGGGCAGGTCGAGCTTCAGCGCGTCGCCGGGGACGACCTCTGCGTTCGGGTATCCCGCGAGCGTCTCGGCCAGGACGGGCAGGAGGGCGCGGTCGAGCTCCACGGCCGCGACGCGCTCCGCCCTCTGGGCGAGCTCGGCGGTGAGGCAGCCGACGCCGGGGCCGATTTCGAGGACGGCGAGGCCCTCCGGCCCGCCCTCGCAGCCGGCCTCGGCTATGCGCCGGGGGACGGAGGGCTCTATGAGGAAGTTCTGGCCCAGGCTCCTGGAAAAGCGGACGCCGTGCCTGTCCATAAGCTCTTTGATGTCGCTCGGGCTGGTCAGACGCACCTTGCCCTCCTTGCCGCGCCTATCGCCGTCGCGCAGGCGCTGTGCTCCGGGATGAGGAAGTCCTTGCCGTAGACCCTCTGGAACTTGGCGAAGTTCGCCCTGGAGGGCTCCGTGCCGGCGAGCGCGCCTATGACGGCGACGCCCGCGGCCCCGCTGCTGGTGCAGGCCAGGAGGCTCATCGTGCCTATTATCTGCAAAACGAGGTTCGCGACGCCCGCGGCCCAGTCGGCGTCCGTGGCCGTGGGGTCAAGCCTTGCGAGGTTCGAGGCGGTTATCTCGGGGTCGAGGATGCCGTAGCTCTCGACGAAGTCGCCTATGAGCAGGTCCACCCTGCCGCAGTCGCCGCGCATGGCGAGCCGGTCGAACTCCCTCATGTCGGAAAGGCCGAGGAGCTTCACGGCCAGGCCCTTGAGCGTGCCGCCGCCGACGCCCGTGCCGCAAAGGTGCTCATACTCCCCGCCCCGCGCGTGGACGAAGGCCGTGCCCGTGCCTATGCTGGCGACGATGAGGTTGTCCCTGCCGGTGAGCCAGCAGGCGCCCTCGCCTATGGACTCCGGCTCCGGTATGTATTTCACCGGGCGGCCCAGGGCTTCGAGGCCGGAGTTTTTGGCCGAGAGCCCCGTGAGTGCAATGAGCTCCGCCCCTTGCGCGTCGAGGCCGAGCCGCGCGAGCAGCGCCGGGATGTCCCCGCCCCTGCCGTGCTCGTAGTGCGTAAAAACTATCGCATCGCCCTCAATGGCGCAGATCTTGACCGCGGAAGCGCCCATGTCAACGCCGATTATCATGCCAAACCCTCCTCAGACGAGCTTCTCGTAGGCGTTGCGCCTTGAGTCGTGGCCGGGGTCCATGAGGCTGACGTCCACCTCGCCGCAGAAGGTGAAGCCCAGCTTCTGCTCCGCGAGGCGGTTCATGGCCCGGTTGTCCCTGTGCGTATCCACGCGGACAGAGGCCTTGCCCAGGCCTGCCGCCAGCTCGAAGGCCAGGGAGAACATATCCCGCGCCAGGCGCGTGCCGCGGTATTTGTCGGAGATCATCGCCCGGTGTACGACGGCGTAGTTGTCGCCCTCCGTGAGCCAGGCGCCGTCGATGACGTCGTAGCTCGGCTCGTGCCGCATGGAGATGCAGCAGTAGCCCGCAACTTCGCCCTCGTGCTCGAAGACCCAGCCCTGGCCGAAGTCCATGTCCGTGCGCAGGACCTTCTCCGTCGGGTAGCCGTCCTGCCACTGGTCCACGCCCGATTCGCGCAGGTAGCGCTGGGCCTGGGCGATTATCCCGAGCAGGGCGGGGATGTCGCCCTCCTCGGCGCGCCGGGGCTCGAAGCGGAGCTTCTCCCCCTCGGGCAGCCGCTCGTATTTAATTTCCTCGACGAATTTCTTGTCCATTTTGTCTGTAAGCTCCAATTTCTCAAACATATCCGGCCGTTTGTCCAGCGTGCGCTCCAGCTGCTTTTTCCTGCGCCACTTCGCCACCTTGGCGTGGTCTCCGCCGAGCAGCACCTCAGGCACGGCGCGGCCCTCCCAGACCTCGGGGCGCGTGTACTGCGGATATTCGAGCAGGCCGTCCCAGTGGCTCTCACCGGTGTAGCACTCCTCGTCCGCGAGGACGCCCGGCACCATGCGGCAGACGCAGTCCGCCACGGCCATGGCCGCGATCTCGCCGCCCGTGAGCACGAAATCGCCGAGGGAGAGCTCCTCGTCTACGCACTCCTCGATGAAGCGCTCGTCCACGCCCTCGTAGTGGCCGCAGACGAGGACGAGGTGGTCGTAATCCCGGCGCAGGCGCTTGGCCTCCTCCTGGTTGAAGGGCCTGCCCTGCGGCGACATGTATATGACCCGGCTGCGGCGAGACCCCGCCTTCGACATGATGTCGTCCAGGCAGCTCTTGAGGGGCTGGGCCATCATGACGAGGCCCCAGCCGCCGCCGTAGGGGTAGTCGTCCACCTGCATCTGCTTGTTCTCGGTGTAGTCGCGTATCTGGACGCAGTTTATCTCGACGGCGCCCTTCTTCGCCGCGCGGCCTATGATGCTCTCGCCCAGGACGGCGCGCATGCTGCCCGGAAACAGGGTCATGATATCTATCCTGTAAGGCTCCATGCTACATCCCCTCTATGAGCCGGACGGTGATGAGGCCCGCGTCGGCGTCGGTTTTCAGTATGAACTCCGGCACCGCGGGTATGAGCCGCTCCCTGTCGCCGCGCACGACGTAGATCATGGAGGCCGGGGCGTCTATGACCTCCGCGAGGGCGCCTATGCTCTCCCCGTCCTCGGTGACGACCTCGGCGCCGATTATGTCCTGAATGAAATAGCCGCCCTCGGGCAGCTTCGCGTCGGCCCGGTCTATGAACACGCGCCTGCCCTTGAGGCGCATGGCGGCGTTCACGTCCTCCACGCCTTCGAGCGCGGCGAGCACGGTCCCCTTGTGGACGCGCGCGGCGCGCACCTTCACGGCCCTGCCGTCTATATACAGCGTGCGGATGGCGGCCAAAAACTCCGCGGAATCCGTCCAGGGGATTATCTTGACCTCGCCCCGGACGCCGTGGGTGTTCACGACCTCGCCCGCCTCGATAAATCTCTCTTTCATCGCAAAACCACCTTTACAAAAGCAAGCTAAGGGAGGCGCAAGACGCCTCCCTTAAGCTCAGTCCATGATCTCCACGGACACCTTTTTGCCCTTCCTCTGGGCTACGGCCTTCATGAGCACGCGGATCTCCTTGACGATCCTGCCCTGGCGGCCGATGACCTTGCCCATATCGCCCTCGGCGACCCTGACCTCAAAGACGGTCTCGCCCTCGGCTTTGCGCTCGGTCACGGAGACCTCGTCGGGGTTCTCGACGAGGCTCTGTATGATGTAGGTCAAAAGTTCTTTCATCGTTTAGTTGCAGCTCCTTAAGCCTCCGCCTTTTTGAGCAGGCCCCTGACGGTGTCGGTGGGCTGGGCGCCGTTGGCGATCCAGTACTTGGCACGCTCAAGGTCCACCTTCAGCTTCTCGCTCTCGCTCAGGGGATCGTAGGTGCCTATCTCCTCGATGAAGCGGCCGTCGCGCGGGCTGCGGGAATCCGCGACCACGATGCGGTAGTAGGGAGCCTTCTTCGCGCCCATCCTGCGCAGTCTGATCTTGACCATTTATTTTCACCTCCGTTTGATTTTTTCTTTTATATGTCAAACCGCTCTCGCGGCTGTGACCTCTTCTACATGCCGGGGAAGCCGCCCATGCCGGGCATGCCGGGGAAGCCTCCGCCCATTTTGGCGAATTTCTTCATCTTGCGGCTGTTGCCGGACATCTGCTTCACGAGCTGGAGCATCATGTCGTACTGCTTGAGCAGGCGGTTGACCTCGACGACAGAGGTACCGGAGCCCGCGGCTATGCGCTTTTTGCGGGAGTTGCCGAGGATGGCGGGGTTTTCCCTCTCCTTCGGCGTCATGGAGAGGATGATGGCCTCGGTGCGGGCCATGGCCTTCTCGTCCACCTTTGCGCCCTTGAGGCCCTTGGCGTTCATGCCCAGCATGCCCGCTATGTCCTCCATGGAGCCCATGCCCTTGAGCTGCTTCATCTGCTCCAGGTAGTCGGCCAGGGTGAAGCGGTTCTGGCGCAGGCGCTCGGCCATCTCGGCGGCCTTCTTCTCGTCGAGCGTCTGCTCGGCCTTCTCGATGAGGGTGAGCACGTCGCCCATGCCGAGGATGCGGCCCGCCATGCGGTCCGGGTGGAAGGCCTCTATCTGGTCCAGCTTCTCGCCTATGCCGGCGAATTTTATGGGCTTGCCCGTCACCGCCGTGACGGAGAGCGCCGCGCCGCCGCGCGCGTCGCCGTCCAGCTTCGTGAGCATGACGCCCGTGACGTCCAGCGCCTCGTCGAAGGCGGAGGCCGCGTTCACCGCGTCCTGACCCGTCATCGCGTCCACGACCAGCATTATCTCGGCCGGCTCCGTCGCGGCCTTGATGTTCTTGAGCTCGTCCATGAGCTCTTCGTCTATGTGCAGGCGGCCCGCCGTGTCGAGGAAGACGAGGTCGCTGCCGAACTTCTTCGCATGGGCTATACCGGCCTTGGCTATCTCCACGGGGTCGCCCTGGCCCATCTGGAAGACGGGGATGCCCAGCTTCTCGCCCACGGTCTCCAGCTGCTTTATGGCCGCCGGGCGGTACACGTCGCAGGCCACGAGCAGCGGGCGCTTGCCCTGCTTTTTCATGAGCGCCGCCAGCTTTGCGCCGTTCGTCGTCTTGCCCGCGCCCTGCAGGCCGACGAGCATGCAGACGCTCGGGCTCTTCGAGGAGATGTTGAGCTTGCGGTTCTCGCTGCCCATGAGTGCACAGAGCTCCTCGTTGACTATCTTCACGACCATCTGCGCCGGGGTCAGGCTCTCCATGACCTCCGCGCCCTTCGCGCGCTCGGAGACGCGCTTTACAAAGTCCTTGACGACCTTGTAGCTCACGTCCGCCTCCAGCAGCGCAAGGCGCACCTCGCGCATGGCCTCGTTCACGTCCGTCTCGGTCAGGCGGCCCTTGCCCCTGAGCTTCTTGAACGTGGCATTCAGTTTGTCCGAAAGGCTCTCAAAAGCCAAAGCGACACCTCCCGTTCAGTCGTCCAGGCCCCGAAGTTCTTCCATGACCTCGCGGGCAACGCGCCTTGCCTCGGCGTCAGGAGAGGAGAGCAGGCCGGAAAGCCGCGCCTCCACGCCCGAGAGCGCCTCGCGCCTGGCGCGGAAGCGGGCGACAAGGCCCGTCTTGGCCTCGATGTCCCGCAGCGTGGCCTCGGCGCGCCTGATGATGTCCCACACGCCCTGGCGGGAGATGCCCGTCAAGGCCGCTATCTCGGCCAGGGAGAGGTCCTCGTTGTAGTGCAAATCGAAATACTCGCGCTGCTTTTCCGTCAGCAGCTCCCCGTAGAAGTCGAAGAGCATCGTCCGCAGCACGGCCTCCTCCGCTGCCAACCCGAGCCACCTCCCATGTGTAAAGCAAGGCCGCTTTACAAAGCCTTATGGATTATACACGTCCGCGCGGCGGCTGTCAAGTGTTTTTCTTTAACAGCCCCCCGGTATATGAAGCGCCCGGGCGGGGAAAAGTAATCCATGCCAAAAAACGAAAAGACAGGTGATAAAAATGTCCGAAACCAGCGGCGCCGCGGTGCGCGGCCGGGCGCTCTCGCGGGAGCTGGGGCGCATGCTCGCCCTCATAGGCCGGGAGCAGGACAGGCTCTCCGAAAAGGGCCGGGAGCTGCCCCCGGGCGCGGACTGGCTGCTCGACAACTGGTATCTGATAGAGCGCGAGGGGAAGCTCGCGGCCTCGGAGCTGCGGCGCGCGGGGCGCCTGCGCGCCTCGGGCGGCAGCGCCCTCATCGTCTCGGCCTGCCGCGCCCTGGCGGACGAGGACGGCGGTGCCGTCACGGCCCAGAGCGCGGCGCGTTTCCTGGCGGATTTTCAGCGCGGGCAGCCCCTCACGATGCGTGAGCTGGGCCTTTTCGCGCCCGCCCTGCGTTTTGCCCTCGTCGGCAAGATAGCCGGGAGCCTCCGCGGCGGTCTCGACGCGGGGCTGCTCTCGCGCTGCATAGGCTCCCTGCGCCTTTTCTCCACGCTGGACCTCACGGCCCTGCTGGAGGGCGCTGACCTGGTCGAGGCCGCCCTGCGCCGCGACCCTGCGGGCGTCTACCCGCAGATGGACGAGCGCAGCCGCGCAGCCTGCCGGGAGCGTGTGCGCGTCCTTGCCAAAAGGCGCGGGCTTGGCGAGGCCGCCTGCGCCGAGCGCCTGCTGGCCGAATGCGGCGAGGGCGGCGTCTGCGAGCTGCTCTCGCCGCCGGAGCGCTCCGGCCGGGGCCTCGCCCTGGCCCAGCTGCTGCCCGCCCTCGCCCTCTCGGCGCTGCTGGGGCTCGGTTTTCGCAGCCTCACGCTCTTTTTCCTCGCCCTGCCCGTCCTCTGGGAGCTGGGCAAGGCTGTCTGTGACTTTGTGCTTCTGCGCGTCCTGCCGCCGAGGCCGCCCTTCAGGCTGGAGCTGGCCTCGGGCGTCCCGGCGGAGGGGCGCTGCCTGTGCGTCGTCTCCTCCCTGCTCTCGGGGCCGGAGTCCGGGCCGGAGCTCGCGCGGCGCATAGAGGAGTTCTCCCTCGCCTCGCGCGACTGCGGCAAAAACCTCATGTTCGGCCTGCTGGCGGACCTGCCCGAGGCCCGCGAGCGCGCCCTGCCCGGCGACGGCGAGGCCACGGAGGCCGCCGTGAGGGCCGTGGAGGCGCTAAACGACAAATACGGCGGCGGCTTTTTCCTCTTCTGCCGCCGCAGGACGCTGCGGGAGCGGGACGGCGTCTGGGCGGGGCACGAGCGCAAGCGCGGGGCCCTGCTGGCCCTGGCGCGCCTGCTGCGCGGGGATCCCGGCGGGCTCGCCGTCCTCGCGGGGGACCCTGCGCTCCTGAGGGACACGAAATACATCCTCACCCTGGACGCGGACACGCGCCTGCTGCCGGGCGCAGCGCGGGAGCTCATAGGCGCGATGCTCCACCCCCTGAACCGCCCGGTGTTCGGCCCCGGGCGCGTCGTTGTGTCCGGACACGGGCTCATACACCCGCGCATGGGCGTGGAGCTCTCCTCGGCGGTGAAGACGCCCTTCTCCCGGCTCATGGCCGGCGCGGGCGGCACGGACCCCTACGGCGGGGCCTGCGGCGAGGTCTGGATGGACCTGACGGGCCGGGGCGGCTTTGCGGGCAAGGGCATCCTGGATGTGGACGCCCTGCTCTTCGGCTGCTCCGACCTGCCCGAGAACCTCATCCTCTCACACGACGCCGTGGAGGGCGCCATCCTGCGCGGGGGCTATATGAGCGACACGGAGCTGACGGACGGCTTCCCCTCGAAGCCCGCGGCCTATTTCCGCCGCCTGCACCGCTGGGTGCGCGGGGACTGGCAGAACATCTCCTTCATTCTCCGGCGCGGGCGGAACTTTGCCTTTGCGGAGCGCTGGAAGCTTTTCGACAGCCTGCGCCGGAGCCTTTTTGCGCCCTTCTGCCTGGGGGCGATAGTCTGGGCGGTCTGCCTGCCCTCTGCGGCCTCGCTCTGCGCGGGGCTGCTCGCCGCCTGTTCGCTGTGTACGGGCCTGCTGCCGGCGCTGGGCTTTGCCCTCTTCCGCCGGGACCGGGAGCGCCTGAGCTCCGACGTGCCGCACGGCGCCACGGGCCGCCTGCTGCAGATCCTGCTCCGGGCCCTGCTGCTGCCCTGGGAGGCCCTGACCTGCCTGGGCGCTGCCGCCCTCGCCCTCTGGCGCATGGGCGTCTCGAAGAAGAACCTCCTCGCCTGGCAGACCGCCGCCCAGTCGGAGGGCCGGGCGCGCAAAGCTCTGGAGCCCTGGCCGCTGGCCTTCACGGGCCTGGCGCTCACCCTGCTCTCGCCCGCGCCGTCGGGGCGGGCCTTCGGCCTTGTCTGGCTGGCCGCGGCCTTTGCCGTGCCGGGCCTGGGCAGGCAGAGGGCCCCCGTCCCGCCCCTGCCCGAGGCCGACAGGAGCTTCCTGCTGGGCGAGGCGGCGAAGATCTGGCAGTATTTTGCCGCCTTCTGCGGCCCGGAGGACAACTACCTGCCCCCCGACAACTGGCAGGAGCAGCCGCCCACCGGCCTTGCGCACCGGACCTCGCCCACGAATATCGGCCTTGCCATGGTCTCCGCCCTCGCGGCTGCGGACCTCGGCCTTTGCTCCGCGCCCGAGGCTGCGGGGCTCATCGAGCGCATCCTCACGACCTGCGAGGCGCTCCCCAAGTGGCGCGGCCACCTCTACAACTGGTACGACACGCGCTCTCTGCGCCCCCTCGCGCCCAAATACGTCTCCACCGTGGACAGCGGCAACTTTGCCGCCTGCCTCGCGGCGCTCAGGCGCGGGCTGGAGGACTACGCGAGGCCGGATCTCGCCGCGCGCGCCGGCGCGCTCTATGAGGCGATGGATTTCCGCCCGCTCTACGACGCCGAGCGCCGCCTCTTCCGCATAGGCTGGGACGAGAGCGCACAGAAGCTCTCAGACGGGCTCTACGACCTGCTCTCCAGCGAAGCGCGGCTCACGGGCTACCTCGCCGTGGCGAGGGGCGAGGCCCCGCGCCGCCACTGGCGGCGGCTCTCGCGCGCCCTGGTGTCGAAGGACGGCTACCGCGGCATGGCCAGCTGGACGGGGACGATGTTCGAATATCTCATGCCCGAGCTCTTCCTGCCCCTGTGCCGGGACAGCCTGCTCTGGGAGAGCGCGCGCTTCTGTCTCTACGTCCAGCGCAGGGACAGGGTCGGCGGCGGGCTCTGGGGCCAGTCCGAGAGCGCCTTTTTCTCCCTGGACCCCTCGCTCAGCTACCGCTACAAGGCCCACGGCTGCCAGTCCCTGGCGCTCCGGCGCGGCATGGGCGCGGACATGGTCGTCTCCCCGTATTCTAGCTTCCTGGCCCTGGCCGTGGAGCCGCGCGCCGCGGTGCGGAACCTTCGCAGGCTCTGCGAAAGGGGCTTCACTGGCCGCTTCGGCCTCTGGGAGGCTGTGGACTTCACGCCCTCCCGCACCTCCGGCCGGGGCGGCGAGAGCGTGCGCTGCGTCATGTCCCATCACCTGGGCATGAGCCTCGCCGCCATAGACAACTGCCTCTCGGACAATATAATGTGCCGCCGCTTCATGTCCGACCCCGCCATGAGCGCCCACCGCTGCCTGCTCGAAGAGCGCCTGCCCCTGGGTGCGGTGACGCTCCGGCGTCGCGGCGGGCCGGAGCCCGAAAAGCCCGCCCGCAGCCCCGGCCCCGGCTGGGAGGCGGGCGGAGCCTGCCCGGACGCGGCCTTTCCGCGCTGCTACCCCGTCTCTAACGGAGTCTACCATCTCACGCTCGCCTCCAGCGGCCTCGCCTCGGCCTGCGCCGGGGGCATAGGCATATACCGCGGCCCCGACGATCCCCTCACCGGCCCCGCGGGCCTGCGCATATACTTTGAAACGCCCGAGGGCAGGACAGATCTCCTGCCCCTGCCCGGGGCCGCCGGCGGCCTCAGCTTCAGCCACGCCTTCAGGGGCGGGGCGCTCAGCTTCGAGGGCGAGAGCGATGCGCTCCACAGCCTCTGCTCCGCCGCCGTCTCGGCCCGGGACCTCTGCGAGGTGCGCTTTGTGGAGCTGAAGAGCCCGCGCGCCCTGGAGGGCCGGCTCTGCCTGGAGTTCGAGCCCATGCTGGCGCGGCTCCGGGACTGGGAGGGCCACCCGGCCTACTGGCGGCTCGGCCTGCACGCCGAAGTGCGCGAGGGCGCGCTGCTCATCCGCCGCCTGCCGCGCGGGGAAGTGCGCGAGTGCTGGCTCTGCCTGCGCTCAAACCGCCCGCTCGACTGCCGCGCGGACGCCCTGGGCGAACCGCTGGGCTGGCTCTCGCACCCCTTCGTCCGGGCCTCGACCCCGGCCTTCGCGCCGATGTCGGGCAGTTTTTCCGCGCGCTTCGCCCTGGCCTTCGGGCCTACGGCGGAGGAGGCCATGGCGGCCGCCTCGCGCGGGCTCAACGCCGCGGCCCAGGATTTTGCCGACCTGCTCTCCGCCCGCGCCGCCCTGGGCGGCATGGGCGCGCGCGAGCTTTCCGCCGCGCTCGACATGGCGGGCGCGCTGGTCTTTCCGCGCTATACCGGGGCCGCGTCCAGGAATTCCCTCTGGCGCATCGGCGTCTCCGGCGACCTGCCCGTCGTCTGCGCCCTGCTGGAGGACGAAAACCAGCTGCGCGCCGCGCGCGAGCTCATACGCAGGCAGGACCTGCTGCGCGTCTGCGGCGTGCGGAGCGACCTCGTCTTCCTCACCCGCGAGGGCGGGGACTACTTCAGCCGCCTCGCCCGCTCCGTGGCGGAGCTGCTGCAAAGGGACGGCCTGGAGGCCATGCTGGGCGCGCCCGGCGGGGTCCACACGGCCCCCTGCGCCGGCGCGGAGGACATCCTGAAATGCGCCGCCCTTGCCGTTGACCTCTCCCGGCCCTCGGGGCCGGAGCCTGAGCCGCCCGCGCAAAGCCGACCGCCCCTGCCGGAGCCCCGGCGCGCGGGGCGCTGTTCCTGGCGCTGGCTGCCGGACGGCGGTTTCGAGCTGGACGCGCGTCAGGGCCTGCCCCCGCGCGCCTGGAGCCTGCCCCTCACGAACGGGAACTTCGGCTGCCTCGCGGCCGACTGCGGCCCGGCGGGCATGTGGCTGGGCAACGCCCGCGAAACGCGCGTGGACAAGGGCCTCGACGGCGACCTCGCCTCCGGCGGCTCCGAGGCGCTCCTGTGCGCCGGCGAGAGCCTCTTTGCCGGGGCGCGGGTGCGCTTCGGCTTCGGCTGGGCCGCGTGGGAAAAGGGCGCGGCGCGCGTGACGCTGTTCGTGCCCCAGGGCGCGGACGCGCGGCTCATGATAGTCGAAAACGCCCCGGCTGCCCTGGTCTGGGAGCTGCATCCCGCCCTCGCCTGGGAGGCGCGGGACGCGGCCTTCGTCCGCACGCGCGCGCAGGACGGGGCGCTGCTGGCCTCAAACCCCCGCGGCGGCGCGCCGGAGCTCACCTTCCGCGCCGCCTTCTCCTGCGAGGCCGGGCTCACGGCCTCCGAGGCCGGCCTGCCGCTCTTCAGGGCGGAGCTGCCCGGCGGGGAAACGCGCGTTATCGCCTGCGGCTTTCTGCCCTCAGCGGAGCTGCACCGCCTTGCGGAGCCGGAGCGCGCCCTCGCGCTGCTCGATGAAACGAAGCGCCGCTGGGCCGCGCTCACGGGCAGGCTGAAGATCAAGACGCCCCATCCGGAGCTCGACCGCTATATGAACGGCTGGGCCGTATACCAAACCCTGGCCTGCCGCCTGCTGGCGCGCACTTCCATCTACCAGAGCGGCGGGGCCTACGGCTTCCGCGACCAGCTGCAGGACGCGGTGAACCTTCTGCCCGTCGCCTCCGCCCCGGCGCGGGAGCGCATCCTCGCCGCCTGCGCCCACCAGTACGAGGAGGGCGACGTCATGCACTGGTGGCACGAGGGCGAGCCGGACCGCGGCGTGCGCACGCGCTGCTCGGACGACCTGCTCTGGCTGCCCTGGGCGGTCTGCGAATACGTCGAAAAGACGGGCGAGCGCGCCCTGCTGGACGAGCTGCGGCCCTATCTCGACTCCCCGCCCCTCGAAAAACACGAGGACAGCCGCTACGAGGCCGCGCGGCCTTCCGAGCGCGCCGGCACGGTGCTGGAGCACGCGGCGCTGGCGCTGCGCCTCGTCATAAGGCGGGGCGTGGGCGAGCACGGCCTGCCGCTCATGGGCGCGGGGGACTGGAACGACGGCATGGACCAGGTCGGCGCGGCGGGCCGGGGCGAGAGCGTCTGGCTGGCCTGGTTTTTCGCGCACACGGCTCGGCGCTTTGCGCCTCTGCTGGACAGGGCGGGCGACAGGCCGGGCGCGGCGGCGCTGCTCTCGGCGGCCTCGCGCCTGGGCCGGGCCGCGGCCCGGGCCTGGGACGGGCAGTGGTTCCTGCGCGGCTACTTCGACGACGGCGCGCCCCTCGGCTCCTCAAAGGGCCGGGCCTGCCGAATAGACTCCGTGGCCCAGAGCTGGGCCGCCTTCTGCGCCGAGGCCCCGCCGGAGCACGTGGACGCCGCCCTGGACGCCGCCCTGGAGCGCCTGCGCGACGGCCCCAACGGCCCCGTAAAGCTCTTCTACCCACCCTTCGGCGAGGGCGCGGAGCGCGCGGGCTATATCTCCAGCTACGGCCCGGGTTTCCGTGAAAACGGCGGGCAGTACACGCACGGGGCCATATGGCTGGCCCTGGCCCTGCTGAGCCGGGGCCGCCGGGCGGAGGGGCTGGAGGTTCTGCTGGCTCTGCTGCCGAAGGAGAGCCCCCAATACGGCGCGGAGCCCTACGTCCTGGCCGCCGACGTCTATACGAACCCGGAGCGCTACGGCCAGGCGGGCTGGAGCTGGTATACCGGCTCCGCGGGCTGGTACCTGCGCGCCGTGCTTGAGGGCCTCTTCGGCCTGCGGATGGAGTCCGGCCGCCTCAGTCTGCCTGAGCTGCCTGAGGGCTGGGAGCTGAGTATAGATACCGAAATATGAAAAACGCCCCTCTTTCTTAGGGGCGTGGGAGGAACTCGCCGTTTTGTCCTGCTGGACTATAGGTTGTGCTGCCTGTTCCACCCCATTTCTTTGGTCTTGCCCAAAGAAACGGGG
>OJRG01000744.1_pt1 | contig 15541 bp, 16 predicted proteins | sample 1599121 | NCBI WGS metagenome assembly OJRG01 (sample SAMN03922528, study PRJEB24848) | human gut metagenome | isolation source: stool sample | host: Homo sapiens | place: Germany | collected 2010-05
ACGAGATTTCTGCCTGTCTCGTGGGCTCGGAGATGTGTATAAGAGACAGGCTCAGATGATAACAGCATTGAAAGTATGTCTATCATATATGATGATCTAGGAGAATGGATAAGGGAATATTACGAAGACGCAGACTGTACTATTGAAAAAACGAGCGATGAAATTTCGGAAGTTGACGCTTTAAATATACTCAGAATGTTTTATGCCAGTGCAATTTTATACACTGATGTTGGTCTTTCTTCTGAAGATATTAGCGATTCGTGTGATATTCTTGACACTTCTTTAGAAAGATATAGGTACACCGGAGATTACTTAACTGACGAGTCTGATTCGGTTTCGGTAAAATGCGGAAACTATGTCTACCTGTTATCCATAACACCAAATGGAAGTAATGCACTCGCATTGTCAGTATATAGTATTGATTATTATAACGAAAACATGGATTTAGCTGGTTTACCACATTATAGCGGACCAGAAATATAATAATTTTTTTAATCACGAAAATACAAATCACAGAAAGAAGATGTTAAAGCATGAAACAAATCGTATGCGAAGTTTGCGGTAGCAATGATTTAGTCAAAGAGGACGGCTGCTTTATCTGTCAGTATTGCGGTGCTAAATATTCACCTGAAGAAGCTAAACGTCTTATTGTCGAAGTTAATGGCAAGGTCGATGTGTCAGGAAGTAAAGTCACAGTCGATAACACCTCTTTTGTAGAGCGTTCCCTCGAAAACGCACGCCGTGCAAAAGCTAAAGAAGATTGGGAAGAATGTGAAAAATACTATAACATGGTAGAGCAGTATGAGCCAACAAATATTGAGGCTATTTTTTACTCCAGCTATGGAAAAGCAAGAATGGCACTTGTAGATTCTGACCGCTTTAAAAGAGAACAGAAAATTAAAGTGTTAAAAAATTCGATATCTGTAATTGATGACAATTATGATAGCTCACCAAAAAAATACGAAGAAAACAAAGCTTTGATTCAAAGAATCAATTCTGATTTGCTTGCTTTTTTAAATAGTTCATTTGTAATGAATACAACGACTGAATATGGTAAGAATGGCAGTTATACAACTAATGATAGTGAATACACTTATGATATGTTCGTGGAACTATCATTGGGAATGATCGAATCAATAGAACATATCATACATACTATACCGGACAAATATAAGACAACATATCTTTGGAAAATCATACGCCAACAATATGCATATATATATTCTGTATGTCGAAAAACGTCCTACCGCCATAACTATAAAAATAAAAGGCAATGGCTTGATTCAATAAATAGAGTTGACGAAAAATTGAAACAGTTAGATCCTAATTATTTAGAAGCTGATCTTGAAGAACTTCCAAGAACAACCAATGAAGTAAATGCCATTATAGCCGCTGCAATCGTAATAATAATGATAATCGTATTAGTTATATACTACATTTCCCAATCAATGTGATAATGAACAATAAAAGCTAAAATCCATACGATTATCACTCGTTTTTCCCCTGCATAAATTCCCCACCTCTGCAAATAATATTACTGCAATTTTGAAAAAACAACGGAGGTCATAAATATGAAAGCAACAGGAATTGTCCGCAGGATCGACGATCTCGGCAGAGTTGTCATACCTAAAGAAATAAGGCGCACCATGCGTATCCGTGAGGGCGACCCGTTGCAGACAACGTTGAAAAGCGAACTCGATTACCTGCTTGTGCTCCTCAGATTGGCGGATAGGCTGTACATAAAATAATGTGAGAAAAAATATGTAAACAGCTTGACACAAATATAAAAATATGTTATTTTATATTTGTAACTTAAAATGCGTTACAAATATAAAAAGGTGAGCATATGAAAGAATACTTAGAAAAAACTTTAAGACAAATAGTTACGATCAAAGAAAACAACGACTTGTACGATAAACTTCCGCTGGCTTTTAAGGGACGATATGATCTCTTTAATGTTGAAACCAATGGAATGGGTTGGCTTGCAATTCAACCAAAGAACGATATCGGGCTTGTTGCACTCCGAAAAGACAGAGCTAAAGTCCAGAATATTTCAGGGCTGAACTGTGCCTTATTTCTTAGATCCGCTACCCCTTATATAAAGGAAAAACTTATAGAGGACGGTATCCCTTTTGTGCTGAAAGACAAGCAAATATATTTGCCGTTCATTGGCTGTCTGCTTTCAAATTCGGGCGAACGTGATATCGCACCTGTCGAGCTTATTTCATTTCTGACGCAAAAGCTGATACTTACTGCGATATATGAAAAGTGGGATAAAGTAACAGTATCGACAGTTGCCGAAAAACTGGGCGTATCAAAAACGTCAGCAAGCAGATGTTTTGATGAAATAGAATACCTTAATGTGAATATTCTTGACACAAAAGGTAAGTCAAGAGCTATTACCATTCCGACTGATATAAAGCAGTTGTGGGAACAGATACAGCATATTTTGAGAAAACCTGTTATCAGAAGATATGCTTTTCCAAGCGACATTCACTTGGAGAAAAAGGCCGGCATTACTGCTTTGTGTGAGTATTCATTGCTGTCAGATAATGACTACCCTACCTATGGGGTGATGAAAAAAGAGCTGGCTGACACAGAAATAAAAAAGCTTAAACAAATCCGCAGAGGAGAAGAAATTGGCTGTGTAGTTCTTGAGCTTGGCTATTTCATTGACTATGGACAGAAGTCGATACAAGACCCCTTGAGCATAGCTTTATCATTGACCGATGAAGAAAAGCAGGACGAAAGAGTAATGATATCTATAAATGAAATGTTGGAGGAATATGTGTGGTAAAAGGATTAGACACTTTCAGAAATCATTTTGCTGGATATGAAGAACAGTATGTGCTTATAGGCGGTGCTGCCTGTGATATTGTATTTGAAAGCAACGACGCATCTTTTAGGGCGACAAGAGATCTTGATATGGTTCTTATCGTTGAGGCTCTCACGCCTGAGTTTGGAGAAAAGCTTTGGGAGTTTATTCAGATTGGCAGATACAGAAACAAGGCCACGAACGGTCAAAAGCCGCAGTTTTACAGATTTGATAAACCAGAAGATGACACATACCCGAAAATGATAGAACTATTTTGCAGAAATGATTTTGAACTCCGTGAGATGACAGGGATAACGCCGATTCACATAGATGATTCTGTTTCAAGCCTGTCAGCAATACTGCTTGATGATGAGTATTACAAAGCCTTGATGGACGGAAGAGTTGTGCGAAATGGTTTATCCGTTCTCCGTCCCGAGTATCTTATTTTGTTTAAAGCAAAGGCATATCTTGACTTAAAACAAAGAAAAGATAATGGAGAATCTGTTGATTCCAGCGATATCAAGAAACACAAAAAGGACATTTTGAGAATAGCTGCTGAACTTGTACTTGAAAGCATATCAGAATTACCTGCAACAGTAAAAGCAGATATTGACGCTTTTATCGGCACGCTAGAGCAAGAACCATTTGACAGCAATTCTTTGAAAAGCTATGGGTTAGAAAATGATGATGTGATAGAGGTGTTACATAGGGCTTTTGGATGATAGAGTGTTGCTGAATTGTTATATGGTTCATCGCCGACAATGTCAAAAAAATAGATTTTTACCGCTCCACTTGACTAACATTCTGATCTAATGTATAATCAAGTAAAGAATAAAAATATCGAGGTAAGATCACAATGAGTAGATTTCCTAGAATATACGCTGAAAGTACAATAACAAGAATGAATAAAAAGCTTGCCCTGCCGCAGGAAACTATGTCGCTCCTTTATGATTACTTTGAAGCCTTTGCTAATCTGTACCAGCTATTGCCGCTAAAGGACGCTTACAAAATAATCAGCCGGCAGAATAAAGGCTTGATAACCTTGGACGAGTTCATTGCATTTTCTGAGATAGCACGTCACGAAAAGCATTATTACTACATTCTTGCCAAAGACGAATTGTATCTTGACGCACCTAAGGAAGAGCCTATCGACCGAGAGCTCGTTCATTCCTGCTTGGTTGATATTGATTATGAAGATTATTATAATATGGTCAAACATCAGGCAGGTAAGCCGCTAAAGATACTTCCAAAGCAGGAACTTCTTAAATACAAAGAGGAAATGTACATTGCCGATACTACGTATGTAAGAGCAATGACGAACTTTTTACGCACAAGACTAAAAATGTCCGAAGATGAGATCAACTATACAATTTCCGATTTTATACTGATAATAACCTGTGATGACAAACCTTTTGACGCAGTATCTAAAATGCTCGATAGAAAGAATATCCTAATGACAAAAAGTCAGCTTGAAGATTTTATCAAACTGTTCACCGATTTGAACAACAACACACGACTGCCGCAAAACAGAGGCTTTACTCCCCTCGAGTTATCGGCAAATCGTGGCGGTCAAAAAGTTATCAACAGCATTTCCTTTGGGCCAAATATAACTGCGGCATTTAAAAGCGGAGAGGCAGATATTGAAGAATACAGAAAAGGTATCCTTATGAGCGAACTGCCCGAGAAGTTCAAAATGGATATGCTCCGTCAGCTTTCTCAAATCGAGGGTAAGAATACAACTCCGAAAAAAGTCGGCAGAAACGATCCCTGCCCTTGCGGCAGCGGAAAAAAGTATAAAAAATGCTGTGGGAAATAAAATATTTTTTTATGCAAAGCCGCCGCGGGTCACAAATCTATGTGACCCGCGGCGGTTTGTTGTATTTTTTATATTTACTATGGCTTTTGTATTCTAAAACTGTTTCTCGCCTTATCACCCTTCATCAACGCAAGCCGTAATTTACGTTTATATAATTAACTTAGTCCCGATAAAGAACGCATTACCAGATCAACGTCTTGATTTTCAAGTTCCTGAATGATATGCAGATATGTTTTTTGTGTTGTCGTCATACTGGCGTGACCAAGCCTGCGAGCAACACTGGCAATAGACACTCCTGCGAACAGCAGCAGCGATGCGTGAGTATGTCTTAAACCGTGAATAGATATTTCAGACAGATTCAACCTTTTGCAATGACGGCTGAGTATATCATTTACAGTGGAGTTATAGACTTTGCCTTTTACGAATATTGGTTTGTCCTCAGGCAGCCCCTTTACCAATTCAGCAAATTGAATAACCGTTTGCCAATCTATTTGTATTTTCCTTACCGATGAATTATTCTTTGTTGGAAGAAAACCGCTGTTGCCTTTATAGTCCCAGGTTTTGCTTATAGAAAGCATTTGATGTGAAAAATCAAAATCACGAGGGGTCAAAGCAAGTGCCTCGGAAAAACGCATACCTGTTTTTGCGACCAAAAGAATAAACCAATCCCAGTTCACTCCGGACTTAAGATCAAGCGAAGTCAGCAGCGTGTGCAGTTCAAACTGATTAAGATACTTGATTTTCTTGACCGACGGCGTTTTACCTTTTATTATTGCTTTTCTCGTCGGATCACGCTCAATAAGCCCTTCATCAACCGCATCAAGTATCGCTCCTTTAAGCTGATGATGAAAGTCCATTGTTGTTTGTCTTTCGTGATACCGCGCATAATCATTAAGCAGCTGCTGATAAGCAATTCTGTTTAGATCACGCAAAACAAGTTCAGGCACAAGCCTTTTCAGCCAGGATATTGTCATTTTGTACTTATCCAATGTAACCTTTCTAATTGCCCCTTCTTTATATACTGCGACCCACTTTTCATAGTAATCACAGAACAAGTCTGTATGTTTAACGTTATTTAACATTACATTACCTCCATTTCAACAAAACGGCTTACGCTGATGAAGGGTGATAAGGGTGTCGAGTTGGGAGAAGAACTGACCAATTTTACCTTGTTCACTTAAATCTGTTGGTGCTGAAATCAGCGTATCAGAGATAGCAGATTTTGAAATAGATGTTACTTTTATTCCCTGCATAAGCGGTATCAATTGATCATGATACGATGACGAATTTAGGTAAAACCCAAGATATGCAGGAGCAAATTTCACCTTTGACCTGCAAGGGATTGTATGCAGACCTGATACAATGCTCAAATCCCCGATATTGCCTATTTCTACGCACTTTCCGACAGCTTCATCTTCTGCGGTATCGGCAATAATTATATCTCCGTCCTGCAATTTTGATGATTCAAATTTCTTCGCTTTTTCATCATCGGCAATGTATGGAAGATCGGTACTCTGTGCATCAATATACTCACCAAATTTTATAAGAACATCACCGTAATGAACATTCTTATAAGTGCCTGTATCCTCGCTTAATTCTGCTCTTGAAAGTGTGTTATTTGAGAGAAAATTCAGTGTATCAGACAGCTTACGCTGTTCCCAAGCGTCAGTAAATCCCTTAAACCGAATTTCGGGATATGGACTGCCATTTTCCGGAAACATTTTTTCAAGCATAGCCTTTTTGACTTTGGTCAATTTGTCATACTTACGCTGATGAAGGGTGATAAGGCGGTCGAGGTGGGTGAACCATTCTCCTATTCGCAACTGTTCTTCATATTTGGGAAGTAAAAAGGTGTATTCACCGTACTCTTGAGCATTAACACCTGGCTGACCTGAACGTTGTGAAGTAATTCTGATGTACTTGTTATAGTTATCAGTAAGAGTGTTCTGAAAGACAAATACATCATCGTATTTTGACTTTATTTTCGCTCGAATCAAAAAACCTGCAAAGTATATCAAGCCGTCTTTTTCTCGGTATAGATAGGTCTTTCCAACGCTTGCTCCTGTTCTTGCAAAGAGAATATCACCTTTTCTCAGTATATAATTATCAGATAAACTAAAGTCAGTATCAGGTGATGTAATATCCTCAGTAGAAAACTCTCGGCTTTCATCGTCTATATCGGTAATTCTTATATATTTATGCTTTCCGTCATATTCTTTTGCAGCGGCGTTCAGACCATATTCAAAAGAAGCAGTAACTTCGGATAGCTCACGCTGTTCCCAAGTATCAGTAAAACCCGAAAATCTTACCTGAGGTATGACTTTTTCTTTAGTCATTTTGCACACCTCCCAACAGTTTCTTGAACTCACCAAGACCTTTCATATCAAATTCATTTCCGCACAGATCGTCAATCATAGAACACAGCTCTTTTTCCGTTTCTGATATCTCAGTTTCAATATCAAAATATGTGGTATCATATTTTTTAGCAAGAGCCGTGATCTTAGAAACAAGACCGTTAACGATAGTCGAAGGGATAGAATAAAGGTTATCAACAAGGCTCTTTATCCATTTTATCTCAAGAAGTGTTTTGACCTGCTCGTCAGAAAGCCCCTCGATAGTGGTTTTGGTTTTTGCGTGAAGTTCCGCAGTTTCGGTCTTTATCTGCGATTTCAAAGCCTTTTCTTCTTTAGAAAAAGTCTCGACCTTTGAAAGCTTTTCAGTAAGTGCAATGGTTTCCTCTGATTTAGGTTCACTCTTCAAAGCCTTTATCTTTTTGGAAATTTCCTTGATGATAAATGCACTATTGTCCTCATTCAACTGTTCTTTGCAGGTTTCTTTTTCATCTTCCGTCATATCCTCAAGAATTTGCTCATACTCTGACGGGATCTCAGCAAGTCGGCGTTCCTTTGCTTTAAGAGCGTTATACTCATCGCACAATAGCGTTGTCTGAACAAGTTCAAAAGGAATGATGTGTCCTACCCAACCCTCTTGCGTTTCCTGTTCCTTGCCGTCTTTTTTCTTTATAACAATGTTCGGGTCAACCTTTCTGGTTGCCTCAAAGCCCTCTGTTTGGATTATTTCAAGGTCTACGGCTATTTTTCCCCATTCATCATCAAGAAGTTGATATGCCTCATACTTATCGACTAACTGAATGTCTGCAAGTCGTGCAAAGATATTCTCGCTTATTGCGGTTTCCTCTTTTGATACCTCAACAGTCTCAGCATTTTCAATAAGCTCTTTACGCAGATGATCTTCAAATCCGTTAAATGCCTGCTCATATGCCTGCTCAAATTTTATTACATCGTTGCTCTTGCAAATTGCTGATTTAATATCATCGCAGGCAAGCTGAAGATATGGTGTATCGCTCGTCTTGAACAATTCTTCTCTTAAATTCGGAAAAGCGTTCCAATATTCCGCAAGACCATCAACTTCATTCACAGGGATACCGCCAAACATAGAGGCGTAAATATCCCAAGTCTCCGCACTTTCAGAAGAGTCAACATATCTTGGAATATTGAGATTGTAATCATTTTGTCTTATCTCATCACGAGAAACGACCTTTGAGAACTTCGGTACGCTTATTCTTGCAGACACCGTATCAACAATACGTTTGATGTCAGACGCTCTAAGCTTATTGTTCTTGCCGTCTTTCACAAATCCTTTGGAGGCGTCTATAATAAGCACGTCGTTATTATCACGCATTTGTTTCAGTATCATAATAATTGTCGGTATTCCAGTTCCAAAAAATATATTTGCCGGAAGTCCGATAATAGTGTCAATATGATTATTCTCAATCAAATTTTTTCTGATTATGCCTTCCTCTCCGCCTCTGAACAGCACCCCGTGAGGAAGAACGATAGTCATAATACCCTCAGGACGAATATGATAAAGATCGTGCAGCAAGAACGCATAATCGGCTTTACCCTTTGGGGCTAGACCAAACCTTGCATAACGAGGGTCTGCCTCTTTCCCTGACGGATCCCAAGGCTGTGAATAAGGCGGATTTGAGACGACTGCATCTACATAAAGAGGCTCGTAAGTTTCCGACGGATTGCTGTCATCAAAATACGGCCAGTCCTCCTCTAATGTATCACCACAGCGTGTTGTGATGTTTGACGGTTTGATTCCTCTCATAACAAGATTCATACGAGTGAGATTGTATGTATTTTCCTTGAGTTCCTGTGCGTAATATTTGATATTATCAGAATTTGTAACATACTTTGAAACGCTCTTGCCAATGTTTATCAGCAGCGAACCAGAACCACTTGTCGGGTCATAGATCTTTATTTCGTCTTTTCCCTTGAGATGCTCAGCAACTATTTCAGACATAAGCACAGACACTTCGTGAGGCGTATAGAACTCGCCTGCCTTTTTGCCCGCATTTGAGGCGAACTTTTCGATCAAATATTCATAAACAAAACCAAGAACATCATAGTCCTGTTTTCCGTCCATAGGAATATCTTTGATAAGCTGTAAAAGCCCGCTGATAGCCTTAGTTCTTGCACCAGAAGTATCTCCAAGCTTTGAAAGACCCGTTTCAAGAGTATCAAATACTTTATCAAAAACCTTTTTGTGAGTGCTTGAAATTAGTCTGCTAAATGCAGAAAGAGCGGTAGTAACATTGTCTACGCTAAAGTCCTTGCCCATATCGAGCCACGTTGAAAAAAGGTCATTATAGCCAATAAAATATCCAATATTCTTTTGAACGTACTCGACCGTTTCCTCATCTTCCTCGGTGACGGTTTTGAGCAATTCATCATCATACCCCTCGTCTTTCAAGAATTTTACTTCCTTATCGGACAGGTACTTGTAAAAAATGAAACCTAAAATATAGTCTTTATATTCATTTGCCTCTATTTTTGAACGCATTTTATTAGCGGATTCCCAAATTTTATTTGCCAGCTGTTGTTTGTTCATATATAACTTCTCCTAAATATTCTTGCTTGATTATGACTTACACTTGAAACCTGTGTAAACTCCCGCAAGGAATATTATACTACAATTTGTACAAAATTTCAATACTACACAGCTAAAAATCTAAAAAATAAACAAGAATTTTGAAATATACACTATGTTAGTCTATATTTACTTTTAAACATACTTGGGAACAGCGTGAGTTTAAAAACATTACTTTTCCATCTGGCATAAAGAATAAAGAAAACTTACCATATGAAAGTTATTCTGTAACGAATGAGAGTGGATTTATACCTCAGAATGAGCAGTTTGAAAATGGTGGAACAATGGCAACGGCAGATAAAACGATGTATTATATCGTTACCCCAAGTTCATTTGCATATAATCCAGCAAGAATAAATGTAGGTTCAATAGGATATTACAATGGCTCGGAAAATGTCATAGTTTCGTCACTTTATGAGGTTTTTCAAACAACAGATGAAATAAATGATAGATTCTTATGGCATTGGTTTAAAAATGAAAAATTTCAGAAATTGATTGAGCAGTATCAAGAAGGTGGAGTAAGGCTTTATTTTTATTATGACAAATTATGTATGGGTTCAATCTCTACTCCAAAAGTTGAGGAACAAAGAAGGATTGGTGCTTATTTTGATGACCTCGACCGCCTTATCACCCTTCATCAGCGTATGTAAAACCCAATGTAAATAAAGCCAATTATTACGCACCATTTCAGCGTAATTTAAAAATAATTATAAAAAAAGTAGGCTATTTCAACTTCCATGTTGATAAATGTAAACTTTTTCAGAAAACATGTTGTAATATATGACAATTTGGAATAAGGCTGTAGACAAATGGGGTGTTTGGCAAGCTGCACAGCACATAGCTAAGAAATATGATGATGACGGATATCTTCGCAAGAAGAAATAGCACAAACAAAAATAAGCTGCTACAGAAAAACTGTGGCAGCTTATCCTATTTAGAATAGTCCTAATTTTAACCTATCAATATCGGCTCCTGATATCTGTTTGTACGAATCCATACTTACTCAGTCTATGTCACCTTACCCCCTCAATAACACCCTTATCCATTTCATGCACAGTATCGCACAGCACAGAAATATCCTCCGCTGAGTGAGAGCAAATAAGGATAGTCTTGCCCTGCTCCTTATATGAAAGCAGGTACTCACGCATTTCTTTTACGCCATCTTTGTCAAGACCATTGAACGGCTCGTCGAGAATAAGTATCTTCGGGTTTTCCATGATAGCCTGTGCCAAACCCAAACGCTGCCTCATACCAAGACTGTATTTGCGAACGTGACGCTTTAAGTCAGGGTCAAGCCCCACTTGTTTCATGCTGTTTCGTATCTCTTCTTTGCCGATCTTGTTGTTCAGCCCCGCAAGAAGTTTGAGATTTTTGTATCCACTGTAATACGGTATAAACCCAGGTGTTTCAATAATGATACCCATATCTTTCGGGAAGTCAACGTCCTTGCCCACCTGCTTGCCGTCAACGATAATCTCACCGCCCGTGGGCTTGATAAAACCACATATGCACTTCATAAGCATTGTCTTTCCGCTGCCGTTTCTGCCGATAAGTCCGTGTATCTTGCCCTCCTCAAAGGACACATTTATATGCTTTAGTATCTCCGTTTTGCCAAGAGTAAGACACACGTTGCTAACTCCTATGATATCCATTATCATTCCTCCCCAGCCGTCAGAAAATTAGTTTTCCGTAGCAAAACTAATGACAGCAAGATCAAAGATACTATGATTGAAAAGAAATATATGTAGGAATAAGATATTTCATATATCTGCTGCCTGAAGAACTTTGTAAAATGCGTTTTCACTATGGCATTACAACACGGAAAAGCCCAGCGTATCGGCGTTTCAAGGTATATTGCCGCACCGCCTGCCAGAAGTAAAAAGACATTTATGCCTACACCCAGAAGCTTTTGCCTAAGCTCTGCAAAAACGAGCATAATAAGACCGCACACCAACAACAGCAGAAATATCAGCACCGCAGAATTGCCTGCCGACCGCAGCGGTACATATTGGTAGTAAAGATTTTCAGGAATAAGATTTGCAGCAAAGCTATCGGCGTTCTCGGGAAAGAGCCTGCTGTAATCTGTGACTGTTGCCGACCATTGTTCGCTCCATTGCAAATGACCTGCCGCCGCAAGAAACGTGCTGAGTATAACTCCAAGCATAAATGTAAGTGAAGACATAACAAGAAAAAGCATTTGCCCAAGCAGCCAATTAACACGCCATGTGCGCTGCACGCAAAACAGCATATTTCCATCGTTTTTAGGAAAATCTCCTATAAGCGTAATAAAAACTATGGGCATTATCATCAGCAGTACGTCTGAATTGGTTATTGCAATAAACGGCTCAAACAGACCAAGTTTAACGCCTGTTTGTTTTGATATCTCAACTAACGGCTTTACGGCAAATTGATCTATGAATATCAATGCACATAGAAATATCAACATTCTTGAACTGCATATCCATTTGATATATTCACTTTGTGCCGTCCCCCATACCGCCCTTATTCTTGTTTTACTCACAACAGTCATACCTCCTTTGCAAGAAGCTGACGCCAATTATCGCCGCAAGTATCATCAATACGGCTGCGGCTAAGATCACATACACAGTCATGCCGTTTTCTATGGCTCGGAATATCCCGTTGAATGAAAATAAGCTGACGATCTTTCCGACATTGGCGGAAAACCCTTTTGAAAGTCTGTTTATAAGAGTGTTGTAAAAATAAAAGAACATAAACGGTATGCAAGTCATCATATATTTGTTTCTGCTGAAAACAGAGATGATATATGCAGGCAATGCACTTAACGCTCCTATTATAAAAGCACCTGCCATTCGGCTCAAATAAAAGCAGCCTATACTCATTGAATGAAGCACTGCCGCAGCTGAATGACTGTTCGTATCCATAACAGACGGAAACATAATTACTGTAAATATCACAAAAAGCCCGTATCCCAGACAAAGTACCGCCGCTGAAGTAAGCACCGCCGACACAAGTCTTGATGCAGCAAAAGCAATTTTTCCGCTGCGTTGCATTTCAAACCGCTTTAACGAGCTGTTCTCTGCTGAAACACTTTTAACAAACGGCAGAACGCATACAACAGGCGAAAACATTATCAGCCAGCTGCTCATAGCTGCACGAATGATATTTTCACGAACGACAGAATTTCCTTCAACAGCCTCTGTGGGGTCACACAAAAGCAGTATGGTCAATACTGAATAGCCTTTTCCGCCGTCTGCATCGGTGTAAACATTTGTTATACAGCACAAGCCAAATATCATAATGGCACATATTACAGGCACAGGGCTGATGAGCATTTTATAAAGCTGTGTTTTCAGACACTTATTGAAATTCATGTTCTATCCTCAGTTTTCCGAAACATCTGCATTGTTGAACAGTACCAAAGCTTCTCCATTCAGAGCATTGACAAATACCATTCGTTCATTGTCTGTGGTGGTGTCGAGCCATATAAACCAGCCAAGCTCTGTTTTATATTTTGTATCACCTTGAAAATAGAACTGTCCGTCGCTATCCTTGTTCCATGGTTCACCGTTTGCTTTAACAACATTCTGCATATATCCGAGGTCTATTTTATTGACTGTATATTTATGATTTGCCGCAAGTGTATTTTCACATATATCTAAAGCACTTTCTAAGGTAACGCATTTATCGACACTTTCCGCAGAGCCGTCAAGCTCGCAAAAGCCATGATCTCCCAAGAACTCTCCTACGGTGTTTGGAGCGGTCATATACAGCTTTGCTCCAAAATACGGATATTCATCAAAATCCCCGTCGCTATAAAAGAAATCGTTCAGGGCGATTCCATCGACGGTTCTTTGAATATGAAAAAGCAGAGCATTTTCCTGATCGTATTTCAATACATCAACGTAAGCTATTTTCATATTTCCAAATCCGCTGTCGGTCAAAGCCTGCAAAAAGCCGTCTACATACTCAACGCCCTGACTGAGTTTATACGTCTGTCCGCCAAGAACATACTCTTCGTCTTCATAGGGTCTGTCTACAAAAACTGTTTTTATCGTTTCACAGTCATAGGCAGATTCTTTAGAAAGAAATCCGATGCCTCCATTTGATGCAACATTTAAATAGTACGTTGTGTCATCATAAACGTTGCCGGCAGGAAAAGAACTGTCAAAGCCCTGATAATACTCTTTCTTATAGTCCTTGTCGGAAATAAACAGCGGCCTTATTTTACCGAAACACTGCTCACGATCGTTCACCTGCTTTAGGTCAGCGAGTTCAGCCTTTTCCGGCAGATCATTTGCCAAGGCTTGAAGTGTTTCAGTCGGTACAGAAATATTTTCATACTCTGTATCAGTTGACAAAATATCTTTTTTTACATCAGAAAAGCTCTCAAGCTTTATGCTGATATCTTTTGTATCACTGGTTTTACAGCCTGCTGCACAGGCTGTAAACGTACATATCATCACAAGAAGTACAAATATCTTAAATATTTCTTTCATCGTTGCTCCTTTTATAAAAATGGCTGCCGACAAGCAGCAGCCATAGCACATTATTTAGGCGTTCTTGTGTATCCTGAAGCTTTTATATCATCCTCATCATAATTATTGAGTGTGATTTTATTCTTCACTTCTGCTGTTGGTTTATATGACGATGTCATCGTTATAAAATACTCATAATTGTCTCTTTTATCTATCGTTACTTTATTGCTGCCATTTGGTGAACTAAACGTAACATTAGAATAGAGCACCTCATCTTGCCCAGTCCAACTTGTTATAATAACATTCTTTGTTGTACCGTTGTTGATCTTAACTTTATTGCCAGCTTTAAGAGTCTTGGTTATAGATTTAGTGCTTTGTGTGTATTTTGCACTTATTGTCCACGTCGCACTTGAATATGTATCTCCGGAATTATATGCACTAGCCCCAATAGCCATAGAACTCATCATCATAACAGCAGCACCCATAGTTGCGATTCTCTTTACAAACTTTTTCATAAATATCATTTGTTTCATATTATAACATCCAAATATTTGAATGTCAATGTTTTGTTGCAGAGTAATTTAACTTTATCATATCACACAATTATTACAACGGATAATTGTGCATAATAAATATTCACATCTTCATTGGACTCACCACATTTCTTTTTTGCAATAAACTTTTTTATCTATGTATACATTATTTTAACACATATAACACCAAAAGTCACTATATTCTGCATATTTCTCTCATATGCACAAGATTTTTGTATAGCTGAACAAATATTGCGTTCTAAATTATTTCATTTTACATAAGTTAATTGTTAAATGCTTGTTAACATCAACACGGAAGTTGAAATAGCCAGATTATAACGCTTATTGACATACAAGTCAATGAATGATATTATTAAGATATAACGATTTTAGCACAGGCGGTGAATTAATTTTGAAATTCTACGATTATCCGATAATCAGCAAAGAAAGCAGTCTTCCCGTCTTTTTGGTGAGCGTCGGGCTATCTGTACAGCTTTTTCATTGAATTGAGCCGTCTTGCGGCGAAAGGAAAAGGCAGTGTACAAATAGCCCCTGCGGTGACAAAGGCGATCGCATATATTGACGAAAACTATATGAAACAGCCCGGTCTTGAATCCATAAGTAAAGCCGCAGGAGTTTTTTCGCAGCATTTGTGCAGATTATTCAGGCAGACCTTGAACTGCCGACCGATGGAATATATCACAAAACGCAAGATACAGGCGGCTAAAATGCTTCTGGCGGAAACGCAGAAAACTGTCGATCAGATAGCTGAAGAAACTGGTTTCTGTGACAGCAGTTATTTTTGCAAGATTTTCAAAAGGTTTGAGAGTATTACTCCGTCGCAGTTCAGAAGTATAGAACGGGCTCTATGAAATTCGTAAATTGACCGCTGACACCGTATAAAAAAACAAAAAGGCGTTGTAAAAAAAACAGCGCTCAAAGAGTCGAGATTTCCTGCTTTTGG
>OJRG01000745.1_pt1 | contig 15533 bp, 10 predicted proteins | sample 1599121 | NCBI WGS metagenome assembly OJRG01 (sample SAMN03922528, study PRJEB24848) | human gut metagenome | isolation source: stool sample | host: Homo sapiens | place: Germany | collected 2010-05
ACCAATCAGAGGTTCTCCCATTACATCTTTCACCACTCCCGTCACTCTTTTCTTTTTAGAACCAGGCCGCGAAACAGCTTTCTTCTCGATGAAATAGATTTTATTGTTTCTGATCTCAAAAGTAAGATCAGTGCCTGAAAGGAGTCTTGTCAATGCCTCCTTCAGTGTAACATCTTTGAGTTGCATGGTTACCCTTACGATTCACATCGACCAACTGGTCACTGAAAACCAAGCTCATACCAGTCTGGCTTTTAATAGATGCCAGTACTTTTTCCACCCTCTCATTCTTAAAGTCTAAAGAGACTTTTTGCGACTGTGCTGAAACAGTAAAGCCAAATAAAAGGACTCCCAACAGCAGTAATGTCTTCATTTTGGTTCTTGCTTTCATTTTCATCAATAGTATTAGTTTGAAACAAAAGAATTTCTTATATAGGCTAACACATCACTCCAAAGAAGGTATGAGTCCATTTTTCATTTTTTAGAAAAAAAATAGATGCAAGTGTATTCACTCACATCTATTCCACTTTTCTTCTATAACCCTCGTTATTTAGAAGTTACTTCAAATACACCTTCTTCTATTTCCGTAAAAACAATATTCGAAACGGCTTCCAAATCATAGAGCACATCTGATGCATTGACTTTTCCTGTTGACAGAGTAAACCTGTTCTTCAATACCGCAGAATCTTTCACTATGAAATGAACATCATAATGTCTTTCCATTACCTTTATAATTTCACCGAGTGGAGTCAGATAAAAATTAAGGCTGTTGACACGCCATGCCGAAATCTGTTCCATATTATCCGGACGGGAGATCAGGCATTTCCCCGACTGACGGTTATATTCCGCACTCTCCCCCGGAACAAGTCTGTACTCCTTCGCATTATGATCTCTGAAAAGAATTCCTCCTTCATCCAAGGTTATCCAAATATTGGGTTCGGCGGAATATGCCTTTACATTGAATTTTGTTCCAGTTACTCTCACTTCCACCCCTTGCAAATCCACCTTAAAAGGGCGGTTCTCATCTTTGGCAACATTGAAATACCCTTCTCCCCAAAGCTCCACCGTACGATTGAACAATCCAAACTGCTTGGGATACCTCAAGCGAGAATCCGAGTTCAAATGTACAATACTGCCATCCTGTAAAATCACCCGGATCTGTTCACCATAAGGAACATTTATGTCAGCATATTCCGGTTCAGAGAAAATGCCCGTCCGGTTTGCCAAAAAAAACAAGGAAACACTTAAAAAAACAAACGGTAACAGCACAGCCGCCACCCACATCCATCTGCGACCAACCGGGCGTTGTCCGCGCTCACATTTTATCTCATTCATAAAACGCACTTTCATCTTTACTTCAGGTATGGAATGCGGGTCAATACTTTCCGGCATCTCTTCCGACAACATCCCGATTTCCCAGTCAAAGCGTTCCGACAAATACTTATTACCTTCTTCCGTAGCAAACCAACCAGCTACTTTCCGAGCTTCTTCAGGAGAGGCTTTGTTGTCAAGCACTTTAGCTATCACCGACTCATCTATCTTCATAATCTATTTTTTTGTATATTTATAATAACACCTCATCACAACAAAAGTATGAGTACATTTCAGACTATTAAATTAATCCATATCACAGGAAACCATATAATTAAAGACTCTATCTCGTTACGGAGGGCTTTTATAGCCTGTGTGTAATGGGATTTCACAGTAGGAACAGTTATCCCCATCCTGTCGGCTATTTCCTGATTGGATAATCCATATTCTATTTTCAACAAGCAGATTTTTTGTTTCTGAGGAGGAAGCTTATCTATAGCAACCCGCAGGAATTTTCCGAGTTCACCATTTTCAAATTGTGTCAAAAAGTCGTCTTCATCTTCATCATTCACTTGTTGGGCCATTTCGTATAGTTTCTCGAAAACCAAACTACGATGCCTCAATTCATTCAGTATATAATTCTTTAAAATAGTAAATAGCAAACTACGGATACCCGACTCAAAGCTAAAATTTGTCCGCTGCTCCCACAATTTCATAAAAAGATACTGAATCGCATCTTCCGCCTCTTCTTCTGACTTCAAAAAACGATAGGCTATGGTATATAATAACCGGTTATAGCGTTCAAAAACAGCGGCAAAGGCATATTCTTTCCCACGGCGAAGATCGTCATATAGTTTCTGATCAAAATCCGGATATTGATTCATAATAAATGCTTTTCCTAGTTTTATTAAAAGGCCGACTTAACGCAAAGATAGTATAATTGAACCTATCTTATCTCAGAATACTCAAAAAATATACATCATTTCGTTTTCTAGTTCTAGAATTCTTTACACAAAATAAGTTATAAAAATCACTTTTTGATACGGAAGAAAAGTGAATAAGACACCGTGATATCTTTTATCTCGGCGTCTTATTAATCACATGCCGGTGTATTATCCCGGATTTGAGATATAAATCCGAATCCCTGCAATGACCCTACTTGAACAAACATTTTACTCCCCAACTCCAGACTCCGAAAGTTACGAATATCCCTTCTTATAAATAACAGTTATCTCTGATATAAAACTTGGACCCGAAAGATTATACATCTTACAAGTGCAACATATATAATGATAACACCTGAAGATTTATAATGTGTCACGGCATCTTCTATCAATTAAAATCATAATTAAACCAATCAAAATAACATTTACCGCCTATTCCCAACGTATTATATGAATACAAGCCCACACGCGCACCTTTCCAATCGCCGAACTTTAACGAATAAGCATCTCCACATAAAATAAAATTACAGTTATCAAAACTATAGAACAACTGGCAGCGATTCTTCTTTGCATCCAACATAACACGTAAATAGATTTTTTTACCGGAAACCATCTTTACTTGCTGAACGTCACCATTTTTTTCTAAATACAGATAATTTTTACCTTCCTCACGACTAATGCCAATTCCGTTATAAAGACTGCCTGTGCAGAACAATCCACCTCTTTGTCCATCAGCCAGCGCTGAAAAATCAAGCAACACAGTGGCTGTGCTTAGATACCCCATACATTTTTGAGTTAACATATTGCGAGATTCTCTTAATGTTGCAGCCTTCAAGGCTTTCAAAGCAAGCCAGCCCCTACGCTCATTTAAACTCCAATGAGTATTCACTGGATTATGATTAAACTGCCATTGCAGCCCTAAAGTGTAAGAATTGAAATCATCAGTCGTTTGAGGGTGAGAAACAAGAACACTTTTGCTTACACCAGGCTTTGTCCAAACCTTTACCGGCTCACCTATCCCATTCATATCCATATCCACCCCTATCACGGGCCAATTCTCCATCCAACAAACAGGCTGCAAATGCACGACACGTCCCAAAGGTTCTGTCAATTGGAAATGAAAAAACCACCATTCTCCTTCAGGCGTATCTACTAAAGCCCCTTGATGAGGACCATTTACAGTAGTGTTTCCCTGTTCCAAGACTACTTTCTTTTCGTATGGTCCATAGATATTTTTTGAACGTAAAATAGTCTGCCATCCTTCGCCTACTCCCCCTTCAGGAATGCTTAGATAATAATAACCATGCCGTTTATAAAATTTAGTTCCCTCAGCTACAGGACCTGTATAAATAATTTTCCCATCATCCAACAAAGTTTTACCATCCGGAGTCATACGATGTAGATAAATAGGACCTGCCCCTAACTGGCTACGCCCCATGTAGGCCTGTCCATCCTCATCCCAAAAAGGACAGGGGTCCTCCCAGCCGCCTATATTCTTCACACAATGCAACGGCGTCCACGGGCCATGAGGATCAGTAGCAGTACTCATCATCAGTCCTTCTCTAGGTGTACAAAAATAAATCCAAAATTTACCATCATGAAAACGGATAGCAGGCGCCCAAGATCCTCCTCCATAATTTTCATTATTATCCCATCCGGGAAAATCAAACCGATTATACACTTGACTGATGATTCTCCAGTTCACCATATCATCTGATTCTAACACCGGCATCCCGATATAATGAAAATCAGAGCAAACCATATAATATTTATCTCCCACTCTAATCACATCAGGATCAGAATAATCTGCATTTAAAATAGGATTTATATAAGTTCCATTACCTTGGTCACCCCAAGAAACAGCTTGTCCTTGTACCTTTTCCGACAAAAACAGCAAAACAAACAGAAAAGCCAAAAAGAAAAATCTCATAGTATCATTCATCATTAAAAAAGAAAATTGCCTTCATCATTCCTAAAGATAAATGATAAAGGCAATACACTAAATTATATACAATCAATCCCAAATCATTCAGCTACAACTTCAATTACGCGACTGTTAAGTTGCTGTGCAGTAAACAAATTCAATCCTACATTCATCAAAAATTCTCCTGAGAAAACCTCACCATTACCTGATAAAGAAGAGTTGGCTCCGGGCATTAAGTTAATTTCTTTCACACGATACATTTTGTCTGCATCAAGCCCCTGCAAACGCACCGGCAATGTTTTTTCCGCATAACGGGGATGAATATCGAAAGCAAATACAACTGCTTTATCCTTATCTTTGCCCACATACATAGTAGAGGTATGATTACTGCCATAAGGAGAAACTAAACGATACATATCACCTTCCAGAACTACCGGCTTCAAACGGTTATAATTCTGCACAGCAGTACGGCAATAAGTTTCATCATCCTTACTCATATCCGCTAATTTGATATCAAAACCAAGTTTGCACATCATAGCCACATCCGTACGGAATTTCACACTGCTATTCTTATTCCATGTAGTAACATGAGCGCACATTGTCTTGGCTGGGAACACCTGTGAGAATCCCCACTGAATAAATAAACGTTCAATAGGGTCAGTATTATCACTAGGCCAGAATTCTGTAAAATATTTCAAAGCCTCATAGTCTGAGCGTCCACCACCACCGGAACAAAGCATCATCGGCAGGTTAGGATATTTTGCTTTCACACGCTCCAATACATTATACAGGCCACGCACATAATCAATATATAAATGTGACTGTTTATTTTTCAAATAAACAGAGTAAATATTCGTAATAGGACTATTGCAATCCCATTTGAAGAAAGCGATATCAGGATATTTAGTCATCAAATTGTCCACAACTCCGAATACATAATCCTGTACTTTCGGATTGCTCAAATCCAGAACCAATTGGTTACGGAAATAATACTCGTCACGATTCGGAAGATGAATCACCCAATCTTTATGCTTTTCATATAATTCACTTTTAGGATTCACCATTTCCGGTTCAATCCAAATACCAAACTTTATACCTTTTTTCTTAGCCGCTTCCGTCAGATAACCTACGCCGTGAGGAAGTTTATCAGCCGTTTCATCCCAGTCACCTAATCCTTGATGGTCACCACTGCGCGGATACTTGTTGGCAAACCAACCATCATCCAACAAAAACATATCCACACCCAGTTCTACTGCATCATCCATCAGCTTCACCAATTTCGCTTCATCAAAATCAAAATAGGTGGCTTCCCAGTTATTCAACAAAGTCATACGAGTCTGGTTCCCATCCTTCACCTGATACTTACGGGCCCAATCATGGAAATTACGGCTAGCCTGTCCTTTACCTGTAAAACTGTAAGTAAAATAGAAATCGGGAGTACGGAAGATTTCATTCGGTTTCAGACTATATTCCGAAGCATACGGATTAATTCCTGATATAACACGGAGTTCATTCTTATTATCCACCTCGAATACAAAACTGAAATTACCCGTCCATCCTAATGTTCCGACCAACACTTCACCTTGGTTCTCTTCTGATTTTCCATCCAATGAAAGTTGGAAGAAAGGAGAGCAGAACATATTGGCACGTGCTCCCAATTTAGTATCAATCGTTTTTTTACCAAATTCCAAAGGTTGTTCCTTCACATGCGCCTCACTAGCCCAGTCTCCCGAGAATTCAGTCAGGAAATAGTTGTCACGATTCAAGTGCAACATGGAAGACGCGTACTTATGAAGCTGCACAGGTTTCTTTTCCTGGTGGCTGATTTCAGTGAAAGTCTTTATCAAATTTTCTTTCTGATAAGCCACATAATGAAGTTTTACAGTTACAGGATATTTATCATCCTGCATAGTAATCACCACTTCATCTACCCCCGGCGACACTTGATTCCGAGTATGAGAAACATATTTTAATAAAGTAGAAGGATTGCCATCATTATGTACTATATGAATAGCCGGTTCAAAATAATCTTCCATGCCATGAGTAAGGTATGCTTCGCTACCCTGTGGCAAATGGGCAATATCTGTAGCATGATTCAACTTCTTTCCCAAATAACTTTGATATAGACGTCCGTTATTACCAACCCGGTAAATAAGGTCTACATTTTCTGTACTAATTTTAATTACTGGCTTATCTGCCGCTTTTAACATAAATGATATGCATAAAAAACATATCAAGAAGAATAATCTTTCTTTCATGGTATTATTTATCGATTAAAATTATAGTGCAAAAATAGGGAGAGAAGCTCAAAAATCCCTACTCAAATGCGCCATAAAATAAGAATTTTGACGCTTATACCCTCAAAATCATCGAAATCAAGCCTGTATTGTAGGTAAAATCAAGGAAGTCTGCTATCTTTGTTATCCAATTCTAATACATGGATATATGCCACGAATTAAAGAGGGATTTAAAGGAGAACGCGCCATCGTACTTCCTGCTTTTCTGATTGAAGAATTAAAGCAAGATCCGTTAGGCAGTGAACTTTACATCACAGATATAGGATATTATCCTCATGCCTGTTTTCATTACCGGAAACGCAACACCGAGGAAGCAACCGAGTTTATCCTTATTTATTGTATGGAGGGAGAAGGGTGGTTTGAGTTAGACAAACATCGATATGTAGTTACCGCCAACCAATTTTTCATTCTACCTAAACACCAGGCACACGCTTATGGCAGTAATGAGAGAAATCCCTGGACTATTTACTGGATCCATTTCAATGGAACAAAAGCTGCATTTTTCAGTGCCGGTTTTGACCGTCCGAAAGACATCACTCCACAAGAGGATTCACGAATCAAAGAAAGATTAGTACTCTTCGAGGAAATCTACTCGTCCATCAGCTCCGGATATAGCAAAAACTATATGCTTTATGCCACTACCAGTCTTTTCCATTTTTTAGGTTCCATGAAGTTTATTGGTGAATATCGGGATTGCGGTTCTATGCGCAATGGTTGCAGAAGCAAGGATGTGGTGCAAATAGCGATTCATTTCATGCAAGAAAATTTGAGCAAGACCATTCGTCTGGCAGATATCGCTGCGGAAGTAAACCTCTCGATTTCCTATTTTTCTAATCTGTTTGAAGAAAAGACAGGCTCCTCTCCTCTTCGATATCTTACCTATCTCAGAATACAGGAAGCCTGTCACTACCTGGATTTTACTAACCTAAAAATTAACCAAATAAGTCCCTTGGTAGGCTATGAGGATTCTCTTTATTTCTCCCGGTTATTTACTAAGACGATGGGGATGCCTCCATCAGCTTATAAAGAAAAGAAAAAAGGTTAAGACTTACACCATCTACCAACAGTCGGTCCGGAAAGGGGCAACCGGGAGCCCGTTCTCTCCGTACAAATTACAATCCGGATTATCTGCCCAGCCATAACGTGCAGCAAGAGGGGCAGGAACTTCAGTAGAAGAAAGTATAATTTTTCCATCATGGACCATAGCCTCTGCCGGATAAAATACACGGTCCGGCCCTGCAATAGTAAAGCCTTTTAAAGTTGTACCTTTAATCTGAAATCCATCTTGCTTTTGTCCGAAATCCAATTCCATCTTGTTCCCCTTAATTATATAATTTTGGAATACAGGAGCCGAACTTGAAACATTTTTTCCATAACTACCGGCCAGGGCAACCAAAGCTAAACGGCGTCCCACCTCTTGCTTATTCTTAGGATGAATATCATCAGCCAAACCAATATCAATGGTCACGGCCATACCAACTTGGTCAAGTTTTAATGCTTTAGTTTGCGCTTCACGCAAAGCCGCCCATTCGGAATCCGGCTGTATTTTCTTGGATTCCATAAAATTAGCCAATTGTACAAAATAAAAGGGGAAATCACTCCGCCATTGTCGGCGCCAATCCGTAATGAGAGCAGGAAACAAATCTCCATATTGTTCTGAACGACCTACATTAGCTTCACCTTGATACCATATTACTCCTTTAATGGGAAAAGCAGTCCATGGTTTGACCATCGCATTGAACAGCACCGTAGGATAACTGGAGCTTTGAACAGGAGAAATCGGTGCAGGTGGAAATCCTGTTAAAGAAAGTCCGATACGATATTTCCAATCTCCAGCCAAACTGATCCGCTTTCCATCAGCTTCTACATAAAGTTCCTCCGCCTTGCCATGAATACCGCCTTCTCCACCAAAATCAGAAACACGAACAGCAAGAACCGCCTTACCAGCCTTCACTAGTTTTGCAGGAATGGTATAAGTACGCGGTGTCATATAGCCTGCCCCTCGGGCAATCTCCACCCCATTAAAATAAGTGATATCTTCATCATCAATCATTCCTAAATTTAGTTTTAACGGTTTACCAATCCATTCTGCTGGAATTTCAAAACTACGACGGAACCATACTACTCCATCAAAATTTTTCAATCCATTCTTTTCCCAGTAATCAGGAAGGCACATATCCCACCATTGTCCTTCTGACAAGTCCGGTGCAATCCAGCAAGGCTTATCTTCCTCCATTCCCTTATCTTCCTTAGAAAAAAGAGATTGCCACTCAGAGCGCTCTTGATTATAGGCCTTTTCCATACGAATAGGGTCAAAGTCCAATTGTTCCATCTTAGCCAACTCTTCACGAAAGCCCAGCACCTGTTTCAATGTTTCATAGCTGGTCCACGCTTCAGCAGGCGTTCCTCCCCACGTACAGTCAATCACACCCACAGGGACATTTAATTCTTTCCATAATGAACGGGCATAAAAATAAGCGAGTGAAGAGAATTCAGGAATTGTGGCGGAAGAACATTCCTGCCAACCTCCCATAGTAGACTCCATATCACTCAACGGAATTACTGAAGTATTCTTCTTCACTTGAAACAAACGGATAGAAGGATAATTCGCCTCCGTTATCTCCTGCTCATAATTCATGACTTTCCCCCAACCCGCAACAGGCATCTCCATATTAGACTGACCAGAACAAAACCATACCTCTCCCACCATTACATTTTTTAATTGCAATTTCTTACCATCCGTAAATGTCAACGTATAAGGCCCTCCTGCAGCAGGAGTAGGCACAGACAAACTCCAATAACCGTCCTTATTCACCTGAGTCACATACACTTCATTATTCCAGCCTGTAGTTACCTTTAAGATTTTACCCAATACCGCTTTACCATGAAAAGTAACCTCCGTATTTTGCTGAAGAACCATATTGTCCGTAAAGTAAGCGGGTAAGACCACCTTGGCGTAAGAATTTACATACGCCAAGAGAGAAACACATAAAAACAATATTTTATTTCCCATATTTACCAAATTCATTTGTTCCACTATTATATTCTTCTTTAATCATACATCATCGGAAGCTACACCAATCTGAATTTCAAATTCTCCAAGCTCCACCAACTCGCATCTTATTTATTATTATAAGGTGTTACCAACAATTTATAGGAACCACCTTGCAATAAAGCCTCATCAAAAGTAATACATATATCTTTGGTTTCACCCGGCATCAATGTGAAATAATTGTCATTCATAATAGCAGGAAGAATACGCTCTCCATCCGAGGTCCGAACAGCCTGAACATATACTGCAAACGCCACACCTTTTGCAGACTTTAGGTGAGCTATAGCTGCCCGAATCTCTGCCTGACCATTTTTACGCAACAATTTAGAAGAAACTTTCAATTCGGCTGCCGGCAAAGTATTCAAAGCCGTAAAGTCCAAACGGTCGTTGCCACGCCAATAATTGTTTTCAGAAACAACCTTTCCTGATTTATCTTTCAACGTCAGGCGGATAAAATGTACATCGCTCAAACCCTCACTAGGCTGTGTTCCACCCAATACATCAAAACTCCATAATGAATAACCAAACCACCAACCTAGTTCCGTCCCAAACATACGTACATAACGGGCATCAACTTCGGGGAAAGTAATTTCATCTATTCCTCCACGTCCTTCATCAGTTTTATATACTTCTTTCCAAGTCTCGGCGTCATCTGACACTTGAATCTTATATCCTTTACCAAAAGATGCCTCCCAATTCAAGCGAACCCCACCTACGGGTTGCACACTGCCCAGATCCACATAAAGCCATTCATTTTCCGCTTTTGCCGCTGCCCAACGGGTATCTTTTTTCCCATCCGTAGCATCTGAAGGCTGTCCATAAGTGGTACTTGAAGCAAAGGTCGGTTTATTTAATGACAAATTTTTACGCTCTTTATTGAAATCTATCGTAAAACATTGCACAGTAGAATTGCTAGGAGAGTTCACAATAGCTGATTTTGTATAAGCCTCCACAGACTTTCCATCCAGATTGTAAACTTTTACTTCAGCAGTCAAACCTTCCATATCACATGCTGTGGTATTAGCAATCTTCACACCGTCCGTCACAGGATTCCAAAGAATATGCACCGGTTCACAGGCTGATTTTGCTCCCCAAAAGGCTCCTGTCAAATCATAATAATAGTCATAAGTTTGCCAAACCATAGACGGATATGCCGACTGTCCCATCCAAGTCATGATACCTGATGCATCCTCCCACATACGATCCAGCCAACCCTCATACATAGCCTTATTAGATTCAATATTGACAAGCTGAGCCTTACGGCAATAATCTTCAATCCCTTCGGGCTTGCCAAAACCTTTGGTTATAGAAGCATCATAACGATCGGGAGCTGCATTAAAAGCATTTTGGCCAAAATAGTGCTTGTTCCACATTTCATCACGAGGCCACCAGTTCTCCTTGGGCATAAATTTCTTGAAGCTTTCAAAGGTAGGAACTACAGCTGTGCCAATTTCTGTACGAAATCCCCAGCCACGCGCCGGATCTCCTTCCAAGCCATCAGGATATTTAGTAAAATAAAAGCGAGGCTCAAATGCTCCCCACGGACCACTACCGGTCAAGCCCTGAGCATGGGAGTTTGCTTGAAAATAACGATCACCTCCATCAAAAGTCCTGATATTTTCCGCCATCCATCCTTCTAAAGGAGGCTGAGGATTAGATTCATTATCGCCACACCACACGGCTATACTAGGGTGATTACGCACACGTTTTATTTTCTCCATCATATTATTATTGAACACATTGAGGTCATAAGGCAAATTCGGATTAGAGTTTATCCAAAAATCATCCCATACCATAATGCCATATTTGTCACATGCCTCGTAGAATTCATCATCTGTAACAGAGCCGAGCCAATTACGTATCATATTAAAATTCATTTCCTTATGCAGGCGGACTTTGGTATCATATTCCTCGCCACGGCAACGAAGCATATATTCAGACATCCCCCAATTCGCTCCCTTAACAAATACCGGAATATCATTAATATAAATATGGAATGTATTGCCCTCTTTATCATAAGAATATTTCTTTATACCAAAAGAAACATCTTTCGTTTCCGAAACTCTTCCATCCACCATCACCTCAAACTTACAATGATAAAGATTGGGTTCTCCATACCCATTTGGCCACCACAGACGCGGCTGGTCTATACACAGTTGTGGAAAATAGCGTTTGTCAAACTTCACCTGTTCAGTAGTATGGGCATTCACGTCTAATTCTTTTTGAAAAACAATGTTTCCTGGGGTAATTGTTCCGCGCACCAATACCTTCGTCTTTTCTACCGAATTATTCTTGACATCAAGCGCCACACTCAAATCCGCTCTGGCACGGGTAGGTAAATTAGTACGTATCCAAGGATCAATTAAAGTAGCTGTTCCCGTATTAGTAAGAAATACCTTATCGGTTATACCACTATTCAACCCCGGCACATAAGGCATCCAATCCCATCCGCCACTAGACAAATAGGTTGGACTGCCCTGATTAGCCAATGGAGTATCAGGCATATGAACAAGTACAGCCAATACATTTTCTTTATCACGATTTACTATTGAAGTAACATTAAAATGTCCACGATGCATAAACCCATCCAGTTTACCTAATAATGTTCCATTCAGATAGACTTCCGCACGACGGTTTACCCCATTAAAATTCAACCATATCAATTCTTTTGTAAAATCAGCAGGAACACGGAATGTAGTACGATACCAAAAGCTACAGTCGTATTTGTCTCGATTTACCTGATGAATATTGTCACCAAAGTTAGGATCTTTCTCCAGCCCTGCTATTACATACGAATTAAAAGCTGTTCCAGGCACAACAGCATCTACCCAAGCAGAAACATTGTATCCGTTTCCACAAAGTGACTTCACATCCGTTCCGACTTCAGCCTGAGGCTTTAACTTCCATTTCATTTGTGGGTTATCGCTATGTAAATACACAGTTTGAGCATGCAGTACTTGCATACATCCCAGTAGGGCTAATACAACCCATGTTTTTTTTACGTTTTTCATATTATAGTCTTTTCATATTTATCAATCATCTATTTCTCTTTTTGCACCTGAAAACTAAACAAGGTGCAATGCTCATAAGCTTTCTCCGGTAACACCAGGCAAGAAGGAAAATCCGAATGAGAAGGAGTATCCGGATAAAATTGTGTTTCCAAACAGATGGCTGTATCCGGTCGGTCATAATATCCCGCTGTATACAAAAGAACAGCAGGCAAATCAGTCATCACTGTCATTTTTCTTCCTGTAACAGGTTCATATAAAGAAGCAGCCTCTAACATCTCCTCAGACATTTTATCTTTCAATATATAGCAATGATTATATCCTTTATTCCAAAGTAATTGCTCATGATCAGCATATAAGTCTGCACCTACCGGTTTTAGGGAAGTAAAGTCAAACGGAGTATTTTTCACCTTCATCTTTCTTCCCGTAGGAATGAACGCCGAGGTAGTATCCAATATCCGGTCAGACGAAATATGCAACCGATGCTCTGTTATCTTTTTTCCATTTCCGCACAAATTGAAATATGCGTGATTAGTCATATTGATGTAAGTAGCACAGTCTGTTTCCGCATAATGCCGTACAGAAAGTTCATTGTCCTCATTGAAACGATAGTCTGTTATCACATGGATATTTCCCGGGAAACCTCCTTCTCCGTCTGGCGAATACAGACTAAAACGGATGCCATCCGGTAATTCTTCCCATTGCCACACCTTGTTATGAAAGCCGGAAAAACCTCCATGATTGGTATTATTCCCATCATTAACTTCCAAATGGAAGGTTTTCCTATCTATTGTAAAAGAAGCATCAGCAATACGATTGGCAAATCTGCCAACAGTTGCTCCCATATAATAAGAATCTTTCAAATAATCGGACAAGGTATCATAACCGATCAAAATATTGGCTAATGCTCCCTGAACATCGGGTACTGAAGCTGTAATCCAACGTGCCCCCCAATTAGTGAATTCCATATAAGCTCCCGAGGAGTTCATTACGGTAAATCGTAATACAGGTTTTCCGTCAGAGGTATAAGTTTCTATTTTATGTATTATTTTCATATTATTCCAAATTTCAGAAAAAGAAAAAGCATCAGGTAGGAAGCAGATGTTTCCTCCTGATGCTTCTAATTTATATGGATAGAAACAATTTATTTGCTATATCCCGGATTCTGATCTTCAGGGCCGAATGCATCATTTGTTTTAATTTCAGTATCAGGAATAGGATAGCGCTTATGGAAATCTTGAATTGTTCCTGATTCTTTTGCCCAACGGTTACGTTCTTTTATCAATTCTACAAATTTATTAGTACGAAGCAAATCAATACGTCTCCAACCTTCGAAACAAAGTTCACGCAAACGTTCATCCATTACTTTATCACGGAATTCATCTTTGCTCATTCCCGAATTCCATTTCTTATCTTCTGGCAAGTTTCCTCCCCATGCACGAGTACGAATTTGATTATTCACGATCTGTACTGCTTCCGAAGTCTGTCCTAATTCATTCAGACATTCAGCATGCAATAATAATATATCAGCATAACGAATCATTGAAAAGTTCTTACCAGAATTCCACATGTTATTAATGCCAAGCCCTGAAAGAATATCTGTACGATAGTCTTCATATTTCTTTATATGCGGTTCCAATTCATCTGTAGTTCCCGTCCATTGAGTCTTTGACAAATCAGGAGTTACATATTCGAATGTTCCATCTTCTGAATATTTATTAGTATAATACGTAAAATCATAACGCAATGCTTCTTCTTTACGCAAATCTCCATCTTCCCAAATGCCACCTTCTTCTACCGTCTTATAAGCAAAAGGAGTCGGAACTAGAAAGTCGTAACCAGAGAAAGAGCATCCCTGACCAAACCAAGAGTCACATGCACGAGAACCACAATCAAACTCCCAATAATTACAATCAGGATATACATTATTAAATTGCAACTCAAACAATGACTCTTTTGTATTAGGATTATCATAACGATACAAGTCAGCATAATTATTCAGCAATTCATATCGCCCCATATTAATAATAGTCTTAAAACATTCATCAGCCTTGGCAAAATCCCGTAATCCTGTCTCTTCCGGAGCTGCCATATAAGCCTTTCCTAACATGGCCCATGCAGCCCCAACAGTAGCACGCTGCGGTTCACTATTATAAGACTCAGGCAAATTATTGGTAGCAGTAATAAAATCATTAATAATATATTCCCATACAGTCTTTAAAGGTTGACGTCCCAAGCCCAATTCATCAGTACGGTTCATATCTATCACAGGGATTTCACCCCAATACATACTTAATTCAAACATTAATAAACCACGAATAAAGCATGCCTCTCCCATCAACTGTTTAGCACGTTCCGGTTCTTCAGTGGTCATACCCAATGCATATATAGCTTTAGCAGCTGAAACGACAGCCGGCCAACGGTTGTTCCAAATAGAACTAACCTGAGTAGATGTAGGATTCAACTGTCCATTATATTTATCCATACCGGCTTGATCGCCTGAAGAAATCAATTGATAATTACCCTGCTGTGTTTCATCTGTCCCCAAATAAGGCATCAATCCATTACGTCCTTCTTTACAGCCCCTATAACTCTTATACAATCCAAGAACTAAAGGTTCTACATTATCTATTTTTTCAAATACTTGTTCTTCAGTCAAAGATCCCGTAGGTTCTACCTGCAAAAAATCCGAGCAAGAGGAGGTTTTCAGTGCAAAGGTCAAAGCCAAAGCATATATCGCACTATATCTATATATCTTTTTCATTGTTGTGTTTTCTTTTAAAGTTAGACTATTTATTCTATCCTTCCATTAAAAAGTCAAATTAAGACCAAAAGTATACATACGTGTAGGAGGATACCAATCACCAGTTTCCGGATCATAACCATTATAATTAGTTAAGCAAAAAAGATTAGAACCAGTGGCATAAACACGCAGGTTAGTCAGTTTCAGAGCATTTATCACTTTAGTTGGGAAAGTATAGGCCAATGTCAGAGCAGACA
>OJRG01000755.1_pt1 | contig 15250 bp, 12 predicted proteins | sample 1599121 | NCBI WGS metagenome assembly OJRG01 (sample SAMN03922528, study PRJEB24848) | human gut metagenome | isolation source: stool sample | host: Homo sapiens | place: Germany | collected 2010-05
AGACCGTTCGAGTCGCTTGATCTTATTTTTGTCTAACAAATGGGGTTCACTTCAGACAAGCTCCTTGCAGATCTTTTTTGCAGCAACACAGCCGATGACCGGGTTTCGGAATACATTCTCTCCAAGTGTCTGAGCCCGGAAGAAAGGGATCAGGAAGAGCTTGACTACAAACGGATGTGTGCGGTTTGGGATGAACTGGCGGGATCCGATAAACGGGCAGAATCCGATAAACGGGCGGAGTCCGATGAACTGGTGGGATCTATTGGGAAGAACCTGATCAATTCTTCCCGCGCGACCTCTTACGCAAACGATTATAATAAGATCCCGCACAGCATGACAGAAATAAAGCTGAACGAATATCCGCAGGTACTGATCGATGCACGATACCAAAATATACTGAACCGGCTTGCACCCTATGTAGCCGAAAAATGCGGCGAGAAATTGCGCAGTCTGGAATGTGATACCGATCTCATCCATGCGGCACAGAACGGCGACAAGAAGGAAAAGGACGGCGGCAGAAAGGTCGTTTATGCCTATATTGCGGCAATGGTTCTGCTCTTTTTTGACCGAGCAATCCCGGAGCATTCCAGTAAGTTCTCACAGAAAAAGAAGCGCTACCAGAAAGCGCTGGATCGCTGTATTCAGAAAATGCTCCCGTCTGAAACGCCTCCCTCGAAACAGGTAGCCGAGAAGCTCAAAGAAATTCTCAGCGGAAAGTCCGAAAAGGAGATTGAGGAGATTCTCACGGACCTGTTTGGTTCTCTCGACGATGAATATGTAAAAGCGATAAGAGACCATCTAAACCGCAAGAATATTTCGATCGAAAATACCGATCAGCTCATCGATCCTCCCCCCAAGCTGACCTTATAATAAGGAGTTTTTATGCTGAATCTCGATAATCCTAATTTTGAAAAGCCGTCTGCGATCCTGCGTGAAAATTCTCGGTTCCTTGTGGAGCAGAACCGCTTCACCGGCCCCAAAAGCTACGATGGCTTTGTAGGCGGCCCGCCGCTGGCCTATGACCGGGAGCGCGGTGCCGTTGCCGTGGACAGCTCTGATAACCACACCCTGGTCTACGGTGCGACCGGCAGTAAAAAAACGCGATGTATCGTCATGCCAACCATCCGAATGCTGGGATTTGCAGGGGAAAGTATGATCATCAACGACCCAAAAGGCGAATTATATCGTACTATGGCTCGTTTTTTGGAAGATCAGGATTACAACATCATCACGGTAAACTTCCGAGATGCCTCTGTGGGCGACTGCTGGAATTTCCTAGAGATCCCATATCGTTTTTACAAAGAGGGAAACCTCGACAAGGCCGGCGAATTCATCGAGGATGTTGCCCGTACCATAACCGCCAACACCGGAACAGATGATCCTTTTTGGAGCAGCTCTGCAGCATCCTGTCTGTACGGCCTGATCCTGTGTCTGTTCCGCTACTGCAAGGAATACGATAAGCCGGACGAGGCCGTGAACATCGGAAACCTACTCACGCTACGCCGCGAAATGTTCGCCCAAAAGGCCCGGTTTTCTTCTGCCCACAATCCCATTTGGGAGTGGGCCAAGAAAGACGAGCTCATCGCTGCCAGCATGACCGGCACGGTAGAAACGGCCTCCGATACACAGAAAGGGATACTATCCGTATTAGATCTCGGCTTGAAAATGTTCATCATTTCTCCTTCGCTAGTGGACATGCTGAGTCACACTACCTTCTCTTTTGACCGTATTGCGCAGGAAAAGACCGCCGTCTTTCTCCTTACGCCTGACGAAAAAACAACTTACCATCGTCTTGTGTCTCTTTATATTTCACAGTCGTATCAACAGCTTGTACAGTTTGCGGACCGCAGCGGCGGTAAGCTGCCCGGACGGGTCAATTATGTTTTGGATGAGTTCAGCTCTCTGCCTTCCATCGGCGGATGCGATTTTGTTCAGTATCTTGCTGCGGGCAGATCCCGCAATCTGCGTTTTATCCTTTGTCTCCAGAGCAAAAATCAGCTGGTGCACACTTACAAGGAAAATGCGCAGACCATTACCGCCAACTGCACCAACTGGATCTACCTGTTCTCGCGTGAACTGGAACTGCTGAAAGACATCTCTGCGCTCTGCGGCGAAAAGAAAGACCACACTCCCAACCTGTCCGTTTATGATCTCCAGCAGCTGGACAAAGAAAAGAATCAAGTGCTTCTTCTCTCGGCCCGCTGCAAGCCCGCCATCGTAAACCTTCTGGATATTTCGGGCTATGCCCCCGCCTATCCGGTGCTTCCCATCAAAACGCCGACAAGAGGTGTTCGTGTTTCTCTGGATTTCAGTGAGATCCAAAAAGAAGAACAAAGGTCAGACCGGTTCTCGGGTTCCGGCAATCCTTTGTTTAACCCATTCTCCCTGAATTCCGATACACCCGAACCTGACACAAAGTCTGCCAGCTCCGATAAACTTGATCTGGACGCAATGCTGGCAGACATCAATCGGAAAATTGCGGAGATCGATGCACAGGAAAAAGCCAAAAAAACCGATCCATCTGACAACGAAAGCGAGGTATAAACCATGGCATACGAGACAGAATACACCGACTTTGATCCTCAGGAGGATTCTTCGGCCTGCCTGACCCTCGGCCTTGCGACCGATATCGTGGAGAGCCGTTATCTGCGGGACTTTTCCACGGCAGAGCCCGAGGAAAAGCAGCAGATCCTGAAAGACCTCACGACTTTTTTGGAGCAGCTTCTGCGTCAGCCCCAGATCAGCGGCAGTGCGGATGCGTGGCATAATCTATGCGTCGTTCTGGCACAGTGCGATCTCTATAACTTAGCCTGCATTACGCTGGAGCGCGGACTGGACTTTTATCCCAAGAGCGTCGATCTTCTGGCCGACTATCTGCAATACGGCATGGAGTGCGGTCAGGGAGAACGCTGCAAAGCCGTTTGCAAGACGCTGGTAAAAATTCCCAAGTCCTTCTGGACATGGAGAGGCTATCGCTTCTTGATCGGGTACGAGACACAGCTATCCCTTTCCGGAAGCGAAAAAGAGCTGGAAAAATACAAAGCCGAGATCGATCAGCTGCTGAAGCTGTACCGCCAGCAGTTCCCGGATGACGAGGGCAGTTACGACTGCGAAGCCGATGTCTGCCGGGATTTCAATGACCACCGACGGGAAGAAGCTGTCCTGCGGGAAGCACTGGAAACGTTGAAGGTCGCACCCAAATGCGCCATGCAGCTGGCCGTGATGCTCTTTGAGCGCGGTGAATATCAGGAGGCTCTGCGCCACGCACAGCGCGCATTGAGGGACTCCATCCAGACCCAGATGGGCGTCAACGAGGCGCATCTGTCCTACCTGAGCGGCCTTGCCAAGTTTGCCATTTTGCTGCTGGACGAAGAGGCCAACGGCTACCCCGAAGCTGCTGTGCTGGATATCTATACCGACTTTGAAACCGCCCTGCGTCAGGGCCTGAACTCCACCTACCGCAGCACCTTAAAGCAGCGGGCCATCCGGCTTGTCGTAAAGTCGAAGATCAACGTTCCCTCCGACTGCGAAGAACTGAATTATCTGCTCAACTGATCTGAGCCGTTTCTTGCAAAAGATCCCACTTCCGACCGGAAGCGGGATCTTTTTTTGCTGTTCAGATGATAAAACCGGGTCGCTGTGCGTTATAGAGAGCGAAAGGCAGAGAACAGACTCCCCCGGCGGGCAGAAGTCCGCCGGGCCGGACCCCTGCAAAAAAAAGGAGGTCGATTTTTTATGTACCACATCCCGGAAGTAAGCGTCAGCGTAAACGGCAAGGAGCAGATCATGAGCGTGCTGAGCCGCGATCTGATGTCCAAGCGCACCATTTATTTGAACGGCGAGATCAACGACGAAGCCGCCCTGAGCATCATCACCCAGCTGCATTATCTGGAGGACAATTCTCAGGAGCCTATCACCCTTGTGATCAACAGCCCCGGCGGCTCGGTCTCGGCCGGGCTGGCCATCTACGATGTCATGCAGGCGCTGTCCTGCCCGGTGACTACGGCCGCCGTCGGGCTGGCGGCCTCCATGGCGGCACTGGTGCTGGCAGCCGGCACGAAGGGCCGCCGCTATGCCTCGCCCAACAGCCGCGTCATGATCCATCAGCCGCTGGGCATGGCGCAGGGGCAGGCCTCCGACATTCAGATCGCCGCAGAAAATATTCAGCGCACCAAGTACAAGCTGGCCGAGCGCCTCGCTGTCCATTCCGGCCACACGGTCCAGGACATCCAGCAGGATTGTGAGCGTGACAGCTGGATGGACAGCAGCGAGGCTTTGCGTTACGGTCTGATCGACCACATCGGTTTTCCCTGCAAGGAAGAACAGGAGGCAGCAATATGAATCAAATTCCCGCACCCATCGGCATGGAGCCTCTGGTGGACGCAGTGCAGCAGTGCTGCCTCCGCGCCCAGCAGTATCATCGTCTCGGCATCCAGCCCGGGCATTTCATCCTGACACTGGATGAAGGCAACGGCCGCACCACCGCAGCCAACTACCTGAGCCGTGCCTTTGCGCAGGCCGGTGTACGCAGCTTTGGCGGACTGGATCTGATGCTGGAATATCAGCTGGACGGCAGCATGGATCAGCTCTGCCAGACGCTGCGCAGCATCCGCGCCAGCGCCGTGTACACCAACGAGTACGAGGGTGTCATTGCCTGGGACATCACCGTTCTGGCCGCACATTTCGGCGAAGAGCAGACCCGGCTGTTTTTCCGCGAGCTGCCCAGTATGGCAGCGCATGCCACCCTGCTCTTTTTCCTGCCGTCGGCACCGAACCGCAGCCAATTGCTCCTGATGGAAAAGATCAGCGCCCTGCTGGACCCGAATCAGATGCACTGGGTCCAGATCCCGCCCTATTCCGAGCAAACGCTGGCCGGCATCACCCGCCAGACGCTCATCGATCAGCTGAACATCCGTTTGGAAGATCTTCCCGAAACGGATGCGATCCTGCAAAAACTGGTGCACCAGACCGGCACCCGGAACGCGCGTCAGGCAGTGCGGCTGGCCTGCACGCTGGCCCAGCAGGCTGATTTTTCCGAGTTTATTCCGCTGCTGAAGCTGAAAACCCTGTATTCTTCTCTGAAAAAGGAGGTTCGATAATATGATCCGTGGAGAAAGCTGGACAAAACCGGAGAATATCAAAGCAGCGCTGTCCCTGGCGGGGCAGGCGGGCGGCGGCCCGGTGCTGTACTGCGAAAACAACCGCTGCTGGGTGCACGCCGGGGAGAGCAACGGCATTTTTCTGGGTGTGACCGGTGCCGGAAAGTCCTTTTGCGGCACCCAGAATCTGGTGCGCAGCCTGATCGAGGCGCAGGAGTCCTTTTTGGCTGTTGACCCCAAAGGCGAGCTTTACCGCCGCAACGCCTGCCGGATGAGCAAAGACTATACCGTACATGTCATCGATTTCCGCAATATGCTGGCATCCGAGTGCGTCAATGTGCTGAGCGCCCCTGCGGAGCTGTACTTATCCGGCGACCCCATGCGCATGAAGCAGGGCGGCGAAATGCTGGAAGATCTGGCATACACGCTGTATGCAGAAAGCAAGAGCGATCCCTTCTGGATCAACAGTGCACGCTCGGTATTCATTGCCGCAGCCTATGCACTGATGGAGTGCGCCCAACCGGAAGAGATCAACATCGCCAGTGTCCAGAACCTGATCATGCAGGGCGACCGGCACTATTCCGGCCACGGCAGCACCGTTTTCGGCCGGGACACCTATCTGGAGCACCTGATGCATCATCTGCCGGAAGATTCCATCGTGAGCAGTGAGCTTTACAGCTATATCAGCACTGCCTCGGATACGCGCGGCGGCATCCGCTCCACAATGCTGGAGGGTCTGTCCCGTTTTCTGCGCAGCAATGTGCTGCGCGGCTTTATTGCCAACGATGATCTGCACATCAACGAGCTGGACGGGCAGAAGCCTTTGGCCATCTGGCTGATCCTGCCTGACGAAAACCCGATGTATTCTCCACTGGCCGCAGTCATCATCGACCAGATCATGCGGCACTTCGTCAGCCTTGCGCAGGAGAAATATAATGGCCGCCTGCCCCGGCGGATGAATTTTCTGCTGGAAGAAGCCGGCAACATCGGCCGGATCTCATCGCTGAGCCGCATGATGGCAGCCGGGCGCTCCCGAAACATCCGCACTTTCATCGTGCTGCAAAGCCTCAAGCAGCTGGAGACCATTTACGGCGAGTCCGAAGCGGAGACCATCCGCTCCAATGCCGACCTCACGGTGATGTACCGCACCAACGACCTCTATACTCTGGAAAAAATGAGCAAGCTCTGCGGCGACCGTGTGTCGGACGACCGCGTGGAGCACGATTCCTGTTCGCTCATCACGCCGGCACAGCTGGCCTCCCTGAAAACGGGGCAGGCACTGGTCATTCTGCATGGAAGCATTAAGTTCGTGACCGAACTGCCTCCCTGCACCATGGCCTTTGACCCCAGCGGCTGGCAGGAGCCCCAGCCCCGGCAGGATCTGCCGCCGCACCAGAAGCCGAAGCTGTTTGATCTTGTCCATTATGTGGACAGAAAAGAGGACCCATTGCTGGACCTTATCGAGGAGTATGAAAGCACGGCTGACGACCTCTGTTCTTTCACCACCAGCTTCCTGCAGGACTCCCACCCGAAGCATCCGTTCGACCTTGACCCCAGCAAGAAATATCAGGTCGTGATCCAAAGCTGGAACGGTCGCTTTATGCGCGGATTAAAGATCCTGAAGGATCACTATCACAGCTCCTCTCTCTCTGACCTCAAAAACGCCGTAGAGACCCTGCCGTACGCACTTCCGTTTGACGACAAAGCCGACGCGGAAAAGATCTATCATCAGTTGAAAGAAGAGGACATCAAGGTGGAGCGCTTCGGCTTTGAGGCCGATGACGCATGACCCCTTTGCCGCAAAGGAGGAATCATCATGAAGTTCAACAAAGAGACCCTTGCCGGCGCAGTTTTCGTGGTTTTTCGCGTTCTGCTCTGGCTGCCTGTGCTGGCAGCGGCGGCGTTTTTCGGCGCGGCGCTGGGCGACCTGCTGGTCTTTTTCGCTGCGGAGCATCTGTCCCCAGCAACTGTCGGCATTCTGGCAGGCCTGCTGACGCTGGCTGTTGTGCGCAGCAAGACCCCCTTGCATACGCCGTTCGAACGGATGGAGCAGTTCAAGCAAAAGCATCACCTTGACCGGCTTGCTTCCTTTCAGCTGGAGTTCACCCTGCTGTGCATGGTCGCTTTCTTTCTGAGCATCTCCGGCATCGCAGTTTTTTCTGCCGCCTTTGACAGCCTGTGCGCCGAAGTTCTCATTGTCCCTATCGGGTGGATCGTGTGTACCTGCCTGTGCCTTTTTGTCTCCTCCTTTTTCATCTTCAACCTTTTTGATCTGGTGATCATCTGGAGCGCGCTCTCCATCCTTGCAGTAGGCTGTGCGCTGCTCGTCAGTTTTACCTCATACGCCGTATATGTGCCGTTGACTGCGGCTTTTGGCGCTGCCGCCCTGTTTCTGGGCGCAGCGGCGGGGCCTGCCTTTCTGAAAAAAATGGAAGATGACGCCGCGCTGTTTTGTATGTTGCGCCGGCTGCGGCTGGCAGAAATCGCCGTCTATCTGCTTTTTCTGCTGCTGGGGCAGAATGGCATGCTTACCCTTTCCGGTCTGTGCATCAACCTGTTCCTCACAAGCATGATTTTTCCTCTGATCGTACTGGAGTTCTGCACCCTTGCTTTTTTGCAGCCCTTCCGGCATCGTCGGCTGGAAGCCTGTTTTGCGGCATTGTTCCACTGCATCCTGCTTTACTGCGGAGGCTGCCCCGGCGGAGATCTGCTCCTGACTGCAGCGCTCTGTGTACTGGTTCTTCTGGTCACTGCGCCGCAGCCTCATCCGCAGCGCCGGAAGCGCCCCGCTGTCCGGCATCCGGGCCTGCTTCTGGCGCTGGGCGGGGCAGCAGGCTTTCTTCTGCCCTACGCCGCAGCCTTGTGGAACGCATTCTGTGACTGGTGCGGCGGGCAGTTTGCAGTCGGTCCCCGCGGGCCTACATGGTCGGAAGTCGCCGCCAATCAGCACTGGCTTCTGGTCGTCAGCTCCGGCAGCGCCGGCACGAACAAAACCACTCTGGCTTTCTTTGGGCAGATCCTGATCGCGGCAAATCGTCTGGGCCCCGCTGCTGCGGTGCTGTTTGCCGCACTGCTGGCCCTGCTGCTGTTGGGCGGTATGGCAGCAAACCGCGGCGACTCCCGCCGCAGCACCATGGCGGTGCTCATTGTGAGTTTTTTTGCCGCCCAGATGCTGCTGCACACCCTGGCCTGCACAGGCGTGCTGCCCAGCTTTCTTGGCCTGAACCTGCCCTGGCTGGACGAATACTCGATCAACGGACTGCTTGCCCGCTGCGGCTGCATGTTCCTTACCGGACTGTTGATCGCACCCCCGCAGACCGCTGCGCAGCCGCTTTTGCTGCCGGAGCAAATTGAAATGGAGGAGGAGATCCGCTATGACGAAGCATAAGATCCGCCGTCGTGATTTTCTGGCCGCTCTGGCTGCCGGTACCGTTGCCGCCACGGCCTGTGGGCTGCATCGGACGTTTGCAGAAGCCAGCCACACCTTTGAATACTGGGTGCTGAACCGTGAACTGTCCTTCCGCAGAACACGGGAAGGCATCATTTACAGCTGCGAAGGCTATCCGCTTACCGATGGCGAAACTTCCTCCCCGGGATTCGACAATCAGACGCTGGACCCGGCGTTTGACTGGTTTCTGGGCCGCAATTTTGGCGATCCCGACAACGGTTTCGGCCTGCGCCACATCCTGTACGACACCCTGTATGATCCGCAGCTGGGCACAAACGGCTACGGCCAGCCGGTCTGCCTGAGCCTGTCCCAACCGCTGCAGGATCTGGTGTATCATCAGCTGCCCCCAAAAGACTCCTCATTCGGCGTCGGCCGCTGTTTTACCATCGTGCGCCAATCCGGCGAAACGAAGGCTTGGGCAGAAAATTCTCTTTCGCAAAGCGTCAACGACCTGTTGTTTTATTACTGCCCCGCAGTCAGCTATTCCTCGGGTGCAAACGTCCTGTGCAATGTGTCCGGGGCTTTGGAGATCGTCACCACTGCCGCACTGCTGGAGTATGATATCCCCTTTGCACCGGATGCTTCCGCAGAGGAAAAAGCTGCACTGGCGGCAGAAGCTCTGGACAGCAGCTGCTACTGCGATGTGCTGCGGCGCTATCTTGCCCCGGAAGGACTGCTGTACCCGCTGCCCAACGGCGCACTTTTGCAGACAGACGGCGGCTTTTTGTTCAACGACGAAGATCTTGCCACGCAGGAAGCTTTCCGTGCCGCTTATTCCCGCATCGCGAATGGTGCCGTGCTGTGCAGCCTGCTGCTGCCCCTGCTGTGGATCGAAAGCGTTGCGGATGGCTGCCTGCGTTTTCAGTTCGAATGCCGATCAGAACCTTCTCCGTGATGCACAGCAGATTCTGGATACGCTGGCCGGGCAGCGCAAAATGTGAACTTTCTGTGAAGTTTTTTGTAAGAAGTCATCCTTCTGTGTCGGATTTCGTTCATCAGAGTGAACGAACCACCCCAGAGAGCCAAGGAGGCGAACCGACATGAAGCATGACCGCAGACAAACGCCCCGCGAGGCCGTCGATTTGAACAACATCGACGATGATGCGCAGGGCACTGCACCACAGGAACAGAACCGGCTCCGCATCGCGCTGGGCCATACAGCAGCGGGGGTCCTGCTGCGCTGGCTGACCTGCCTTCTTCTGTTTTGCGTTTTGTGTCTCGCCGCCCTTTTTCCTTCAGTTGGGGAAGTTTTTTTGCAGCTGCTGCAAGCGCTGGCAGCGTTCCCCGCCATGCTGCCGCTGCTGCGGGATGCCGGGATCGGCTTTGTATACCTGACAGCTATTCTGGCGGGCTGCGGCGTGGCCGGAAAGCTCTTCTGCCGGCTCTGGAAGAGCCACTGTCTGGACAGGCTGCTGGACGGCCTTATCGCCCTGCGTTTTTTGGATATCCATTCGATCGATAAAAACGAGCAGTTCCCGGAGCCAGACAAAGGCAAGCCGAAGCCCAAACCTGCTGCCCCGCCGGAAGAAAAGGATGCCATTCCTTCCGACCTGAATGGTCTGCTGGACGACCTGTTTAAGGCCGCCCCTTCCGCGCAGCCGCAGGACGTGGACGAACCACCCACCCGCATCCAGAAAGGAGCATGAGGAGATCATGACGGACAAAGAAAAAATCAGCTGGCGGCAGCAGGCCAAGCTCTGGGTCTTGCAGGGCATTCTTCTGGTTGGTGCGGGCATCAGTCTGTTCAGCACGATGGAAGGTTTTCATACCGTATTCTTTCCAGCCTCTGCGGTGATAGCCTGTGCGGCTAGCCTGCTCGTGCAAGGAATCGAGCTTGTCTGCGCGGAGCGCTTCAACCTCGCCGGGTGCGCCGCGTTCTTGCTCTCTGTGGCATTCAGTGCTATGAGCTTTATCAACATCGGCACACCGACCTCTGTATACATGCGCCACGCCATGACCACATTAAACAGCGCCTACTCCACTCAGCTGTTGCCCGATGTGCAGTCCGCTATTTCTTCCGACATGGGCAGCCTATACAGCACGATTTCCGGTGAACTGACAGCCCTGCGCACCGAAGCGCAGGCCACGCAGGAGCAGAACACTGTTAGCAACATGCTGACCGAAGCGGATTACGCCCTCATCCGCAGCCGCTATAACGAGGCCCAGAAGAAGCAGACCGAGTATTTTGAACTCGACCAGCTGATCAAATTTCTCCAAGACCATGACCTTGAGGGAGCCTATGCGCTGATGGATGCCATTGAAGCGGAAGAGGGAAGTGGCTCCACCCTAAAAAAACTGAAGGCCGACGTCCGCTCCCTCCGCATCCGGTTGCAGGCTCTCAATGCGGATGCGGCCACCACCGCAGAAGAGAGCGCTCACGCCATCCAGTTGCTGCTTGCGCAGGCCAGTGTTGATACATCGGCATTGTCCGAGCAAACCGACAAGCTCATTACCGCCGCTCTGAACGCCGGGCTCAAAACCGACCCGCTCCCATTGCGGGACCACCTTGAACGCTATCTTCAGCTTGCAGAACTCAACCGGACGATCACCGAACATGTTTCCGCAGAGGCTGCATTTCTGGAAAACGTGGAGCAGGCTGCTGCCGGCCCGGATGCCGATGCTGCATGGCAGCAGGTAAAGGCGCTTTGGAGCCACGAACTCAGCAGCCTCCGCACGGCGCTGGCCGGGTCGGTGCTGTCCACCCGGACGAAGCACATGGGAACGACCGATGCCCTGACCTGGCAAATTTTGGAAGGAGACCGCGCCCTAGTGCAGAAGGCCATCACGATGCTGTGGTATAACCACGACCTCACCTCCTTTGCCGCCTGTGTGCTGGCTTTCATGCTGGATGGAATTTCCATTTATTGCATCCACGCAGCCTGTGAGATCCGCCGACAGATCGCCCAGAGCAGTGCTTCTTCCGCCAAGACTGAAAGCGCCGCCTGACAGCTGTATATCCCATTCAAAAAAGAGGAGTGATCGAGAATGAAACTACTGTTGCTCGTTGTTTGTATCATTGTTGCCCTGCTCATTGTCTTCGTATTGCTGGTGATGCTGTATCACAGCAACGGTCGCACTGAGGTCCAGCGCAAAAGCGCACAGTTCAAAAAGGACGTCGAAAACCGGCTTCAATATGCCGTGCATTTGGGCGATGATACGTTCATTCTTGACAAACAGGACAAGCTACTGGTCTATCAAAAAAGTGCCAAAAACCCCGAGAAGTTTTTGCCGCCACAGGTCATTGGGCTGCCGACCAATGGCGGGGACTTTATTTCCATTGTTCCCTTTGCCGGTCTGCCCGCCGAAAGCTGCGTTAATTATGTAACGCTGCGGAAAAATGGCTATAATTCCAAGTTCATCTCGCATGAATCGCCCATGCTCATCTATCGCAGTGAAAAAGACGAAAACTACTATCTCCAAATTAACAAGGATAACCACAATCCCAGTCGTTTTCAGGGCAAAGTCATCGAGGATGAAATGGCACTGGATGATGTGCTCACCCGTGACCCGAGCAAGGCGAAGCTCTTTGAGCTGTGTGGCAGCCCGCTGGCCTTCGTGCTGCTGCCCGGCGATGAACCGGAGACAGAGCCGCAGAAGGCAGACCTCAACAACATTGAAACCGAGCCGCCCAAACGCTCCATGGGGGACAAAATCCAAAACCTCCTGTTCCAGCAGGCCGGTGTCGATGCCGCACCGAAAAAGCAGTCCCGCCGTCCGACATTCAAAAATTAATCCCGCCGCCGAGAGGAGGAAGGCCGCATGTTCCGTCATAAGCATAAGCACCCTGCATTCAAAGCCCTGCGCGACACGGTGGCCTTTGTCGTTCTCTGTGTGGCGCTGCAAGGCTATGTTGCCCGCACGGACGGCGCAGAAGCCGCTGCGGCTTTCCGCACCGTATGGCCCACTCTGGCCGTCTGCTGCGCCGGCGGGGCCTTGCTGGTTTACTGGGCCGGTGGCGCAGCCCTTCCGCTGCGGGTGTCCGCCATCTTCAGTGCCTTAGGCATGGCCTTGCAGGTAAGCCTGCATCCCGCAAATGCAAATGAGCTGAAGCTTTTTTGCCTGCTGTCCTTTGTGGGCTGCATCTGCACCGCCCTTGTTTTTGCACTGCTGCGCGTACTGCCGCAGCAGACGCTTATCTACAATTTTTGTGTTGCTGGAAGTGCTGTGTCCTTCCTCTTTTTGCGGTTCTTCTCTAAACCCATCAACAGCACGTATGCATGGGTGTCGGTTGGAGGGCACTCTTTCCAGTTGACCGAAGTCGTTAAGCTGATTCTCATTATAGGATTTTCCGCTGCCGTGACAAATGAAGCCTGGCACGAAGGGGTCCGCTTCCGCGCCGCGCTGCTGCTGCTCGCCGTATACGCCGGAGGATTTTTTGTACTAAACGAGCTAGGCACGCTGCTTGTCTGTCTTCTAGATTGCGGGGTCATGGCGCTGCTTTATTGTTCGATAAAGCGCACGCTTTCCCTCGTTGCGTTTGGTGCCCTGACGGGTGGGGCAGGGTATGCGTTTTTAAAGTTGTGCAGCGGGATGCAAAACCCGGCAGGGCCTTTTCGGCTTGGGCAGCTGGTATACCGCAAACTAGCAGTCCGGCTGCACTATTTTGGAATCAGCGATTTCTCCACACTCTCGTCAAAAGAGGTCAGCAGCTCCGCATACCAAGCGTATACCACATGGCGCTCGTTGCTTCTGGCTCGTCCCATGGGGGCCTCGCCCTACCGGGTCAGCACACCGGTAGCAGATTCCGATTTGATTTTGGCAACACTGGCGAATAGGGGCGGCTGGATTTGTCTGCTGCTGGCTCTTTTCGGAACGTTTCTGCTTATTATAGCAAGCCTGTTGCTCAGCACCCGCTGCGGTGGGTGGCTGAGCTGCGTGGGCACCGGCGCAGGCTGTTCTGTCGGGTTAGCCGGGCTTGTCAATTTATTCTCTACAGCCAGCCTGCTCCTCATCGGCGTGCAATTTCCCTTTCTGGGCGCAGGGGGCAGCAGCTTCATCTGCTCTTGGGCCGCGATCACCCTGTTGCTGTGCAGCACGATCCCTACACGGCAGGGCAGCCGGGAGCTGCTCGCTGCATCACAAATCACGAAGGAGGATGTATCATGATGAACCGCCGTCTTTTCCTCAGGCTGCTTTTGGCCCTCTCGGCGGCAGTTGGGATGTCCGGGTCCGTTTTGCTGCTGCTCGAACGTCTGGGGCTTCTGGACAGCGCCCAGCGGCCTCAGATCGAAGCGCAGCGCGCCGAATTTGAGAAAGCCGCCCGGAAAGCAAACACCATCGAGGGCGCGATCGTCTCCCGCGATGGCATCCCTTTTACAAGCGCTTCGGAGCCCGGAAAGCCCGCACTGGTGACCGCGCTCTGTTACAGTTCCCTTGTTGGCTACAGGACTTCCACTTCCTCTTCCGGTCTGCGCCGTGAATTTGGTGATACACTCTATTACGCACGGGAAGAGGGGGGCGGCACCGCAGACAGTCTGGTCATGACCATTTGCGCAGAGCTCCAGCAGATCGCATACGATCTGGTAAAGGGGCAGGGAAGAGGCGTGTGCTGCGTAGCGAATGCCCGGACCGGCGAAGTCTATGCATTGGCGTCCTGCCACGGGGACGTGGAATTTGACGCAAATCATTTTTCGCAGAACTTTTCGTTATATACAGAGACAGAAGGCTATCTTCTCCCCCCATGGCTGGATGTGAACCCTCCCGGCTCCGTGGCAAAGATCCTGACAAGTGCCGCCGCTGTGGAAGCCGGCGTAGATCTGACGTATGAGGACAGCACAGGGGAGTACAAAGGAATCCGCACTGCCTCCCGTGCGCCGGGCGGTGCTTTAGATTTGTACAAGGCAGCCAGAACGAGTAACAATCCGTATTTTGCGGTACTCGCGGACAGAATGAGCCTTAGCGATTTGCTCCGTGCACAGGAAGCCTTTGGCATCAACCAGAGCTTCCTACGTCTCGGCACTTCCATTCTCCCGGCAGAGAGCACCCTGACCGCCGACTCTGCCCGCAGTGAAGCACGGCTCCAAGCCATCGGGCAGGGCGGGCTCTCGGTCTCACCGCTGACATCCATGGCATGGCTAGGTGCAGTGGCCACGGGCGAATTGACGACCCTCCGCATTGCAGACCATTTTGAGCACACCCTGCCTGATGGAAGCACGGAGGAGACCCCTCTGCCGGAAGCATACGAGGTCGAGCACCGCAGCTTGAACCTCCGTCCCGAGACCCTGACGACCTTACAGGACGTCTTTTCGGAAACGGCAAAATCCTACGGGTTGGCCCTTTCAGGAAACGCCCGCGTATTCGGCAAAACCGGAACGGCGCAGGTAGGCACTTCCGGGCTTTACACCATCTATCTGGCGTTTTCTCTGGTCTACCCGGACGGCAACGCCTATGAATCAGTTCTAATGCTTGAGAACACCAGTAACATGAGTAATGTACTGAAGCCGCTGGCAAAGCAATTGCTTGCCGCCATCGACCGTCTGCATCCCGCGTGGGAGGAAACAACATGAAAATTAAAATCAGTGCCTGCACCGCCAAAGGTTCCCACATCGAAAATCAAGACTTTCTTTGTGCCACCGGCCTTTGCCCGGAACAACAGACAAGCTTCTGGGCCGACCGGAAGGAAGTGGAAGTTCCCTTTCTTTATGCCGCGGTCTCTGACGGTATCGGCCTGTCTCTTATACACATCTCCGAGCCCACGAGACAG
>OJRG01000771.1_pt1 | contig 14966 bp, 14 predicted proteins | sample 1599121 | NCBI WGS metagenome assembly OJRG01 (sample SAMN03922528, study PRJEB24848) | human gut metagenome | isolation source: stool sample | host: Homo sapiens | place: Germany | collected 2010-05
TTGCTCACTGGGCTTCCGCCTCGCTTTTTCCGCCACTGGCGGCGCTCGGCTTCGCCCCCCGGCCGCTTTTGAAAAAAGCGGGGGAAAACCAGGGGGAGGGCGTTGGCTGGGTTTCTAATGGAAAGTGCAGGCGAGCCGCCCCAAAAGGGGGGCGGCTCGCCGCTGGGCCTGGGGCGCCGAGGAAGCCTAATTGGGCGGTGGCCGCCCGCTTTTTTTATTTGGAGGCAGGTTAGGGCTTTTCCAAGGTCAATATGGCCTTGAACAGATCCCCATCGATGACCAGCTCCAGCTTACCGCCGTTCAACTCCGCCAGGCTCTTTGCAATGGACAAGCCCAAGCCGCTGCCCTCGGCGCTGCGGCTGCTATCCCCCCGGACAAACCGCTCCATCAGGGCTTCCGGGGTCACGTTGAGCACTTCCCGGGAAATGTTCTTCACCTGGACCCGCACCTGTTCCTGGGCAGTCTCCACGGCCATATAGACCCGGGTGCCGGGCTGGCTATATTTGCAGGCGTTGCCCAGCAGGTTGTCGAATACCCGCCACAGCAGCCGTCCGTCCGCCAGCGCTTGGACGCCGGCCGGGCAATCCGTTACCAGCTCCAGGTTGGCGGCTGATAGCCGCTCTGCGTATTCGGCGCTGCATTGGGAAAGCAGCTCCCCAAGATCCATAGGGATCCGGTTGACCGCCATGGCCCCGCTGGAGGCCTTGGAGGCTTCCACCAGGTCCTCTGTGAGCTTTTTAAGGCGCTGGGCCTGGCGGCGCAGCACCGCTACATATTCCGCTGCCCGGGGGTTATCCAGCTGTTCCTTCCCCAGCAGGTCCACATAGTTGACAATGCTGGTAAGAGGGGTTTTCAGGTCGTGGGAAACGTTGGTGATCAGCTCGGTTTTGAACCGCTCGCTTTTGAGCTGCTCCGCCACCGCCTTGTGGATGCCCTTGCCGATCCGGTTCACCGCTTCCCCATGCCGCCGGAAGGGCGGCAGGAGCTTTTCCGTATGGACTTTGGCTTCCAGCTTGCCTTCGGCCAGCTGCTCGGTCACCTTTTGAATGGCGCCAAACTGAATGGCCCCATAGCAGCATAGCAGGAAGATCCCGCCGCAGATGCCCAGCCACAATAGTACCCCCAGGCCGCTATACAGGCCCGTGGCGCCCATTAAAAAGGCGGCGAACAGGAAGATCCCAGACAATAGCGCCACCGGCCATATGGCAGGCAAGGCGTCGAACAGCCCCCGGATGCTCCGAAAGAGCCAGCGGAGGGCCCGCAGGCATAGGCCCAAGATCCAATAGATGACGGTATTGCGCCACCAGCCTCCCAGCTTGAACCGGGTAGCCAGGGTCATGAGCAGGGCCAAGGCCAGCAGGGCGACGGCTCCCAGCAGAGGCAAGGCCACCAACAGGCTGCCCTCCGAATAGATCCAATTGGGCAGGTTCTGGACCAGGGGCGTGAGGATGACGCAAAGGGCGGAGATCGACAGGAGGAGGTATAGATCCAGGGGGATCTTCTCCTGCCAGCCGGGGAAAAATCCTTCTGCCTCCGGCCGCCGGCCCGCCCCCCGCATAAGGTAGGTCAGCGTGGCCAGCAGGCCCAGGCAGCAGAACCCCAGCCCCAGGGTCAGCAGCCCCGTATGGTCCGACAGGGCCGCCGGTAGGTTCGCCGGCGAGGCGTAGCTTAGCAGCAGGTATATCACGCAATAGCCGATTCCCATGGCAAAGATGCTGTGAAGGAATACGGCTGCGGCCTTGTATAAAAAGCGATAGGGTCCTTTCATCTAGCCTCCCCCTTTTCCATTTTATAGCCCTGGCCCCATACCACCTTCAGGTACCGGGGTTCCCCAGGATCGATCTCCAGCTTTTCCCGCAAATGGCGGATATGCACCGCCACCGTCCCTTCCGCCCCAAAGGCGCTGTCCTTCCAGACCAGCTCATAGATGCGGCTGGAGCTGAACACCTTGCCCGGGTTGGACATGAGCAGCCGCAGGATGCTGTATTCGATGGGGGTCAGGGATACCGGGTCCCCGTCCAGGGTCACGGCCTTGGCCTCGTCGTCCAGCCGGATGCCCCCGATTTGCAGGGCCGTGGGCTTTTGCTCCATGCCTCCCAGCTGGGCGTACCGCCTGAGCTGGCTGCGCACCCGGGCCATCACCTCCACCGGGTTGAAAGGCTTGGTAATGTAATCGTCCGCCCCCAGGTTCAACCCCAGCACCTTGTCCGTATCCTCGCTTTTTGCCGTGATGAGGATCACCGGCACATTGCTGGCCCGCCGCAGCTGGATGGTGGCGGATATGCCGTCCAGCCCCGGCATCATAATATCCATCAGCACCAGGTGGATCTCTTCCTTTTCCATACAGGCCAGGGCTTCTTGGCCGTTGTATGCCTTTTCCACCTGGTAGCCCTCCGCCTTGAGGTAGATCTCCAACGCGGATACGATATCCCTGTCGTCATCGCAAACCAGTATTTTATACATGCTTCCCTCCTGCCGTTGCTCCGGCCAGCTTCATACTACCACGTTCTCCTTTAATTTCGTAGGGGGAAACCCATTAAGATCTTTTTAATATGCCTCTTTGCGCCTTCTTACAACCTTTCCACTTTGGGGTTCCCCAGGGCCGGTTTTGCTGATAAAATGTAAAGAAAAGGGAAAAAATACCCCGTCGTATTGAAAGACGCCGGGGATGCGATTATAATCTTTCCATCCCCTTGATGTGGGCCTTTCCCCCGATCTGAATCACACAGGAGGTGTTTGCATATGAATAACCGTCACGTCCCTAGGATCACCGGCGAGCTCCGGGCGCATATCCTCGAGATGCCGGACGAAATCTACCAGGCCAGCGGCATGGTGGTATTGGGCAAACGGCTCAAATCCGTGGTGTTCTCCACGGACATTGCCATTATCCGGAACTGTAACGCGGACGCGGTGCTGGCCGTCTATCCCTTTACCCCCCAGCAGGCCATTTCCCATCCCATCATCTCCGCCAGCTATATCCCCGTGTTCTGCGGGGTGGGGGGCGGCACCACCACCGGCAAACGCACCGTGACCCTGGCCAAGGATGCGGAAGCCCAGGGCGCCATCGGCGTGGTGGTGAACGCGCCCCTGCCCAATGAAACCGTCCGCATGATCGCGGATGTGGTGGACATCCCTATCGTGGCCACCGTGCTCAACGAACATACCGACATCGAAGCCCGCCTGGAGGCCGGCGTGGATATCCTGAATATCTCCGCTGCCGACCGCACCCCCCAGGTGGTCCGTTCCATCCGCTCCCGCTACCCCACGGTGCCCATCATCGCCACCGGCGGTCCCACCGGGGAAAGCATCCTGCGCACCATCGACGCGGGGGCCAATACCATCAGCTATACCCCTCCCAGCACCAAGATCCTCTTTACCTCCATGATGGACCGCTACCGCAAAGCCGGCTATTGATCCGGCCGGCAGCCCGCCGCTGCCATCGTATCCGTAACGCGCCCTTCATCTGCAAGGGAGACGATAACAAAATACAAAGGAGTCATGGTTTATGAAGTTTTATCAATGCGCCCATTGCGGCAACATCATCGCCTATGTGGAAAATAAGGGCGTACCCGTCATGTGCTGCGGCGAAACGATGCAGGAGATCGTCCCCGGCAGCGTGGACGCGGCCGCGGAAAAACACGTGCCCCTGCTGGAGCAGACCGGCGTCTACGTCACCGTAAAGGTGGGCAGCGTGGACCATCCCATGCTGCCGGAACACCATATCGGCTGGATCGCCCTGGAGACTAAGGCCGGCAACCAGCGCAAGCTGCTTGCCCCCGGGGAGGCGCCCCAGGTATGCTTTGCCCTGTGCCCCGGCGACGAACCCATCGCCGCCTATGCCTGGTGCAACCTCCACGGCCTGTGGAAGACCGTTGCCTGACGGCGGGAGGGCTGTAACATGGACGTCCAGGAACAGGAACAACAGCGCCCGGAATCCCAGCAGGACGAGCTGGAAAACGAATATCTTAGCAGCCTGGACCGGCTGGTCTCCAACCTTTCCCCGGAAAAATGGAAGCTGTGGCAAACCATGGTCGGGGTGGCGCTGGGCATTGCCGGCGGGTTGTGCCTGTTTTATCTGGGGGGGACGGAAACCTTTGGCTCCTTCGGGCTGGTGCTGGCGGTGGTGATCCTGCTGCTGATTCCCAATATCTTGCAGCGCAACATTGCCCGTAGCTTTACCCGGGGCCGGATGGCGTCCATCATCGCCTTCGCAGCGGTGCTTTTGGTGCATCTGCTTCTGTTCTCCTTGGGATAAGGCAAACAAAAAAGCGGCTGGCCGGCCGCTTTTTTGTTTGCCTGCCCGGCTGCGGCGCCCGGCCGTTATCCCCGGGGGGGGGGCGGCGGGCGCGCAAAGCGCGCACAAAGCAAGAGCGGGGTCCTGAAGGGCCCCGCCCTTGCTTTGGTTTTGCCGGGGGGCGAAGGCCCCGGCAAAACGCCGCCGCCCCCCCCCGGGGATAACGGCCGGGAGCCGCAGCTGCCTACGCCAATAAAAACGCCTGGCGGCTGCGGATATACACCGTACACTGGTCCTGGCCGTGCCAGGCCTCCTTGGGGATCTCCATGCGCAAAAGGGGCGCGTCCTGCCGGCTGCCCACGGGCTGGAGCAGCAGGATCTGGGCGGATACGTCCTCCACCCCGTGTACCACCCGGCAGGGGAGGGCGTCGGTCTCCGCCTCCGGGAGGAGGGTCAGGCAGCCGTCCCCCAGCCCCACCTGGGCGATATCCGGGGGGATGGGCCGGCCCACGTGGAGCACCATATCCCAGGGTGGCAAATACAGGGCGCCGTCCCCCTGGGGCTGGGCTTGTACGAAGTTTTTGCAGCCGGTGAGCCGGGCTGCGCCGGGGGTGCGGGGGTCTTGGAACAGCTGATGCTTTTCCCTGGGGGGCTGGGTTTTGCCCACCTCCATCATACACATGGGGCCACAATTGCGGTAGACCTCATCCCGGTCGTGGGACACCCAAATGCAGGGCCCGCCAAAGGCTGCCAGCACCCGGGCGATCTCCTGCTCCAGCTGCCACTTCAGGAAGCTGTCCAGGGCGGCGAAGGGCTCGTCCAGCAGGATGGCGGCAGGCCGGCTGGCCAGGATCCTGGCCAAGGCTACCCGCTGTTGCTGGCCCCCGGAAAGCTGGGCCGGCCGCCGGTTTTCCAAGCCCTCCAGCCGCAGCAGGGCCAATAACTCCTGTAAAGCAGGCTGGCGCAGGGCTTTTTTCTGGCGCCTGGCACCGGCCTGGATGTTCTGGGCCACGGTCATATGGGGAAATAGGGCGTATTGCTGGAACAGGTAGCCGATCCCCCGTTCCTGGGGAGGCAGGTTGATCCTGGCCGCCTTATCGAACAGGACCCGGCCATCCAGCACGATGCGGCCCTGGTCGGGCTTTTCAATGCCGGCGATGCACTTGAGGGTCATGCTTTTGCCGCAGCCGGAGGGGCCCAGCAGGGCCAGGATCTCCCTGGGTTCCGCAGTAAAGGCCGCCGACAGGCAGAAGCTGCCCAATCGTTTTTCGATCTGTACGGACAGGGCCATTTAGCTGCCTCCTTTCGGGGAACGCTCCCGTTTTTCCAACAGGTTTACCGCCATGAGCACCACAAAGGAGATGGCCATGTTTACCAATACCCATCGCAGGGCCAGCTCGTCGTTGTTGGTGCGCCAGAGCTGATAAACGGTGGTGGAAATGGTGGCGGTGCGGCCGGGGGTGTAGCCGGCGATCATGCTGGTGGCGCCGTATTCCCCCAGGGCCCGGGCAAAGGCCAGCACCGTACCCGCCAGGATGCCCTGGTGGCAGACGGGCATACGCACCCGCCAGAAGATATAGGTATTGGACAGGCCCAACGTTTTGCCCGCATGGGCCAGGGTCTCGTCAAAGGCCTCGAAGGCGCCCCGGGCAGTGCGGTACATGAGGGGGAAAGAAACGGCCACGGTGCCGAAGATGGCGGACCACCAGGTCATCACCAGCTTGATGCCGAATTCCTCCAAAAACCAGGCGCCGATCATGCGCTTGGGGCCAAGGAGCCGCAGCAGCAGGTAGCCCACCACCGTGGGGGGCAATACCAGGGGCAGGGTGAGGATCACGTCCAGCACCCCTTTGAGGGCCCGGGGGACCCGGGCGATATAGTAGGCGGCCAGGATGCCCAAGAAAAAGGTGATCACCGTGGAAATGCCGGCAATCCGGAGGGAATTATAAAGGGGAAACCAATCCATGCGGACTCCTTATGGACGGGAGGATGGTCCCGGCTTAAAGGCCGGAACGGAATTTTTCACAGAATCAACAGGCGCCCCGGTAGGACCCGGGGCGTAGCTGTATCGAAACGGGATGTGGATCAACCCACCGGGGCGAACCCAACGGATTCGAACACCGCCGCGGCTTCCTCCCCCTGGAGATAGGCTAGGAAGGCCTTGGCCTCTTCCTTGTGCTGGCTGATGTTGAGCACAGCCGCAGGGTAGATCACCTGGGAGCACATATCCTCCGTGGCCTGGTCTACGATGGTCAGCCCGGCGGAGAAGGCGTCGGTGGCATAGACGATGCCGCAATCCACCGCCCCCTCGCTCACCTGGGTGGTGACCTCCTTCACGTTGGAGCCGTAGGTGATCTTGCTGCCGCTCTCCAGGCCCTCCAGCAGGCCCAGGTTGGTGAGGATCTCGATGGAATACTGGCCCACCGGCACGTCGTCGTTGCCCAGGGCGATGCTTTCACAGTTTGCGATGTCCGCAAAGCTGTTGATGTTGGCCGGGTTGCCTTCCGGCACCACCAGGGCCACCTTGTTTTCCAGCAGGTCCACCCGGGTGCCCTGCTCCACAAAATCCAGGCCCTCGGTGTTCACTTCCGGGTCGGCGGCAGCGTCCAGCTGGTTCATCTGCTTCTGGGCGGCGGAGATGAACAGGTCGCAATCCGCCCCCTCCTGGATCTGGGTCTTTAGGGTGCCGGAGGAATCAAAGCTGAAGATCAGGGTCACATTGGGGGCCACGGCCTGATACAGTTCCCCAATCTGGGTCAACGTCTCCTGCAGGGAGGCCGCCGCAAAAACGATCAGCTCCACCTGTTCCGCCGTTTCCTCCGCCGGGGCCGCCTCTACGGGGGTTTCCTCCCCTGCGGGCTCGGCCGCTTCCGCCGCCGGGGCGGCGCAGCCCGCCGCCGCCAGGCATAGGGCCATTCCAACAGCCAATAGGGCTATGAATTTTTTCATGGATGTTTACCTCGTTTTTTTGTAGGATCCCCCTTATTTGCCGAAGGGGCAGATGGGGTATTTGCAGGGCTTGCAGCCCAGGCACAGGCCCCCGTTGCCCATGCGGGCAATGTCCGCCCGGGCGATGGGCACATCCGCCAGGATCCGGGGCAACAGCAGGTCGAACACCGTGGCGCCCGCGTACATGACGCAGCCCGGCAGGCCCAGGATGGGCGTCCCGTCGGCAAAGTACCCCAGCAGGAACATGGCCCCGGGCAGCACCGGCGCCCCGTAGGAAACGATGTCCGGCCCCGCCGCCCGGATGGCGCCGGGGGTGTTGTCGTCCGGGTCTACGCTCATGCCGCCGGTGCACAGGATCATATCCACCCCCAGGCCCCGGGCATGGCGGATGGCGGCTACGATGTCCTCCCGCACATCCCCGGTATGGGCGGTGTAGGTCACCTCCACCCCATAGGCGGCCAACTTGTCCACCACCACCGGGGTAAAGGTATCCTGGATGCGCCCCTTCTGCACCTCGCTGCCCGTGGCCAATATAGCCGCGCGCTTGCGCACAAAGGGCAGCAGCCTGAGCAGGGGCTCCGCCCCCGCCGCCGCCTCCGCCTGCTCTAGCAGGCTTTCCGGCACCACCAGGGGGATGACCCGCATCCCCGCCAGCCTGTCCCCAGGCCGGACGGCGGTGTTGCCATGCCGGGTGGCGATGATGATATCCCCGATGCTGTTCACGGCGCACAGGCGCTCCTCATCCACCTGGAACAGGCCGGCGAATTGGGCGGTAAGCTCGATCTTGCCCTCCTTCACCTGGCCCCGGTCCATGCCCGGCCCCTTGGAAATGGCGCATAGCCGCTCCGCGGCGTCGTTTTCATGGAGCATACCCGGCTGCATCTCCCATACGTATAGGTGCTCCTTGCCCATGGACAGCAGCATGGGAATGTCCTCCTCCCGTACCACATGCCCCTTGCGGAACTGGGCGTCCTTGTATTGGTCCTTGACGATACGGGTAAGATCGTGGCACAATACATGTCCCACGGCGTCTACGGTCTTGATCTGTTTCATGGTTCGAAATCCCTCTGCAGATTGGATTGGGTATATGATATCATTATTCTTCGGCGAATACAACGATCTCTCGGAACGTATCGCTTTTTTCAATAAAACGTCTGTTATGCCCTTATCGCCCGCCCCGGGGGCAACCTGCCGGCTTTTTGAAGGGGCGACCTATCCGTTTTCCCGGTGGGACGCCCTCTCGTGCCTCTCGAGCGGGCAGAACGTCAACCGCCAATTTATCGATTGTATCTATAGGTCTTTCCATGCCGGTCCCACGGAAAAGCCCCCCGCTCCCCTGGAACAGGGGCGAGGGGCCAGGGCGCGGCCCGGTTTTTAGGGCTGGCAGGCCAGGGCCAGGATGGCGTCCGCCATCATGCAGGCGTCGTCCAGCAGGTTATCCAGGGGGATGAACTCGTTGGCCTGGTGGATCCGGTTATCCAGGCCCGGCCGCTCGCAGCCGAAGGCCACCGCATTGGGAATACACCGGGCATAGGTGCCGCCGCCGATGGCCAGGGGCTTGGGGTCCTTTTGGCCGGTGCGGTCCCCGTAGACCCGCAAAAGGGCCTGGACCAGCTCGCTGTCCGCGGGCACGAAGTGGCCGGGCTGGATGTGGGTGCCCGTGAGGGCCAGGCCGGCGGGGGCCAGGGCCTTGGCGATCTTCTGGGCGATGTCCTGGGGATCCAGGCCCAGGGGCAGCCTGAGGTCCAGGCACAGGTCCCGTATGCCGTCATGCTCCCAATCCAGCATGGCCACGTTGCAGGTGGTCCGGCCGGAGGCGTCGGTAACGTCGATACCCAGGCTTTCCCCGTGGATATCCCGGGCAAAGGCCTGATGCAGCAGCTTGGCCACTTCCGCGTCCCCCTGGGGCAGGGGCAGCCGGGCCAGCAGCTCCAGCATAGCCTGCAGGGCGTTGTCCCCCTGCTCGGGATGGGCGGCGTGGGCGCTGCGGCCCTTGATGCCCAGCCGGCAGCCTGCCGGGGAGGGCTCGCAGGTAACGGGCAGATGATGGAGCTTGGGGGCCACCTCCTCCGGGGAGAGGGGCAGCTCCGCCTGGGCCAGATCCGGCACCACGTTGGCCTTGATGCCCGCCTTGACCCGGAGCTGGGAGGCGAACTTGCCGGCGAAATGCACCTGTAGGATCCCCTTTTCGCTGTTCACCAGGGGATAGTCCGCATCCGGGGAAAAGGCCAGATCCGGCAGCTTTTCCACCTTGGCGTAATGGTCCATGCAGCCCCAGCCGCTCTCCTCGTCGCAGCCCAGCAGCACCCGGACCCGCCGGCGGAATTTGGCGCCGCTGTGCTTCACCGCGGCCAGGGCAAACAGGGCGGCCACCGCCGGGCCCTTATCATCCATCACGCCCCGGCCATAGATGCAGCCGTCCTCGATAAAGCCTTCATAGGGCGGGAAGTGCCAGCCGTTGCCGGGGGCCACCACGTCCAGATGGGCCAGCACGCCCAGCTCCTCCTCCCCTTCGCCGGCCTCGGCATAGCCGACATAGCCATCCAGATCCTTGGCGGTCAGGCCCAGCTGTTCCGCCAGCTCCAGGGCGGCGGTCAGGCAATCCTGAATGGCCGGGCCAAAGGGCGCCCCGGGGGCAGGGTCCGCCTTGGTGCTGGGGAAGCGCACCAGGGTCTGTAGGGAGGCGATCAGCTCCTCCCGGTGTTCTTGCAGCCATTGATCGGTCTGTTTCATGGGCATCGCTCCTTTATATATGGTAATGAAAAGGGGATTCTCTCTAGCCGGCCAGGGGGATCAATTGAAGGAACCAAAGCCCCGGCCCACCACCTCCTGGGTCTCGATGATGGAGAACATGGCGTGGGGGTCGTGCTCCTTGACCATGCGCTTGACCCTGGCCAATTCGGTGGAGCGCACGATACAATATACCAGCTTCCTGGGGGCGCCGGTATAAGCGCCCTCCGCGTGGATGTAGGTAATGCCCCGGTGGAGCTGGTTGAGCACCAGGGGGGCGATCTCATCCCATTTCTCGGAAATGATGAACAGGGTCATCACCCGGTTCATGCCCTTGAGGGCGGCGTTGAAGGCCACGTTGCAGATGAACATGCAGATCATGGACACCAGGGCGGTTTCCAGGCCCTTGACAAAGGCCAGCACGCTCATGATGACCAGGTTGAAGAAGATGTTCACCGTGCCCATGGGGATGGAATAATTCCGGCTGATAATGGCGGCGATGATGTCCGTACCGCCCATGGTGGCGTCCCGGCGCACCACCAGGGAGCCGGAGATGCCCACGATGGAAGCCCCCGCCGCGGCGGAGACCAGGGGATCCTTAACGCCGAAGTCCAGCCCGCTGGTCAGCCCCATGGCCACCGACAGCAGGAGGGTGGCCACCAGGCTGAACAGGACGCTTTTGAGCCGCAGGTATTTGCAGCCCACCGCCAGGATGGGGATATTCAGCAGGATGATAAAGGGCCAGGTGGGCAGGCCGGCGATGTAGTTGATCAGCATGGAAATGCCCGTCACGCCGCCGCCCAGGAAGCTATGGGGCACATAAAAGCCGGAGATGGCCACGGCCTGGATCATGCACACCAGGGCGATGGTCAAAAAGGTAAGGCCGTCCTCCTTCAGGTCCAGTTTCGCCTTTGGGGGCTCGGTTTGAATCGTCTGTTTCATTCTTTTTGCGGGGCCATGCATGGTTGCCCCAAAACTCCCATAGTATTCCAGCGTAGCTCAATTATAAAGCAAGCCGTCTGGAAAGTATACAGCAAGGTTTGCATTTTGGGAAACTGTTTTGGCTGAATTTACAAAAATTTCATTGTGTTCTTCCAGCCGGCCATCCCGTGGCCGGTTGAAAGGAAGGGAAGGGACGGGTATAATACTGGCATGAATATTTTTTTGGCCATGCTCCTGGGCCTGGTACAGGGCCTTTGCGAATTTCTGCCCGTGTCCAGCTCGGGCCACCTGGTGCTGCTCCAAACCATCTTCGGGGTGGAGGAGGGCGCCCTGTTCTTTACCACCATGCTCCATGTGGGCACCCTGTTGGCGGTGTTTGCGGTGTATTGGCGGCAAATTTGGGAAATGCTGCGGCGCCCCATCCAAAAAAAGGTGGGGATGCTGCTGCTTTCCACCGCCGTCACCACCCTGCTGGCCTTCCTGTTCCGAGATGTGATCTCCGCCGCCTACGAGGGCATCCTGTTGGGGCCCGGGTTCCTGCTCACCGCCGCCATTCTCTACGGCAGCGAGCGCTATTTCCGCCGCCGCAGATCCAAGGGACTGGCCATCCAGCAAATGGGCCTGGTCAGCGCCATGGGCATCGGCGCCATGCAGGGGATCGCCATCCTGCCCGGGGTCTCCCGCAGCGGCTCCACCATCGCCGGGGCCCGGCTCTTTGGCCTGGATAAGGACGCGGCGGCGGAATTTTCCTTTCTGCTATCCATCCCGGCCATCCTGGGTTCCCTGATCCTACAGCTGCCGGATGTGCTGGACGCAGGCTTTGGGGAGCTTGCCTGGGGCCCCATCTTGGCCGGCATGGCGGTGGCTGCCCTGAGCGGCTATCTGGCCATCCGCTGGATGCTCCGGCTCATCCGCACCAAAAGCCTTCTCGGCTTCTCCCTGTATACCGCCGTGTTAGGCGTGCTGGTGCTGCTGGACCAGCTGGCCTTCCACCTGTTCTTCTAAGGGCCCTGCCCCTGCGGCCGCCGCCCCTGCGCCGGGGCGGCGGCTTTCTATGGCCGGCGGCAGCCGCAAAGGTATACAGGTATTCTTCTTCCCAAAGGCTTGAAAGGGCATGGGGGCTTGGTTTAATATTATGGAAACAAGCATGGCGTATATAAGCTTCCCGTCTGTCCCATCAACATAAGAGAGAGAAGGAGAAACAACATGATACAATTGGTGGACCATGGGGTATTTTTGGTCAACGGCGTCCCTTCCGACCGGGCGGATATCTCCCCCCAGGAGGCCCGGCAGCATACCATTACAGCCGGCATCCTGAACGCCCACAACGTCTCTTCGGACCCCGCCCAGCTGCGGATCCGGTTCGATAAGCTGATCTCCCACGATATCACCTATGTGGGCATCATCCAAAGCGCCCGGGCCAGCGGCATGGAACGCTTCCCCCTGCCCTATGCCATGACCAATTGCCACAACAGCCTTTGCGCCGTTGGCGGCACCATCAACGAGGACGACCATGTGTTCGGCCTTTCCGCCGCGAAAAAATACGGCGGCATCTACGTGCCCGCCAACCAGAGCGTCATCCACAGCTACGCCCGGGAGGCCATGAGCCGCTGCGGCAGCATGATCCTGGGCTCGGACAGCCATACCCGCTACGGCGCCCTGGGCACCATGGGCGTGGGCGAGGGCGGCCCGGAGCTGGTGAAGCAGCTGCTCTCCAATACCTATGACATCCCCGCCCCCGAGGTGGTGCTGGTATACCTGACCGGCGCTCCCCGCCGGGGCGTCGGCCCCCACGACGTGGCCATCGCCCTGGTGGCCGCTACCTTTGGCAACGGCTTCGTCAAGAACCGGGTGCTGGAGTTCACCGGCCCGGGCCTTGCCAACCTGCCGGTGGAGTTCCGCAACGGCATCGATGTGATGACCACGGAAACCACCTGCCTTTCCTCCATCTGGGAGACCGACGATGCTGTGAAGGCCTATTATCAGACCTATGGCCGGCCGGAGGATTACCAGCGGCTCACCCCCGGCCCCGTGGCCTATTATGACCGCATGATCCAGATCGACCTGGATCAGATCGAGCCCATGATCGCCCTGCCCTTCCATCCCTCCAACGCCCATACCATCCGGGCCTTCCTGGCGGATGCGGACAACCTGTTGGCCGCGGTGGAGGAAGAGGCGGCTAAAAAATTCCCCAAGGCCAAGCTGGACTTGCGCTCCAAGGTGCTGCCCCAGGGCGTGCTGGCGGACCAGGGCATCATCGCGGGTTGCTCCGGCGGCCTGTTCGACAACATTGTGGAGGCCGCCGCCATCCTGGAAGGGGGCAGCGTGGGCAACGGGTACTTTGACCTTTCCGTTTACCCCACCAGTGTGCCTGTAAGCCTGGAGCTGACCCGGGTAGGCGCCACCGGCGCCCTGCTCTCCGCCGGCGCCATCATCAAGCCCTCCTTCTGCGGCCCCTGCTTCGGCGCCGGGGACGTGCCCAACAACAGCGGCCTTTCCCTCCGCCACACCACCCGCAACTTCCCCAACCGGGAGGGCTCCAAGCCCGGCGAAGGCCAGGTGGCTGCCGTGGCCCTCATGGACGCCCGCTCCATCGCCGCCACCGCCCGCAACGGGGGCTTCATCACCCCCGCCACGGAGGTGGATTACCAGGTGCCCCACTATGAGTACCACTTCGACCCCTCCATCTATGAGAAGCGGGTCTACAACGGCTATGGCCATCCCCAGCCGGAGACCCAGCTGCGCTATGGCCCCAACATCACCGACTGGCCCAAGATGTACCCCCTCACGGACAACATCCTGCTGGAGCTGGCCGCGGTGATCCGGGACCCGGTCACCACCACCGACGAGCTGATCCCCTCCGGGGAGACCAGCTCCTACCGCTCCAACCCCCTCCGCCTGGCGGAGTTTGCCCTCTCCCGCCGGGTGCCGGAATACGTGGGCCGCAGCAAGGCCGTCAACCAGGCGGAGGCAGACCGCCGGGAGGGCAAGCCCGGCGACGCCCTGCTCCAGGCCCTTGGCAAAGTGGGAGACGCCCAAGCCTTGGCCCAAACCACGGCCCTCGCCTCCTGCGTGTTCGCCAACAAGCCCGGCGACGGCTCCGCCCGGGAGCAGGCCGCCTCCTGCCAGAAGGTACTTGGCGGCGGCGCCAACATCTGCTACGAATACGCCACCAAGCGCTATCGCAGCAACTGCATCAACTGGGGCCTGCTGCCCTTCACCCTGCCGGAGGGGGCCGAATTCCCCTATGAGGTGGGCGACCGCATCTTCATCCCCGGCATCCGGGCTGCGGTGGATCAGGGCGTCGACCGGATCCCCGCCAAGGCCATCACCCGGGACGGGGTCTTTGACCTGACCCTGGAGCTCAAGGGCCTCACCCAGGACGAGCGGCAGATCCTGCTGGATGGCTGCCTGATGAACTATTACGCCGCCCGGTAAGGGGGCGTTCCTCCGGCGTTTGCCGGGGGCGGCGGGCGCGCGAAGCGCGCCCAGGGCGCCGGCTGGCCTTTGGCCAGCCGGCGCCTTTGGTTTTCGGGCCGGCGGCGCCCGGCCCGAAAACCGCCGCCCCCCCGCCGCCCCGGTGAAAATCCACGTATGGCCCTTTGGGATACGGGCATACTAATGCAAGAAAACGCCGGATCCCGGCAAACACAAGGAGGAACAGCATGATGAAACGCACCATCCTGATAGGCCTGCTGGCCCTTACCCTGGTATTGGCAGCCGGCTGCATGACCACCGAGCCCACGCCTACCCCCACCCCCATGGTGACCAATCCGCCCACCACGGCGCCCACCACCAAGCCTACCACCCCGGCTACGGAAAGCCCCGCGCCCGCCGACACCACGGCCCCTGACGCCACCGCCGGCGGCAGCGTCATCGAGGGCTTTGTGGAGGGGGAAACCGTAAAGGAATCCGACCTGCCGGAAAAGGTGGCCCAGGCCATCCGGGACGCCTATGAGCAGGTGAAAATCAAGACCATCACCTTTGCCACCTACATGAACGACCAGGTCTATCATGTGATCCTGTCCGAGCCCGCCGGCGAGGATAAGGTGGAGCAATTCTACGTCTGTCTCTTATACACATCTCCGAGCCCACGAGACAGGCAGAAATC